>Ga0099364_10000083_pt1 | contig 148873 bp, 146 predicted proteins | sample TergutTh196P3_FD_73070 | JGI IMG/M metagenome (GOLD analysis project Ga0099364, IMG submission 73070) | Microcerotermes parvus P3 segment gut microbial communities from Pointe-Noire, Republic of the Congo - Th196 P3 | ecosystem: Host-associated > Arthropoda: Insects > Digestive system > Gut ... | reverse complement strand
CCTTCATGTTTTTTTATAGGATTTTCAATTTCCTATATGTTTTATTATATCGTACCCGTTATAGTTTGTCAAGTCTTTTTTATAATTTTTTTTAATTTTTTTGTAAAGTTTTTTTACTGGTTTTTTCTTTTCGAATCTAACTTTTTTTCGTGGTCTGCTAATTTGGCAACCTTGATTTTTTTATATCTGCCAATCGGTCTCTTGATGCAGACAATCTCATACCCATCACCATGCCGGGCCTCCCGCAATCGGCGACATATCGTATCGCCATGGGTATGCTTCGACTTGGGGTAAAGCCGGAACACATTGCCTTTTAAGTCCCACAAACTAAACTCATGATTCATGGGGTACATATCAAAGGTCTTTCTTACTGCTCCGAAAATAGATGATTCCATAACATCCCTCCACTAAAAAAAGATATGCAGACCCGCAGGAATTGAACCTGCGAGGCGGAAGACCCAACGGGCAAACCGCCTAAACCATTTGTCTGCACCTACTCGCACCAGTTCCGCACCTGGGTTGCAACTTAATTGCAATAACTTGCGACCTGTTGCAACCTGGGCTGATGCCTAACCTGGAATTCGTGCATCAGTCAACGGATAACCCCAAAGGAATACATTCACATCCCTTGGCGTTGCTTTCGACTTCTAGTAATTTGAACCTAAGCACCATGGCCCTGATTTGATTGGGAGGGGACCATGGTACCTAACCCATCCAGAGCCTATCCCTGCACGGGTCGGGGAACGGGACAGCATGACCTGCCCAGCGGGGAAAGGAAGATAAGCCCACTGTCCTACCTACTAGGCCCGTTCCAAGTTGCCTGTCTCTCCAGGCTGTCACGGTGCCGTTACTATTTTTAAGTGTTAGTAAGTCACCGTTTAACACCCATCACTTTTTTTTACGCTTCATGAATCTCCACCGCTTAACATTGTTAAAAAGCCAGACACATACCAGCCAAATAATTCCGGCGATAATTAAACCGCCGACAAGATACTTCATCCACTTCCCTCCCACACTTCGGCTTTAATCCTTGCCCCAGTTGCACCATGGGTGTACCACTTGGTAGCCCTCGAATCAAAAACAATTGAATCGTCACGCCATACCCGAGCCTGGGTCATGCAATCCATTACGGCCTTTAACAAATTGTCACTATCAGGCTTCACGATATGGGGTAACCCTTCCTTAAACCTTTTCCCATACTTTTTTGGCATAGGAAAATAGAAACACGCAAACAACTTCACTGGTTCATCCAATACAAGGGACCCATACCCCTGTTCATAGATTGTCATTGCTATAGCATCCTTCCACTCTTTGGCGGTGTTAGGGGTATAGATATGACCCGTTTTCGTAGTGCGATGTCTTGGCTGGGCTTTCGGGATTCCTTCTACAAAGATATCTAACACTGTCCTCAATATGTCCTCCCAGCCAATTCCATCTACTTTTTACGCCGAACTGTCTTTCGTGGTTTCTCCACATTCTCTTTACCGCTGACTTTCCCCAGCCATTCATCAAGATCCGCAGAATCAACGCCCCTGTTCCGGGGGCCTATAACGTAGATAGGGATGGGGAACTTGTTCTCTTTCAACCTCCTGTAAACCAGTCGCTTGCTGATATTCAACAGCTCTGCGACATCTTTAACGCTGACGAGATGACCACGAATGTTACCAATTCCTAGTTCACTTCCAGTCACTTGACTACTCATACTCCCCTCTCTTTCCAACCAATTGATACCTACAATGCCACTTGAGGGGCTCAACATCCCCTGCACCAGTGCGACAACTCAGTGCCCTGCTCTCATAGCGTCCTACTCACAGGCTTGCATCTTTTTTGTGTAGGTAGCGAGATCCGTACCGCTGAGTACGTTCGGAAGACCTGACAATCTTCATTTGGGACGACACCCACCCTTTCATTAAGGCTAATCTCGCAATACTCTGATTTCATGCTTCAGTCGAACCCTCCTTAGACATACGTTCCAACTGCCACGTCAATTCCTGCTTCACGCATTCCAATTCCTTTACTCTAGCTCCAGCAACCCGTAAATTTACCTTGGCACACATTGATTCACGCTCTGCTTCTTTCAATTGCTGTTCTGCATCTATTTCAAGGATTGTAAGGCGTTCAATTTGGTCTTTAAGCCATTCTTTAGTGATCACTCAACGGCCTCCCTTTCTAGCTGGTATTTCCGCTTCATGTAATGTTCAACATCCGTCTTGATTCCGTTCTCCAGGCTGACGGTTATTTTGTCTGCTTTTATTTCTTCAACGGTTCCCACTTGGAGGGTCCCAAAGATATTGCATATTACTTCTTCACCTTTTGCTGGCAGGTACTTGACCATCTCTTCATAATCCTGGTCCCACTCTTCGTCTAACCAGTTAATGAGTTCTGCTTCAACTAAGCCTTGCCTGTCGCCTTCCCATATTGCTTCCCCATCAGGAAGTAATAGCCCGGTGTGGCCTTCAATGGATTGATCACCTCTCACGATCACGGTTCCAATTTCTGTAACATCCCCGGTATCCCATGAATACATCCTTGCTTTATCCCCTGCTTTCGGTTGAACTTCAAATGGTATGTGGTTGCTCATATTCTTCCTCTTTTTCCTAGGTTGTTAAAATCACTGGTTGTATATATCCCCAGGATTCCCCGAAAGAGTTTGTAAGCATCAAAATCATCCGCACCTCGGCGAAGGAGTGATTCTCCACTTACTCCATTGTTTTCGTATGCTATGTGCGTAGAATACTTTTTCTTGGTTAGGGTGTAAGAAAACTCGGTTCCGTTAATCGTAATTGCTTTCTCCATGTTCTTCCTTCCTTCATGTTTTTTTATAGGATTTTCAATTTCCTATATGTTTTATTATATCGTACCCGTTATAGTTTGTCAAGTCTTTTTTATAAAAAAAGTTTATTTTTTTATTCTTTTTTTTTGATTTTTTTCTTTTTTCTCCCCTCCCTTGATTTCCTCTTTTTCAAAAACCGTGTAGGTGAATTCGTAATCGAGCTTTTGCACGGCGAACAGGTTTCGGTCTTGATAGATCCTCCGCAATATCACCATGAGCATCCGGGCTGTCTTTTTGGGGAACACCAGCGTATCTTGGGAGGCTCCCTCAAACCACTGCATCACATCGAATAGAGCGTCTTTGTATCCTTGGCTGTACCTCATGTCCATTGGCATTGCTTTTACCTCCGAAAAAAAGAGCAGGAATAGCCTTCACCTCCACCAAAGGATCCGGCTATTTCTGCCCTCTTCTTGCCCCCTTGGTGGCAGGGGTTCTCCAGCTTCCCGCTGGAAAAATCTATATAGAAACCTTAATAAATTAAGGTTCATGCTTTATTATATCTTAATATATAAAGATTGTCAAGCCTTTTTTTAGATTTTTTAACAAAAAACTTTGCTTTTCCGAAGATAATAGCCGATACTTAGAACATGGCTATTTTAGGTACTGAATTGGTGGCTAGAATAGGGAGGGAAATTGACGGGAAGGGCCTTAAGAGAATCGACCTTTATAAGATCGTTCCTTCGGGTACTTTATCAAACTGGAAGAACAGAGGCAGAGAGCCGAGTGCATACACCCTGCATAAAGTAGCGGTGTTCCTTGGCGTATCGGTTGATTATTTATTGACGGGTAAAAATGCTGATGATCTATCTGAGGATGAACGAAACCTGCTTACTGGGTTCCGGGTCTTAGACAATCGGGATCAAAATGAAATCCTTGGTATCGTACAATTAAAGCTCAATAACACAAAAAAGGGCGACATTTCATCAAGCTCGGAAACCGCATAATCTACAGAGACTAAAACTCGGAGGCTCCCATGGCATCATTGTTAGGGCAATACTTTTCACGAATTATCGGCTCCCAGGAGGATATTGCTTCTGAGGGCTTGGTCTATATTCTTAACGCCTCTGCTACTGCTAAAAAGGTATTAAGCGGGCTCTATTACAGCCAAACTGGGCTCACGATTGACAATATAAACTATATCACGCAATCCAGTGGTGACGAAAAAGAACGGCCTGATATATCGGGAATAGACCCAAACAGGGCTGAGAAAGTTATCATCGAAGCGAAGTTCTGGTCATCTCTAACAAAAAACCAGCCAAATAAATATCTGAAAAGGCTCGTTGACGATTCTGTCTTGCTCTTCATCTGCCCTACGCTACGCATGGATTCTTTGGGGGATGAAATAGAGGCCCGCCTACGAAGTGCCGGGATAAAGTATGACCTAAGCAACAGGGTTTATAAGACAGACCATAATAAATACATACTCATCGCTAACTGGGCGGATATCCTCGCCACGCTGAGGAATAGCCTCTCAGACGGGGACGAAAGGCTGCTGGTATCTGACGTAGACCAGTTAATCGGCTTTTGCGAAGTCATTGATAACTACTCATTCATGCCGCTTAGGGATGGGGACCTAGACCCGTCAATAGCCCGTAGGAGTAATTCATATGTTGATCTGGTGGACAAAATAGCTGATAGGCTGAAAGCGGATTACGGTTCAACTATGTCTGGCTATCGTTCTACCCCACAAAAATATGGATATACCAAGTACATGACAATCGGGAAATATGGCATTGCTTTGGATGTAAATACCAAAATGTGGGAACTAAGAGCAGACACCCCCTTATGGCTTAACTGGCAATACGGAGGGAAGTCATGGTCACAGCCGGAAGAGTTAAAATCAAGACTTAAAAATATCACCACCCATCTCAATATCAGAACTTATCAGGGTATAAATAACAACTACCTCTTTATGGCCCTGGTTCCTAAAATTGGGGTAGTGGAAGATGTGATCATTTCAGATATCACCCATTCAATTAAGACAATTTTCAATGGCTTGGAAAACGTATAATGACACCCAAAACGCCCCACAGAGACCCGCTAAAGCCCTTCTTGGTGAATGACACTACCCCGTGGCATAAAACCCCGCAGAGGGCCTTTATTATGCAAATAGGGGCCTTTTTTTTAGGGGTCGGTGACTGCCTTAATACACCCATGAAACCCACGCTCTCTCAGGTTCAAAATCCTATATATACGCTCTGTTTATCTTAATGAGTAATAAAAAACGTGGTGGTTTAGGTTTTCCACAAAAGTTTTCCACATTAAGTTTTCAAAGTGGTTTTTTCAAGCTAGCTTTACCATTACCATTATTATTATATTTATAATTATAATTAGTATTATTATTACGCAATTAGGTTGAAACAAAATTTAGGTTGAAGTTTGGTTGAATGGGTTGAATGCTTGGTTGATTTTGGTTGAAATAGGTTGATTTAGGTTGAAGTTGCTTGATTTTGCTTGTTTTCTTCTATATAAGTAGGGTGCTTTTACCCATCTATTGCCGTGCTTATCTGAGCCCCAATGTCTCGTATAGCCTTATCAGTGGTGTGCAGGTAGATCTTAGTAGTTGACAGGTCCGAATGACCGAGGAACTCTTGAATCTGCCTAAGTGGAACCCCGCCTGTTTCCAGCATAGAAGCCAAGGAATGACGGCTACTATGGGGCACGATCTTACGCCCGTTAAGTTCTATACCGGCCCGTTTCAACCATATTTTGAATCTTTGCTTGAACCACTCTGATTTTGGGGTTTTTCCATTCTCGAAAGAAAACACATATTGATGCTGTCCGTTCTCTTCCCAGAGGGCCTTGATGGCTTGCTGTAATACGTCATTAAAAGGGGCCACACGTTCCTTCTTACCCTTGGTAGGACCTAGCACAGCATTACGATTCCCAAAGTTCTGCCATGCCTGTTTTACCGTTATCTTTGGAGTATCCCAGTCTAAGCAGTCCGGGGTTAGGGCGAATATCTCAGCCCGCCGAAGGCCAGCTAGAAACATGGCAGAGCATACCGCCTGTTCCATACGGTCAAGCAATACCCCCGGCATAAAGAGCTTTATAACCTCTTCTTCGGTAAGGGCATCTCTGACTTTGTTGTGATACTTAGGCGGGGACAGAGCCAAGAAAGGGTTAACCCATTGCTTGTTCCGTTTCTGGTACTCTTTGAAGGCCATGCGGAGGAAGATAATCACCCCCGCAAAGGTCCGGGTTCCTACAAGGGGGAGGCCCTTATAATTCTTCCTACCCGATAACCTGGTGGTATATTCCAGTATGTCCTCTTCCTCTAATTCATCCATGAGAAGGGCAGACAAAGCATCTTTCTTAATATAGTGGTTGAAATAATATAAATAGCCCTCTATGGTGGTTATGGAATAGGGCCTATTGCGGGAGGCATTTATAGCAGCCCTCGGGCTGGTTTCCATGGACGTGAACTTCTTGACCCATTCGCCTACGGTTATATCGTCTATATCCACTTTCTGGGCTCTCTCATTCTTGAGGTTGTTTTTCAGATAGTTTATCAGGGCAAAGGCCCCAGCCTGAGCGGCTTGGTAGCTCTTTGGCTGAGAAAACAGAATAAGGTCCCGAGGGAGGTTCTGGTAACTTCTCCGTTGCCACTTCCTGCATACCTTCTCAGGCAACCCCGAGGTGTTGTTTAATGTGAGCAGAAAGGTCTTTGAATCTTTCCTTTTTTGGATATTAAATGGGGATTTTGGAAGGGCCATAATCACACTCCGGGTTAGGGAAAAAGAGAGAGTTTTTACCTCTAACTTAACACCTAACGAAATAATGCGTGCACGATGCGTGCACGATTGGCTCTTCCTTCCTATTTCGTTAAAATACAGTTTTACTAATTCCTTATATTACAAGGAATTAGCACATGGGCCCCCTGTGACTTGAACACAGGACCCGCGGATTATGAGTCCGCTGCTCTAACCAACTGAGCTAGGGGCCCTAGAACCATTAAATAGTTCAATCAATCTTACAAAAAATGGGTTGTTTATGCAACCTCCATGGCCCTCCTGGCCTTGTTTCATTGGGCTTATCCCGGTAAAATGGGGGCATGGCGAGCCTTACTGTAGATCCTGCCCTTTCGGCCCTTATAATTATCGATGTTCAGAATGATTTTTGCCCCGGGGGTGCCCTGGCGGTAGAGGGGGGGGATGAGGTCATTGAACCCCTCAACCGGCTCAGTGCCCGGCTTAGCGCTTCCGGAGGCAAGGTCATTGCTACCCAGGACTGGCATCCGGGGGGCCATGTCTCTTTTGCCTCATCCCATCCGGGGAAGAACCCGGGGGAAACCATAGACCTGCAGGACCTAAAGGGGCAGGTTCTCTGGCCCGATCACTGTGTCCAGGGCAGTAAGGGGGCCCAGTTTCATCAGAACCTGGACCTGGATTCCTCCTGTCTTATCCTTCGCAAGGGCTTTAGACCTGGCCTGGATTCCTATTCGGCCTTTCTGGAAAACGACCGCTGCACCCAAACGGGCCTCCATGGTTTTTTGCAAGAGCTAGGGGTCACTACCCTCCTAATGGGGGGCCTGGCTACGGATTACTGCGTATACTATAGTGCCTTGGATGCCCTGGGCCTCCAGTACCGGGTCATCATCCTGGAAGATGCGGTTCGGGGGGTTGGGCAGCCGGAGGGTTCCATAGAAAGGGCCCTGGGTTCCCTCAAAGAAGCCGGTGCCCTTCTCTGTCCGTCCAGCGGGATCCTATGAACAGCCAATATAGCTCCGCCCTCTTCATGGATTTCTATTCCCTTACCATGGCCCAGGGTTTTTGGAAAAAGGGGATGAACTCCCAGGCGGTCTTCGAGATGTTTTTCCGCCGCCAGCCCTTTGGGGGGGGCTTTTCGGTCTTTGCCGGGCTCCAAACCCTCCTTGAGCGGATCCAGGCCTTTGTATTTTCCCCCCAGGACATGGCCTACCTGGCAGGCCTGGGGACCTTTGACGAAGACTTCCTCGAATACCTCAAGTCCTTTCGTTTTTCCGGGTCCCTCTGGGCCATGAATGAGGGAACCGTGGTGTTCCCCAACGAACCCCTCATTCGAATAGAGGGGGGGCTTATCGAGTGCCAGCTTATCGAGGGGATGCTCTTAAATACCATCAACTTTCAAAGCCTAATCGCTACCAAGACGGCCCGGGTACTGCTTGCCTCGGGGAAGGGCTCAGTAATGGAGTTCGGCCTCCGCCGGGCCCAGGGGCCCGATGGGGCCATGTCCGCCTCTAGGGCGGCCTACATAGGGGGGGCCATGGGGACCTCCAATGTCCTGGCAGGGAAGGAATTTGGAATCCCCGTCCTGGGCACCATGGCCCACTCCTGGATCATGGCCTTCCCCGGCGAAGAAGAGGCTTTTCAGGCCTACGCGGATCTTTACCCCGACCGGAGCATCTTTCTTATCGATACCTACGACACCTTAAAGAGCGGCCTGATTCATGCTATTAAGGTCGGGAAAAAATTAAAAGCCCAGGGCAAGCCCTTTGGGGTACGCCTCGATTCGGGGGATATCCACTACCTCTCCATGGAAGTTCGTAAGGGCCTCGATGCCGAGGGCTTACATGATGCCCGCATAACGGTCTCCAACGATCTCGACGAGCTGATCATTAAAACTCTGGTTGATGCGGGGGCCCCCATAAATATCTGGGGAGTTGGTACCCAGATGATTACCGGCGGAACCGAAGCGGCCTTTACGGGGGTCTATAAGCTGGCGGCCAGCTGTAACCAGGAAGGGGAGCTTTCGGCCCGAATAAAGTTTTCGGACAACCCGGAAAAGACCACCAACCCGGGGGTTAAACAGGTCTGGCGGATCTGCGATCAAGAGGGGATGTTTCTGGCCGATGTGCTGGCCCTGGATGACAAGAACGATGGGGAAGTTATCGAAGAGGGCCAGGACTACACCTTCTGGCACCCCCAGGTTGATTATCGTCGATTTCAGCACCGCCTGGAAGGCAAAGCTATCCCCCTCCTAAAAGAGCACCTTAGGGATGGCAAACCCCTTCACCCTCCCCCTTCTTTGCATGACCTGCGCCAGGGTCTTTTGCAAGATCTTGATTCCCTGGACCAAAGCTACAAGCGTATGCTTAACCCCCATATCTACAAGGTGTCAATCACCGAACGGCTCCGGGCCCTCAAGCTGGACCTCATAAAAAACTTTTTGGGAGAGCTATAAACCATGAAAAACGAAGTACAGGTAACGATTAAAAATGGCGAGGGACCGGGAACCAGTTTTGCCTGCCCCATAGGGACCAGGTTAGACACCTTTGCCCACCACTTTGGGCCCCTGGCCTCGCACCTGGCGGCGGTAAAGGTAAACAGCGAAATCCTTCCCCTCTTTGAGAAGCTGGAAATCGACGCCCTGATTGAGCCGGTGACCCTGGAAAGCCCCGAAGGGGTGGCGGTCTACCGTTACTCCCTGGCCTTTTTACTGGCCCTGGCAGCCAGGGATCTTTTCCCTGAACGGAGCCTGTACATAGGCCACTCCCTGGGGCGGAGCTACTACTATACCTTCCTGGAGGGGAACAAACCCGAAGAAGCTGAAGTTTCCCAGCTCCAAGACCGGATGAGGGAACTGGTCGCCCAGGATCTTCCCATTAATTGCTACTACATGGCCTATGCCCAGGCCATGGAGGTCTTTAAAAATAACCGACAGGAAGACACGGCCCTCCTTCTAAACGAGAGGAGTGAACCCAAGGTTAAGGTCAATGAATGTGCCGGCTTTGTGGATCTCTATATGTCCCCCCTGGTGAGCCGGACCGGCTTATTGCAGGCCTTTGAGCTTATGCCCTATGGGGAGGGCTTCTTGCTGCGTTTCCCCGCCACAGGGGGGGGGCAGCAGGTGGCACCCTTCGAAGACAGCCCCAAGATCTTTGCGGTCTACGAAGAATACAAACGCTGGGGACGCATCGTGGGGGTCCAGTCGGTAGGACACTTAAATGATCTCATCACCAAAAAAGAAATCGCCGATTATATTCACATTGCCGAGGCCTTTCAGGAAAAGAAGCTGGCCGAGATTGCAGACCAGGTCTATGCCCGGCGAGATGATGTCAAGGCGGTGCTCATCGCAGGTCCCTCGAGTTCGGGGAAAACGACCACCGCCAAGAGGCTCTCTATAGCCCTTAAAGTCCTGGGTATAGAACCCATCGCCATAGGGCTGGATAACTATTATGTGGGAACCGACAAGACCCCCAAGGACGAAAAGGGCGAGCCCGATTACGAGGCCCTGGAAGCTCTGGATGTGCCCTACCTAAACGAGCAATTATTGGCCCTCTTAAAGGGTGAAGAGATCACCCTGCCGGTCTACGATTTTAGGACAGGACGGCGGAGGGAAGAGGGGGGCCAGAAGATTCGGCTGGGCCGCAGGACCATGCTGATCATCGAGGGCATACACGGGCTTAACGATGCCCTGACCCCCCAGTTGAAAAAAGAGATGAAGTTTAAGGTCTACATCTCGGCCCTGACCCAGCTTAACTTGGACGATCATAACCGGATTCCCACCACCGATAACCGGCTCCTCCGCCGCATGGTCAGGGATAACCAGTTCCGGGGGGCCAGCGCCTCACGAACCTTTGGCATGTGGCCCAGCGTCATGAGGGGCGAACGGAAGCATATCTTCCCCTTCCAGAACTCCGCAGACGCGGCCCTAAACACCGCCCTGGATTATGAGCTGGCGGTCTTAAAGTTTTACGCCGAGCCCCTGCTGAGGACTATCAAACCAGAGATGAAAGATTTTAACGAGGCCTCAAGGCTCTTATCTTTTTTGAGTAACTTTGCTCCCATATCATCAGACCTGGTTCCGGGTACGAGCATCTTGCGGGAGTTTATCGGCGGGTCCGAGTTTAAGTACTAGGGCTTTGAGCGGTTCCGTGGATCTGGAGCAGCATCTCGTAGGTGCTCCGGAGCATCTGGGCCATGTTTTTTCCTACGTAGCCTGGGGCCTGATCCCCTATGCCCAATAAGAGGCGGCTCGCAAAGGTGTAGAGCATACAGGAGTGGAGCTTGGCCCAGTAATCAGGATCGGTATCGGACCGGAGGATTCCATTTTCGATGAGGGCATTAATTATGGTTTTTATGACCTCTTCGTTTCCCAAAATGTAATGTTCAGAGATGAGCTTTCCCATCAGGGGATTCCGATGCTGCTCCTGTAAAATGACATAGAGTTCCTTTAAGTAATACTCCACCTTTCCTTCTTCATACTCGAGGAACATACAGGAGAGGATCCCGTCCACGGTAGGATCATCCTTTAACCTCCCCAGATTAATCTGGTTAAAACCAGCCCTGGTAACATTGGTAAATTCTTCCAGAATATATTCTAAGATGGCATTTTTTGAGGGAAAATGATTATAGATTGAAGCTTCCTTAAGACCCACCGCCAGGGCGAGTTCCCGGATGGTGGTTTCGGTATAGCCCCTCTGGGCAAAGAGGTCTATGGCACAATTAAGAATTCTTTGCTTTGTGGTAGTTTTTTCCAGTTCACTGCTCATGATATGGATCCTACCCTCCATTATAGCATAAATGGGGGGTAAAATAAAGGGAAAACCAGCATTTTTAGAGAAATTTGGACTATTAAATAGCAATATAAGAAGAAAAAAGAGTTGACTAACTTGCGTTAGTTTGTTAGACTTAGGATATTATGAATGCCGACACACGCTCATTATACCATTATAAGCGGCCCCGGCTACATCAGCTCTTCCGGGAAGCCGTATCGCGGTACCCTTTGGTGGTGGTCTCTGCCGCCGCCAACTGCGGTAAAACCACCGCTGTCCATGATTTCGCCGAGGAATACCAGGCAAAAACCGCCTGGCTGCAGTTCTCTGAAAGGGACAATGTGGCTGCCCGGTTTTGGGATAACTTTATTCACACCATGGGCCAGGTTGATCCCCAGATCGTAAAAGCGGTAAGTAAGCTGGATTTTCCCGATACCGAAGACTCCTATAGGCAGTTTGAGGTCATGGTAAGCAAACTCCTCCCTGCTTTGGAAAAGAGAATCCTCGTTTTTGACGACCTCCATTATTTGGAAAACAGCGGGGTCATCCGTTTTATGGAACGTCTCATCGCCCATGCATCCATAGGCACCACCATGATCCTCATATCCCGCTCTACCCCTCCCCTTAATATAGCCGGCCTCGTCTCCAAGGGCGGGGTTTTTAATGTCACCGAAAAGGATCTCTGCTTTAACGAAAATGAGGTATCCCAGTTTTTAAAGCGGCTGGAAATTAACAGCAGCACCGAGACCCTTAGGGACATCATGCAGGATTCCCAGGGCTGGACCTTTGCAATTAACCTCATCGCCCGGACTTTCCTGCAGGCACCGGGCTATTCGGGCTATCTTCGCAGTGCCATGAAGTCCAGCATCTTCCGGCTCATGGAAACAGAAGCCTGGGATACTATGGCCAGAAGGGTGCAAATTTTCCTGGTCCGCCTCTCCCTCATAGGCCACCTGTCATTTGAGCTCATAGAACTCCTGGCAGGGGGGGACTTAGACCTTATCCAGGAGATGGAAAAGCAAAATATTTATATGCGCCGGGATACCTACATTCACGCCTATGTTATCCAGCCTTTGTTCTTGGAATTTTTGGCCGCCAAACAGCATCTTCTAAGCCAGGAGGATATAAAGGAGACCTACACCATCGCCGGCCGCTGGTGCAATAAAAATGGATTTAAAATCGACGCCCTATCCTATTATGAAAAGCTGGGGGACTACGAAACAATAATTGATCTTTGGTATGACTACCCTGGCCAGATTCCCTATGATATAGCCAACTACTGCATAGCCATTTGTGAACGTGCTGCCCCAGAGGCGTTTAATTCTGTCATGTTCCTGGCCATTACCCATGTTCGCTGTTATATGCGGACCGGCCAGTGGGAGAAGGCAGAAGAGCTTTTTGATCTCTACGAACAGAAATTTTTAAAGCTGCCAAAAACCAACACCTTTAGGATCATCAACCTGGGGGGTCTATACCTATTAAAAAGTTATATGCGGATCTGCATGGGGCTCCTAGATGGGGTCTTTGACTTTGACAGCTATCTGGCAAAGTTCATCAGCGACAGCAAGACCCCCCAGCTTTTAAGCAATCATTATTCCAGGGTACGGTTTTTGGGGCCCTGGGCCAATGCCAATAGCTCATCCAAAAAGGGAGCCCCAGAGGAATATATTAAAGCCGTTGAGCGGGCCTCTGTGTATATGCCCGGTGCATTCAGCGGTTTTATGGGGGGAGAAGAAGAACTGGTAAAGGGGGAGTTAAAATTTTTCCAGGCCGATTTAATAGAAGCCGATTCCTGGATAAACCAGGCTATCCAAAAATCCAGGGAACACCGGCAATACGAAATTTTTAACCGGGCCCAGCATTACTCCATGCGTCTGGGGCTGGCCCAGGGAAACTTTCCAAGGGTAGAACAGGCCCTTAAAGAAATGAAGGCCCAGTTAGAAGATGAAGATTACGGAAACCGGTTCTTAAATTATGATATCGCTCAGGCAATATATTATTACGCCATGGGCGAGGTGGATCAGATTCCCGACTGGTTTAAAGAAGAAATGTCCCCCTACTACCATGCCAGCTATATCGAAAATTTCGAGAACCTCGTAAAGGCCCGGTACTGTTATCTATGCAGGAACTACCCTCCCATCCTCTCTTACCTGGAAGACATGAAGCAGAGGGAATCCTACCTTTACGGACGGCTGTCCATGCTGGCCCTGGGGGCCTGCGTGCACCACAAGATGAAGAACAAGGACCTGGCCCACAGTACCCTGCGGGAAGCATATGAAACTGCGGAGCCCAATAATCTTATTATGCCCTTTATAGAGCTTGGAAAGGATATGCGCACCCTGAGCGCCTGCGCCATGAAGAGCAAGGTTGCGGGCATAGCTCCGGACTGGCTGGAACTGATCAACCGGAAATCTGCATCCTATGCCAAGCGGCGGGTCCAGGTTAGCGCCGCCTTCCGCATGGCCCATGGCATAGAGGATACGGTCTACCTTTCGCCCAAGGAATCGGAGATCCTGACGGATCTTTCCCATGGGCTGTCCCGGGCAGAGATAGCCATAAACAGGAATCTTTCGGTTAACACCATAAAGATGCTCATTAACCGGATCTTTAGCCGCCTGGGAGCGGGGAATACCCCGGATCTCATCCGCATTGCCAAAGAGAGGGCTATTCTATAGAATACTAACGGTGTCTGTCCTTAAACGAGCAGAGGAGTCATTATGAAAAAAACAGCTACTTATTTTGCCCCCCTATTGTTTGCCGGCCTTTTCGTTTTCTTTATTTCCGCCTGTGCCTGTCCCCCTCCGCCTCGGGAAAACGCCAATGCTCTAACCTTTTCTGCTGTTTACTTTAACCCCGATGAAGAGGACCTCCGGATAATCCTTCCCGCCCTGGATATAAACCCCTCGAGCTGGCAGCTGGAGGTCCGGGAACCGGAACCCCCTTACTTGATCTTTCACCAGTGGGTGGGAACGGGGAACCCTCCGGCGGAGCTCGTCTGGGACGGCAGGAATACCCAGGGTGAATGGGTCCACTCAGTTTCTGATTACCCCGTAATCTACTCGGCCTATGACAACCGGGGAAATACCAGAACCTACGAGGCGACCCTTACGGTCGATGCCTTCGTCATCCGGGAACCCCAGGGGATGCGCATCCTGGTTCCTTCCATAGTATTTGCCCCCAACTCGGCCTCCTTTGAGGGCCTTGATGCCCAGACCCTGGCCAACAATGAATGGATCTTATCCAGGATAGCCCTGACCCTCGAGGCCCATGGGGAATACCAGGTCCGGGTTGAGGGCCACGCAAACCCGACCATCAACCCCAGGAACACCGCGGGCCGTCAATACGAAGAAAGCCAGGAGCTTCAGCCCCTAAGCGAGGGAAGGGCCAGGACCATAGTAAACGAGCTTATTAACCTGGGTATAGACAGGGGCCGCTTAAGCTTCTTTGGCATGGGGGGCCTCCACCCGGTGGCTGCCTGGGAAGATACGGACAACTGGTGGAAAAACCGCCGGGTAGAGTTCCTCTTACGATAGCTGTTCTAAGGGGGGTCCTATGAGCCGGACCTAGGTTTTTTTAGGATTCCTGTCAAAAACCAGCGGATTAAACCATAGAGGGCGAAACTGCAAAAGCCTATAAACAGGGCAAACTGAATATTCCACACCACGATAATACCCGTCGCAAAGATAGCCAAGAGAGATGGCAGGGTCTTCTTGCTTCGTAAAAGCTGATTGGCCAGATGGGGATACCTAATGCGGCTTACCATAAGAACCCCCGTAAGAAGGGTGATCACCGGAAAGGCAAAGACCGTAATTACCTCCAAGGTTTGGTGACTCTCCTGGGAGCGGGATGCCACCCAGGGGAGCAGCTGCTGGTGAAAAATAATCAAGCTTACCACCACCCCTGCGGCAGCCGGAGAAGGGAGCCCCGCAAAGTGCATGTGGGCGGTGGCATCTTCTTCGTTCTCCACATTAAAGCGAGCCAGCCGTACCACCGCACACATGGCGTAGATGATGGCCGAAAAGAACACCACCCTTTCTATGGGGATGGAAAAGCTCCTGTCCACATAGTGAAGATGCTCCAGGTGGTACTCCACCAGCTTTACCATCAGAAAGGCGGGAGCTACCCCAAAACTTACAGCATCGCAGAGGCTGTCCAGCTGCCCTCCAAAACTCGAGGTGGTTCGGGTAAGGCGGGCCACCCGGCCGTCCAGGACATCGGCGGCCATGGCGAGGCAGATCATATACCCGGCCAGGGCGAAGGAGGTCATGTTGGAGCCCCGGGAAAACAAAAAAGCCCAGTCGGGGCCCAGGCTGCGGCTGGCAAAGACGATGGCAATAAAGCCGCAGGCCCCATTCATGAGGGTAATAAAAGAGGGAAGCACCGCAATGTATTTGAGGCGGCGTTTTTTACGGCCCGCCTTTTGAAGCAGCTTGGATACCTTGGTTTTACCCTTCCCCAGGGGCTGGATCTTCATCAGTGGTACCTAATAAGGGGGCTTAGGCCCGCCCTGACCTTCTGGCCTATCTCCACACAGACCTGATAATGGGAACCCTGGGGTATGTAGACCTCGGCCCGGGATCCAAACTTCATCATCCCAAAGGGTTGGCCCTGCTCGTAAAGGCTGCCCTCTTTGGCTTCGCAGACGATATGCCTGGCTATGGCACCGGTTACCTGCTTGACCATGATCTCATCCATGGGAGTTTTAAGGCGCCGCATGTAGACCTCATTGGACTCGTTGACCCTGCCGGAATCGGCGGCCATGGCATTCTTAAATTGCCCCTTCTTGTAATGGACCCTGACAATCTGGGCCCTGCAGGGAACCCGGTTTATGTGAACATTGAAGATGCTTAAAAACATGCCTATTTTAAGGGCCCCCTGGCCCAGGGGACTGTCTTCTTCGATAGTAATATCAGTAATGGTGGCGTCGGCGGGGGAATAAAGGACCGCATCATCGGGAACTATCGTACGCCTTGGGTCCCGGAAAAAAGAGAGGAGCCATATTAAGATGATACATAAAAAGACCCTGGCAATGATAAGGGCGGGAAGCCCCAGGGGAAAGAAAAAAAGACCCCCTTGCAAGAGGAGGACGATGAGGGGAAAGATCACTACCTGGGGTAAGCCGTATCTGGTGAGCGGCACACGCATTCCTTGACTCTAACAGAAAAAAAAGGGCTATGCTAGCATCTCATTGCCGGGACTGAGCTACTGTGGCATACTCTAACTGGAGGAGAAGATGAGCAACCCAAGGACAGTCACTGACCCAAGGAAGCTTCGCCTGGCCCTTATAGGCTGCGGAGCCTTCCCCTATAACACCCTCTACCCCATGTTACGAAACCTGCCGATAGAACTGGCAGGGATCTGCGATCTAAACCCTGCCATGACCGAACGGTTCAGTAATTTTTACCGGGCCCCCAGGGCTTATGGGGATTTTAAGGAGATGATAGACCAGGAGAAGCCCGAAGCGGTGCTCTGTGTCACCAATCTGGATACCCATTACGAGGCCGCGAAATACTGCCTCGAAAGGGGGATCAACATCTTAACCGAAAAAGCTCCATGCCAGAATGCCGATCAAGCTGAAGAGCTTTCGGCCCTACAAAAAAAGAGCGGGAAATTTCATGGGGTCCTCTTTAACCGGCGCTGGGGGACCGCCTATACCCTGGCCAAGGAGGTGGCGGCTAGAGGGGACCTGGGAAAGCTCACCATGATCTATTCAAAATTTAACACCAAGGCCTATAAGGACATAGATTTTTTTGTGTATAACCACATCATTCATATGATAGACCTGACGGTGTTTATTGCCGGGGAACTTTCTTCCCCCGCCCTGCAGGCCCTGGTCCTGGGTGAAAGGAGCGGAGCTTTAGAGATCCATTGCCGGGCCCTGGAAAGCGGAGCCCTCTGCACCATCCAGTCCGCCACCGAACAGGATGAGGCCTATCCCATGGAAAGGCTGGACCTGGCCGGGACCAGGGGAAACCTGACGGCCGATAACTGGCGGGACTTCCATTGGGATAGAACCGGTCCCGGGCGGGACATGGACTATTCCCTGCCCCTGGATCGCCAGGGGGACTCCCTCTCCTGGCACCCCGCCGGGGGTTATGGAATAGGCCGGGGAATTTTTAGCTATATGGGCTTTGAAGCGGCCCTAGATGAATTCGTAAAAGCCGCCCTTGGGGAGGGAACATTTTCCTGCACCATTGAGGATTGCATCCCCACCATGCGCTTTACCGATCAGGTCCGCAGCCTGGTGAAAAACCTGGCCAAGGAGAGGTAATGTCAAAAACCCTGGTGATCTATTATTCCAAGTACGGCACGACGAAGCTCTATGCCCAGTGGATTGCGGCGGAGCTCCAGGCAGACCTTCTGCCCCTGCAAAGGGTGAGCCAAAGAAAACTTTCATCTTATGGGACCATAGTCCTGGGGAGTGCCATCTACGGGGGGACCATAAAGGGGACAGAGACCCTCTTTAAGAACCAAAAAGAGGCAGCAAAAAAGCATCTGGTCCTCTTTACCTGCGGCATCGCCGATGTTTCGGATCCCTCCAGCATGGAAGAAGTTAATACCATGGTGAAAGAAAAGATCCCCCCCTCCCTTGTTTCCCAGGTACCTATATATAATTTTCAGGGGGGGATAAATTACAAAAAATTATCGTTTGTACACAAGTTAATGATGGATCAGCTTTACCGTTCTGTAAAAGAAAAAAATGAAGATGACCTAACGGAAAGGGATAAAAAATTTTTGGAGACCTACGGGAAAACCAGCAACCATACAGACAGTGAATACATAGAAGACCTTGTTAAATATTTACAATCCCTTGATTAGGGGGACATCATCGAGGACCTTAGTCTCTTCTAAAAGCATTTCTTTCCGGTGTTCTTTTTGCTTTCTCTCTTTTAACATATCCAGGACCTTTCGTTCCCTGGAGGCCGCCAGGTAGGCTTCCCGGGCCTCTTCTACCTTTAACTCGGCCTGGGCTGCCTCTGAGAGCAGCTCCTCCTTTAGGTTATCCAGCCTAAGAAGGTAGTACATGTACTGCTGAATCATGGCGGCCGAGTTAGCTCCGTCGAATTGGGATGCCGCTGTCCGGGCCCTCTCGGCTGCCAGGGCTTTAATCCGGTTTTCCAGATCTACCAGAACCCCCGTGGCCCGGCCCAGTTCAATTTTAGCTTCTTCTTCGTCATAAATCCGCAGATCGAGAATTTTTTGCAAGTTAAATCGGAAGGGACGCACTAGATCACCTCTTGGGATACCGCTTCTTGATCTGAATGCTCAGGGACAGCCTGTTCAGGAACTTCTTCATCCATTGCAGCTAGAGCCCCTATTTCTGATTGGGGAATCTCTATGCCTACGATCTCTCCCATTCGTCTAAGGGTCTCCGCCAGGGGGGAAGGTTCTTCTACCGCCTGATTAAGGAACTCTTCGATTTCTTCCCGTTTGGAAATCGCCAGATCTATCCGGGGGTTTGATCCCTGTCTGTAGGCCCCCACGGTGATCAGATCCTCCGAACCGGCATAATCGGCCATAAGACGGCGGAACTGTTCCACCGCTTTTTTGGTTTCTTCCCCGGACACAATGTTGGCCAGGCGGGACACGCTGGACAGGATATCTATGGCCGGGAAATGGTAGCGTTCCGCCAGATCCCTGGACAGAATAACATGACCGTCGATGATCCCCCGGACCGTATCGGCCACCGGTTCATCCATGTCGTCCCCATCGACGAGGATGGTGTAAAAACCCGTAATACTGCCCTTTTGGGAAGTACCGCTGCGTTCCAAAAGCTTGGGCATGGAATCGAACATGGAGGGAGGATAACCCCTTGTGGCCGGGGGTTCGCCGGTGGAGAGGCCAATTTCACGCTGAGCCCGGGCAAAGCGGGTCAGGGAATCAAAGAGGAGCATCACATCCATGCCCTGGTCCCTGAAAAATTCGGCAATGGCGGTGGCCACGTAGGCCCCCCTCAGCCGGGCCAGGGGGGGGGAGCTCGAGGGGGTAACGATGATGACGCTCCGTTCCAGCCCCTGGGGGCCCAGATCACTGGCAATAAACTCGTTTACTTCCCTGCTCCGCTCGCCTATGAGGGCCACCACATTCACATCGGCGGTGGTATACCGGGCGATCATCCCCAGGAGGGTGGACTTTCCCACCCCCGAACCGGAGAAGATCCCCAGCCTCTGCCCCCGGCCCACCGCCAAAAGGCCGTCTATGGCCCGAATGCCGGTGCTGATTCTTTCTTTAATCCGGGGGCGATTGTAAGCATCGGGGGGGGAGGCCATGGCAGGGTAACGGAGGGGGGAATCTATCTCTCCCTTACCGTCTACGGGCCTGCCCAGGGGGTTAAGGACCCGGCCCAGGAGTTTTTTTGAAACCGCCACATCCAGGTGGGCACCGGTGGCTATAACCCGGCAGCCTATCTCTATGCCCTCGGTTTCGTCATAGGCCATGAGCTGGACAGTCTCGTCCCGCAGGCCCACCACTTCGCAGAGGATGATATGAGGATTTCCCTTGGAATCTTTCTTGCGCAGTTCGATCCGGCAGATCTCTCCCACCTCGGCCTGGGGACCCCTGCTTTCTATCAAGAGCCCCTGGACCCGGCTGACATGCCCTACGCTTTTTATGGGGTCTGTCTTCTGAGCTGTATCCAGGTACTTACTAAAGATACTGCCCATGATTATTTTCCGTTATTGCCGTTCTGGCCCGTTAAGCCCCCCAGGCCGTTACTTGGCGCTGGTTTGGCCCTGCTCCGGATAGGAGAAATTTCCAGGATTTTAGCTTCCAGTTCGGCCAGCTGACTGGCAATGCGGGCATCGATTTCGCCGAAATCGGTTTCGATTATACAGCCCCCGGCGTCAACCGAAGAATCTTCCTGAATTTGAATATCCGGGCTCCCCTCCACTAGGGCGATAAAGTTTTTGGTGTGCTCGGTGCTCAATTGTAAATCAGCGGTGTTTACCCTGATAGTAATATTACCCTTACCCTTTACCTTTCGGAGGGCTTGGACCACATTGGCCTTGATCACCTCCCGCTGGTTTTCGGAGATGATTTTTACCACCTTCCTGGAAATAAGAAGGACCAGGTTTACAATTTCCTGCTCGGTTTCCAGGAGGATATCGCCCCGCTTGGCCTGGGCCCGTTCGAGGACAGTCCTGGTGCGGGCCACCAGGCGTTCTACCTCCGCATGGCCCTCAATAAAACCCTGTTCTTTCCCCAGGGCCAGGCCCTCTTCTTCTTTCTCTTTATGGGCCAGTTCCATGGCAGCCCGGCATTCGGCTTCTATCTCCTTGGCCTTTTCCTGGGCCTCGGCGATGATCTGTTCCCCCTGGCTTTGCGCTTCTGCTTTGGAGGCCTCGCTTTCTTCGCCGCCCCGGGTGAGGATCTCCTGGGCCTTATCTTTGGCCTCATTTAGGATAGCTTCTGCCTCGGCCCTGGCGGCTTCGAGCATGGCTTCCTTTTCAGCCTCCCACTTGATCATAAACTCGGCGGCCTCGCGGCGGAGATCCTCGGCAGTGGGGCCCGTATAGAGATCCAGGGGAGCGGCGATCTCTTCCATCTCGTTATCTTGCTGTACCAGATGGGAGAGCTCGGGGAACATGGTAGGGGGATCAAGGACCACCTTTTCTACCATTTCGGCCAGTTCAATGGGCCTAAAAACGGCCTTGTTTAAACTCATGGCAGGTCCTTAGACAACCATCTCTTCTTCGCCGGCCCGGGCGATGACGATTTCACCGGTGTCTTCCAAGTGCCTGATGATGGAAACTATCTTTTGCTGGGCCTCTTCTACATCCTTTAAGCGTACCGGGCCCATGTATTCCATGTCTTCTTTAAGCATCCCCGCAGCCCGCTTACTCATGTTCCGGAAGATCTTGTCCTGGACCTCCGTATCTACGCTCTTAAGGGCCTTGGCAAGTTCCTGGGAATCCACTTCCCGCATAACCTTTTGAATGGACCGGTCGTCGAGCATGACGATGTCTTCGAACACGAACATGCGCTTTTTAATCTCTTCGGCCAGTTCGGGATCTTCGTCTTCGAGCTGTTCGATGATCTGCTTCTCCGAGGCCCGGTCAACCAGGTTGAGGATTTCAACAATGTTTTCGACCCCCCCGGCGGCGGAATAATCTTCGCTGGAAAGGGTAGAAAGTTTCTTTTCCAAAACCCGTTCTACTTCCCGAAGAACTTCCGGGCTGGTTCTGTCCATGGTGGCTATGCGCCGGGCCACATCACTTTGAACCTCATGGGGCAGGTTCTGTAAAATGACCGAAGCTTTATTGGGTTCCAGATAGGCTAAAATAAGGGCTATGGTCTGCGGGTGCTCTTGCTGGATAAAGTTCAAAAGATGGGCCGGATCGGTCCTACGGATAAAATCGAAGGGCCGGACCTGTAAACTCGAGGTAAGGCGGTTGATAATATCTATGGCCTTTTGGCTCCCCAGAGATTTCTCCAGAAGCTCCCGGGCAAAGTCTATGCCCCCCTGGGAGATAAACTGGTTCGCCATCATGAGTTCCTGGAACTCTGCCAGGATGGAATCCTTCATTTCGGGATCCACCGTCTCTAGCCGGGCTATCTCGAAGGTGAGGGTTTCGATTTCATCTTCCCTAAGGTACTTGAAGATTTCGGAAGATATTTCGGACCCTATGGTGACGAGAAAAATAGCGGCCTTCTGACGTCCGGAGAAATCTTTTTGCCCCTTCTTCTTGCCCTGTCCAGCGGCGCCGGTACTTGCTTTTGCCATATCCTAGTCCTCCAAAAGCCAGGTGCGGATAAGCTGGGCCGCATCTTCCGGGTGGTCCCGGGTCATGCTGGCCACAGACTCCTGCAGTTCCAGACGGGTCCTTTCTTCCACAGAAATGGAGACATCCATGCCCTCTTCTTCTGCCTGGAGCAGAGCCTGCTGGCGGAGAGCTTCCTCTCTGCGGGCCCTCTCTTCAGCTTCCATCCTTTTACGCCTTTCAATTTCCCTGGATACTGTTCTAAACAGTATAAAGGAAATCAATAGAACCGCAAGCCCTACGAGGAAGATAATAATGGTGGTCTGCATCTGCCTCTGTCTGAAAAAGGCCTGATCTTCTTCTATGAACTGCTGGGTCCGGTCAAAACGGATGTTGGTCACCGTCACCGAGTCGCCCCGGGCGGCACTATAACCGATGGCATCCCGAATGAGCTGCCGGGTATACTCCAGTTCCCGGGCTTCGATGGGGGTATAGACCCGCTCCAGGGAGCCTTCATCGGTAACGATGGGGTTTCTTTTTTCATCGTAGCGGAGACGCCAGGTGCCGTCGATGTTGACCGACACGGTAACCCTGTTAATTTCGGGGCTCCGTTCTTCCTGGGTACGCCGGGAATTTATCTCTTCGTTAATGGTCAGGGTTTCCTGGGCAGTCCTGCCCCAAAGGTTGGACATATCCGCATAAACAGGAGGAACCTGCCCTTCTACCCCTGCGGGCCCCTGGGGATTAAAGCCCGTGCCCTCCCAGGAGGTAGTAGATTCGGCCCTGGACCGGGTTACCGAGGTATGTACGATAGAGTCGTCATAGGGAAGCCCAGGGGTCCGGGCCCGCTCTACAAAGGGGAAAAATTCTTCGGTAGATACGGTCCTCTGGGACATGTCCATGGTGATCCGTATATCCAGATCCCGGACCCGGTCGGTCCCATAGGTGCTCTGGAGGGAAGACAGGATCTTGGCCCGGTACTGGGCCTCCAGGCGCTGGATCATCCGGGTTTCCCGTTCTATCCGGCTCAGCCTATCCCATTCGGCCAGGCCCTCAAAATCGTTTAAGACCAGCCCGGTATGATCGGTGATAACGATGTTTTCATCCTGCAGGCCCTCAACGGCGAGCCTTAAAAGCTTCTGGATCCCCTCGATTTTCCGGCGGTTGGTGTTAATGTCGCTGCCGGGCTTGGGAGTAAGCGATACCGAGGCGGTAATGGGGTTCTGCTCGGAGGCAAAAAGCCGGTCCTCGGGGAAGGCGATGATCACATTCACATTGTCCACATCGTCCAGGGCCCGGATATGATCGCTTACCATTTGGGTTATGGCCCGCCTGAGGTTGACGTTCCTTTCAAAATCGGTGATGGTCCACCGTTCCCGGTCAAAGATGTTCCAGGGATCTATGCCCGTGGGAATGAGGTCTTCCCGGATCAGGATGCCCCGCATCCTCTGGGCTGTCACCAGGTCGCTTACCATGATGACCCCTGCGGGGCTTACGGTAGCCCGCACCCCCTCTTGATTAAGCCTAAGGACTATCCTGTCCCGGGCCACTTCGTCCCGGATAGGTGCATCGATGACTGGAACCAGGGTGGGTGTGGAGGACACTGTTACCAGGACCACGAGCCCCACTATGGTGATACCGACAATGCCGACGAGCACGAGCTTTTGGACCATGCTCCATCTGCCCCACAGGGCCATTACCTGTGATAATATTCTTCTAAACCATTCCATTTTTCCCCCCCCTATAAAAGGCGTTTACCTGGTGTTAATTAAATCCCTCCAGCCCTGAACCAGCCGGTTCAGCACATTCCGGGTTATATTCAAAGAAATACTTGCCTGAGCCTGGGCCATGGTAACGTCTTCTACGTTGATGGAATCCGGGTCCAAAAGGGCCGCCTGATTGGTGGCACTGGCAATTTGCTGATAGGCGCTTACCTGATCCAGGGCGTGAAGCATTGCTTCGCTAAAGGTCCCTGAACGGATCGACATATCGGCTCCCAGGGTTCTTCCGGTTTCGATCATCCCCTGGCCCTGGGCCTGGAACTGCTCCCGCCCTGTCTGGCGGTGATCCGGATGGGTGATCCTTAGGGCCATTTCCTGGACATTGCCCAGATTAAATAATGTAGGATTAATTAAAGACATACTTCCCTCCCCTTAATGTTTATTACCTGGAGCCTATGTCCAATGCTCTTTGGAACATGGCCTTGGCTCCGTCTACTACCGCTGCATTGGCTTCGTAGGCCCTGGAAGCGGCGATCATATCTACCATTTCGGTGACGATATCTACGTTGGGCATTTCTACATACCCTGCCCTGGGGCCCGTAAGGATGGCATCAGGATGGCTGGGATCGTAGACATAGGTGTTTTCGGTTTTATAGTCCTTCTGGATTTCCTGGATCCTCACTCCCTGTCCAAGCCCGTTGTCCAAGCCATCGGGCAGAAAGGGGGAGCGCCAATAGGGACTGTCTACCCGGGGTCTCATGATGACCCGGCTCCGCCGGTAGGCCCCGCCCTCGTTGGTCCGGGTGGTGTTAACATTGGCGATGTTATCGGCAATCACATCGGCCCTGGTTCTTTGGGCCGACATCCCCGATGAAGCTATATTAATGGCGGTAAAAATTCCCATGAATTAACTCCTTAGCCCCGGAGGACCATGTTTATCTGGCTGTACTCGTAGGTAGCCATCTGGGCCAGCAGCATGTAGCGCAGCTGGTTCTTTAAGAGGAGGTTAAACTCCGCCTCTGCATCCACATTGTTTCCGTTGTTATCCGACTGGGTAAGGTAATCCAGTACCCGGCGGGGTTCCACATCCTGGTAGTTCCTGGGCTGCCAATTGGAGATGTGCATGGGATTGGTCTGCCGCAGCTCCAATACGGGCCTTTGCCGCTCGGTGTTAAGGGCCCGGGCCAGCTCGCTTTCGAAGTTTACGTCGGTGCGCTTAAAATTGGGCACATCCGCATTGGCCAGATTGTTTGCGATCACCGCCTGCCGCAAGGATGAGGCGCTCATTCCCCGGTGTATGAGGTCTATGGTCTGACTAAAATTGTTATTCACTACCATTGGAAATTCTCCCTATTTCAATCATCGGCAGGCAAAATTTTATCTTTATCACAAAATATATCTCCCCAGATCCTGATCTTTTACGAGGGTGCTGAGCTTTTCGTTCACGTAATCCACCGTAATGGGCACCTTGGCGGGGCTAATATCGGGAGCTTCAAAGGAGAGCTCTTCGAGAAGGGCCTCCATGATGGTATGGAGCCGCCGGGCCCCTATGTTTTCCAGCCGGGAGTTAACCTCCGCCGCCAGGGCCGCCAGGTGTTCTATCGCATCGGGGGTGAACTCAATTTCTACCTCTTCGGTGGCCATGAGCTCCACATACTGCTTGGTAAGGGCGTTCTTTGGCTCCGTCAGGATGCGGAGGAAGTCATCTTTGCCCAGGGAGTCCAGCTCTACCCTGAGGGGAAAGCGGCCCTGGAGTTCGGGGATGAGGTCCGATGGCTTGGCCAGGTTAAAAGCCCCGGCAGCTATAAAGAGGATGTGCTCGGTATTTACGGGCCCCCATTTGGTGTTAACGATGGCCCCTTCTACGATGGGCAGAATGTCCCGCTGGACCCCTTCGCGGGAAACATCGGGCCCGCTGCCCCGGTCGTTCTTCACAGCGATCTTGTCCATCTCGTCGATAAAGACTATCCCCGTCTGTTCTACCCTCTGGCGGGCCTCGTCGTTAACCCGGTCCCGGTCGATGAGCTTTTCCGATTCTTCGGCGATAAGGATGTCCCGGGCCCTTTTTACGGTGACCACCTTTTTCTTTTTTCCCCCCCCAAAGAACCCGGCGATGCCTGAGAGGCTGGATTCTATGTCTTCCATATTGGCCCCCATCATTTCGAAGGCCGGGAATTGGGGGCTCTGGCTAATGGTAACTTCTACCGTCCTGTCTTCGAGCTTCCCTGCCCGTAACATGGCCCGGAATTTCTCCCTGGTCTGGGCTGCCCCTTCTGCAGCTTCCTTGGCTGCGGGCTCCTCTGCCTCTTCGACAGGAAGGGCCTGGGTATCATCTCCTTCGTTGGACGGGGGAGCCCCCTTCTTGGCGGGGATCCCTATCTGTATGGCCGTCCCCATGAGGGAAGAGCCGGAGTTCCCCCCTCCGGGGATGGAAAAGGTGCCCATGGGCCGGACCACCGGAGAACTGGGGGCCTTTTTCTTGGTCTTCTTGCCCGTCCCTGGAAGCAAGAGATCCAGCAGGGCTTCTTCGGCCCTCTTTTCGGCTTCCAGGGTAACGGTCTCCTGCATCTCCTGTTTAACCATCTGGACCCCCGCGGACATGAGATCCCGGATCATGGATTCCACATCCCGGCCCACATAGCCAACTTCGGTATACTTGGTTGCCTCTACCTTGATAAAAGGGGAGCCCGTAAGCTTGGCTAGGCGCCGGGCGATCTCGGTTTTTCCCACCCCCGTGGGGCCTATCATAAGAATGTTTTTCGGGGTGATGTCTTCCCTCATGTCGTCGCTTATTTTTAAGCGGCGGATCCGGTTGCGCAGAGCTACCGCCACCGCCCGTTTAGCCTTCTTCTGACCCACAATATATTTATCCAGTTCGGAAACGATTTCTCTGGGGGTAAGTCGATTTAGGTTATCATATTGATCATTCATGGCTCCCCTCCTTTATGGGTTCAGTTCTTCCAGGGTTATCTGATCGTTGGTGTAGACACAGATATCTCCGGCAATTTTTAAGCTCCGCAGAGCTATTTCCCGGGCGCTTAAATCTGAACCGTCCAGAAAAGCCAGGGCCGCTGCATAGGCAAAATTGCCCCCCGAACCTATGGCCAGGGCATCGTTGGCGGGCTCTATGACATCTCCGGTGCCGGAGATCAAAAGGGTCTTATGGAGATCCGCCGCCAAGAGCATGGCCTCCAGGCGGCGCAGGGCCCGGTCGGTCCGCCATTCCCGGGCAAGCTCCACCGCTGAACGGAGCAGATCCCCCGAGTACTCCTTTAGCTTGGCCTCGAAGCGATCAAAGAGGGCAAAGACATCGGCGGTGGCCCCGGCGAATCCGCAGAGGATCTTGCCGTCCATGAGCCTCCGGACCTTTCGGGCATTGTTCTTCATCACCGTGGGGCCAAAACTAACCTGGCCGTCTGCGGCCATGGCAACCTGGCCATTCCGTCTTACCGCCAGAACCGTGGTTGCCCGGACTTCAAGTTTTTCCACTATTGTTTCCTTTGCCCCCCATGGGGATGGGCTTTTGTATATACCTTACGCAGGCCTTCAATATTGACATGGGTGTAGCGCTGGGTGGTGCTGATGCTGGAATGGCCCAGCAGTTCCTGAACCACCCGGACATCGCAGCCCGAATTAACCAGATGGGTGGCAAAACTATGCCGCAGGGAATGGGGATTTACATTCTTGCCCAGGCCGGATCTTTCGCCGTACTTGTTGATGATCCATCGCAGGCCCGGCACCGAGAGGGGGGCCCCTTTGAGGCTGATAAAGAGTCTGTCGGTGGGCCTTTCGGCCTTTATTTTTTCCTGCCGGGCCTCCAGGTAACTAATCAGGGCCAGGCGGGCCTCTTCGGAAAAGAAGACCTGCCTCTCTTTATTCCCCTTTCCCATGATCCTGGCCCCGCTTATATCCTTTTCGAGCTTCGGGAGGCTTAAGGAAGCGGTCTCTGAGATCCGGAGCCCCGCCGAGTACATGACCAGGATGAGGGCCTTATCACGCTCGGGCCAGAGGATCCCCGCCTTGTCGGGGAGCTCGGAAAAGTGGGCCATCTCGGCTTCCCATAAAAAGGCAGGAAGGGTCTTGGGGGTCTTGAGATTTTTAATGGGCGAAGAGGGATCGTCAGTACGGAAGGAAAACCTCTGGAGCCAGCGGTAGTAGCCCCGGATAGAAGAGAGCCGGCGGTTCACGCTGACCGAGGCGTTTCCATCGGCAGAGAGATCGCCGATAAAAAGGCGGACCTCTTCGGGGGTGGCCTTTTCGGGCTCTATGCCATGGTTATGGCAGTAATTGCAAAAGTGGCTTAAGTCCTGGCCATAGGCCGAAAGGGTGCGCTCCGAAACTCCCCGGACGGCAGAGAGGTAATCTAAATATTCCCTGACATGGGTGTTTCCCAGGGTAGGCGCTTCGGCACTTTTGGTTTTAGTCATCCCTTTCTTCTTCCATGGGCAGGGTTTCTGCTTCGATGTCGGCGGAGCGCAGGTAATCGCAGTCCGGATTTATGCAGGCCTTATGGCTGCCGTTTTTCTTGTCGGTCTTTTCTACCAGAAAATGCCCGCAGTTGGGACAGTCCTGGTTAAGGGGCTTAAAGTGGCTGATAAAATCGCAGTCCGGGTATCTGGTGCAGCCGTAGAACTCCTTGCCCCGGCCCTTGGTTTTTCGGGACACTATGTCTCCCTCACACTTGGGGCACTTTGCCAGGGGGATGGACCGGGTATTGCGGCAGTCAGGAAACCCCGAACAGGCCAAGAAGAAGCCAAAACGCCCCAGCTTCTTTATCAGATTCTTTCCGCATTTTTCGCAGATATAATCGGTTACTTCATCTAAGGATCCCTTGTAGGATTCCAGGGACTTACCCACCTCCTCTACCTGATCTTTAAAGGGGTCCCAGAACTCCCGGATCATGTCGGGCCAGTAGGCATGGCTCTCTTCGACCTCGTCGAGTTTGGTTTCCATAAAAGCCGTAAAGCCCGCATCTATCACCTGGGGGAAATTCTCGACTAATAGTTCGTTTATCATCCGGCCCAGGATGGTGGGGACCAGCTGCTTATTGGAACGGGTCACATAGTAGCGATCCAATAAAACCGAAATAATGGGAACATAGGTAGAAGGGCGGCCTATACCCTTTTCTTCCAGGGTCTTTACGATGGAAGCGTCGGTAAAACGGGCCGGACCCTGGGTAAAATGCTGCTCGGGACGGAAGGTATCGACGCTTACCTTGCTTCCTTTTTTTAAGGCCGGGTAGGGTTTTCCTTTTTCGTCCTTGGATGCCAGGAGCTTCATGACCTGGTAAAAACCCTTTTCGATAATTTTGGTCCCGGTGATCCGGAAGATCCCGGAAGAGCCCTCCTCCCCCACCGATATGTCTACGCTGACGGTTCTGGAACGGGCATTGTTCATCTGGGAAGAAACGAACCGTTCCCAAATGATGGTGTAGATCCTTAACTGATCCCGGGTAAGAAATTCTTTAATGTTATCCGGGGTATATTCTACAAAGGTAGGACGGATGGCCTCGTGGGCATCCTGGGAACGCCTTCCGGTGGAGTACTCAAGAGCTTCAGCTGGGAGGTCCTTGGGATACTTGTCTGCAATCCAGCGCCGGACCTCTTCCAGGGCAGTGGCGGAGATCCGCACCGAGTCGGTCCTCATGTAGGTAATAAGACCCACCCTGGACTCCCCCAGGTTTACCCCTTCGTAGAGCTGCTGGGCGATCTGCATGGTCTTGCGGCTGGTGAAACCCAGGCGGTTTGCTGCGGTCTGCTGGAGCTGGGAGGTGGTAAAGGGGGGTCTGGGCCTGATGGTTCGTTCTACTTCCCGGACCTCCGATACCTGGCAAACCCCGTTTTCTATCATGCCTATGATAGCCCTCACCTCTGCTTCGTTTTTTAAGACCGGCTTTTCATCGTTCCAGGAAACAAGTTGGGCCGTGTAGGAGGTCTTACCCACCTTAAAGTCTGCCTCCAGGGTCCAAAATTCTTCGGGGATAAATGATTCCACTTCCTTTTCCCGTTCGCAGATAAGGCGCAGAGCCACCGACTGGACCCTACCAGCCGAAAGGCCGTTTTTTACCTTCTTCCAGAGCAGGGGAGAAAGGTTGTACCCCACCAGGCGATCCAGGACCCTTCGGGCCTTCTGGGCATTCACCTTGGATTCGTCTATTTCGGTGGGACTGGCGACGGCCTCTTTGATGGCCGCGGGGGTTATCTCGTTAAAGCTAATCCGTTTAATGGGAACCTGATCGAATTTTGCCGAGATGGCGTTTTTTAAATGCCAGGCTATAGCTTCCCCTTCCCGGTCATTATCACTGGCCAGGAGGACCGAATTAGCTTTTTTTGCATCCCCTTGAAGCTCCTTTAAAAGCTTGGCCCTTCCGCGGACGGTGATATATTCGGGTTCAAAATTGCTCTCCACGTTTATGGCCAGCCGGGATTTCGGCAGATCGATAAGGTGCCCCATGGAGGCCTTTACGTTGTAATCATTGCCCAGGTATTTTTCGATGGTCTTGGCCTTGGCCGGAGATTCAACTATGACGAGGGTCTTTTTTTCTTCTGTCTTTTTCGCTGCCGTCTTTTTCGTTTTAACCGCCATGATGCTCATTCCTCATAACTTAATATCAAGCTGCTTTGCCAGAGAAGAAGCCAGGTCTTTAGAACTCGCCCCCTCTATACCGGCATCTTTATCCTGGCACTCCCTGGTTGGTATCCCAGGCAGGTTCCATTCCCGTAAAATATCCCTTGCGGAAGATATAACTTTTGCTCCCTCTTCGGCAAGACGCTTGGTGCCCAGACTCTGGGGGCTATCAAGGACCCCCTGGTCCACCCAGAGGTCCCGGCCATGCTCCAAGGCAAAGGCCGCTGTAATAAGGGCCCCGGACTTGGCGGGAGCTTCCACCACCACGAGGCCCCGGCTAAGGGCCGAAATAATCCGGTTCCGCTCGGGGAAATTCCACTTAAAGGGCCCCGTTTCCGGCGGATACTCGGAAAGGATGCAGCCTCCGGTCTCTAAGATACGCCGGGCAAGAAAGCGGTTCCCCGTGGGGTAGACCATGTCGGGGCTGGAACCCAGGACTGCCAGGGTCTTACCATTGCCCTCCAGATTGCCCTTATGGGAGAGGGCATCAATTCCCAGGGCCAGGCCGGAAACTACCGGAAGGCCCGATTCACCCAGTTCCCTGCCCAGGGTATAAGCCCGGGCGGCCCCTATGGCAGAAGGCCGCCTGGTCCCTACCATGCCCACCAGGGGCTGGCCGGGGTCACTCAGGTGGCCCCGGTAAAAAAGAAGCACCGGGGGGTCAAAGATCTCCCGGAGGAGGGGCGGGTACGAAGGATCCCTCCACGAAATGCACTGGATCCCCATTTTGCGGGCCCTGGAATCATCTTTTTCTGCCAGGGACCGGTAATGGTGCATATCCCAGGGTTCTTCTCCCAGTTCCCTTCCTATTATATGCTCCAGGTCGCCCTTGGAAAGTACCGTAAAATCCCCTTCCATGTCAAACCGCATGGACAGTTCAATTCTCTCTTTCGTCTTAAGACCGGGAATTCGGCAGATGATCAGGTCCAGGAGATCCTTCATGACGATTCCCCTTCGGTCTGCCAGGCCTTAAGATTGGGCAGGTACTTGCGGTGGTTATCCCTAAGGCGGCCCGAGTCTATGTGGGTGTAGATCTGGGTGGTGCTCAGATCCGCATGCCCCAGGAGTTCCTGGACCGAACGCAGATCGGCCCCCCCTGCCAATAGCTCGGTGGCAAAGGTATGTCTTAAGGTATGGAGCTTGCTGCTTAATCCCGCCTGAAAGGCCAGCTTTGCATAATTTTTCCAGATCCCCTTACGGGAGAGCCTCTTGCCCAGGCGGCTGATAAAAAGGGCCCGGCTTCTGTTATGGCCCAATAAGACCGGCCGGGATTCTTTGAGATACTGCTTAAGCCAAAGGGCAGCTTCATCGCCAAAGACCACGAGCCTTTCCTTATCTCCCTTGCCCCTTACCCTGGCAAGGTTCTTGTCGAGAAAAAGGTTATCCGTGCTAAGCCCCACCGCCTCGGAGATCCTTAGGCCCGCCGAATAGATCAATTCATAGAGGGCCCGGTTTCTAAGGCCCAGGGCTGTTTTGGTATTTAACAAGGAGAGGAGCTGTTCCACATCTTCCTTATTATGGACCTCCGGCAGATGATCGGAGCGGCGGGGTACTTGTAAAAGGGACGAGAGGCCGCTGGAATTATTATGCCCCTGATCTTCGAGGAAGCGGAAGAAGGAACGGAGGGCAGAAATTGCCTTGGCTACGGACCGGGAATCAATCCCGTCGACCATGCGCCGGCGGGTGAGGTAACGGGTAAGATCTGAGAGCCCCACAGCATGTCCCTTCCCTTCGAAAGCACCGGTCAGAGGAAGATCTTCTTCTTCGAGCCAGTCAAGGAAACGGCCTATCTCAAATTTATAGGTTTCGGCGGTCAAAAGCGATTTTCGCTCCAGGGCCAAAAGATGAGAACCATAACGCTTAAGAAGGGTCTGCTTGTCCATGTATGTTCCTAATTGGACTGGGCATTCCCCAGGGGATCTCCGGGAAAGCTTACAAAGCGTCTATCCCGTATGACCGTTGGCACATCCAGGTCCTCGTCGGCATAGCGGAAATCATCTCGCTTACCCCGGGGAATTAAAAAATCGGCGCTGGAGCTGTTGCCAATGATCTTGTCAAATTCTTTTTCGGAGAGGATCTCACTCTTCTGGGCCTTAACTACTTCCAGCTTATGGGAATCCCGGCGGCCCTCAAAGCCTGTGGCGATGACGGTTACGCGGATCTTGTCTTCCAGGCTGGGATCCAGATACATCCCCGGAATAATAATGGCATCCTTGTCTATGTCCACCGTAAGCCGCTTGATCACCTCGTCATACTCCACCAGGGGAAGATCGTTTCCACCGGCCACATAGACCAGAGCCCTGGTGGCCCCGCGGATAGAGGTATCTTCCAGAAGGGGATTATCCAGAACGCTGGACACCGCTTCTTCTACCCGGTTTTCACCGGCCCCGTAGCCTATGGCCATGAGGGCATCGCCCTGATCTTTCATAACCGTCACGGCATCGGCGAAATCAATATTGATGAGTCCAGTTTCTACGATGCTGTCGGAGATCCCCTGAACACCCTGACGGAGTATGTCATCGGCCTTGCGGAAGGCCTCGGGGATGCTTGTTTTTCGATCCACGTTGGCCAGGAGCTTCTGGTTAGGAATGACGATAAGAGTATCTACCGCATCTTTAAGGCGGGCTATGCCCTTTTCGGCCAGTTCCATCCGGTAGTTTTTTTCAAACTCGAAGGGCCTGGTTACTACCCCCACCGTCAGGGCTCCCTGCTTCTTGGCAATTTCGGCAATGATGGGAGCAGATCCGGTTCCGGTACCCCCGCCCATGCCGGCGGTGACAAAGACCATGTCAGCCCCTTCCAGGGCCTTGGCTATTTTCTCCTTGTCTTCCAGGGCAGCTTTTTCGCCTATCTCGGGCATGCCCCCGGCACCCCGCCCAGAGGTTATCTGGGAACCAATCTGGAGCTTCACGTCCGCCTTACTGTTCCTTAGAGCTTGGGCATCCGTATTTACGGCAATAAATTTAACACCCCTAATGCCGCAGGCAATCATGCCGTCTACGGCGTTAGATCCTCCTCCTCCGGCTCCTATTACTACAATTGATACGGGTTCTTCAGATCTTCCAGTCTCACTAAGTATCTCAAAATTCATGATCCCCTCCCAGGTCACTTTTATTTTTTCCCCTTCCCCGGATGTATATTCCAAAGATAGGAGTTAATGCACCCTCTCTACTAAAAAAATTCCTTCCGTAACCAGTCCACCAGCTTCCCCACCATGGTAGGATCACCCTGGCCCCTGCTCTCCCCCGCCGGGCCCTGGCCGGTTTTTACCACCTGCCTTTCGTAGCCCTCCAGGACCAGCCCTACGGCGGTGGCAAAGGCGGGACTGTGGTAGTCCTCCACCAGGCCGCCCAGGGGCAGGGGGGACCCCACCCTTACAGGGAGATTAAAAACATATGAGGCCAGCTCGGGGGCCCCCAGTAATTGCGCTCCCCCGCCGGTAAGGACCACTCCGCCCCCCAGGGGCCGGGAAAAGGAGAGCTTGTCGATTTTTTCTTTTATCAGTTTAAAGGTCTCTTCCATCCTGGGGCGTATGATTGCCAGGATCTCTGATTTTGGAATCGCCTGGGGGGGTCTTCCCCCTACCCCGGGGACTATGATTTCATCATCGATCTCCAGGAAAGGATCCCAGCAGCAGCCCGCGTCAAGCTTGATCGTCTCTGCCGTCTCGAAGGATATGTTTTTAATGATCGATATATCGCTGGTAACTTGAGTACCCCCCGCGGGGATGGTACTGATGGAATAGGGAGCCCCCCCGGAATAGACCAGGACATTGGAGGTTCCGCCTCCCAGGTCCACCAGGGCTACCCCCAGTTCCTTTTCTTCGGGGGTCAGGACCGAACGGCCCGCCGCCAGGGTCTGAAGGATCAGATCCTTCACCCTAAATCCGGAACGGTTAACACATTTAATTAAGTTCTGGGCCCCCGTGGTGGAGCAGGTAATAATGTGGACCTCTGCTTCCAGACGCACCCCTATCATGTTTAGGGGATCTAAAATTCCTTTTTGATCGTCCACGATAAAGCTCTGGGGGATTACCTCCAGGACCTTTCGGTCCATGGGAATAAGTACCGCCTGGGCGGCTTCCAGGACCCGCTTGATATCGTCCCCGGCTATCTCCCTGGTTTCCCGGTTTTTCCCCGTAACCGCCACCACTCCCCGGGAATTGATCCCGTCGATATGGCTCCCCCCTATGCCGGTCCATACTTCGTGGACCTCCCGGCCGCTCATCATCTCTGCGGCTTCTATGGCCTGGGTGATGGACCGAAGGGTGGATTCGATGTTTACCACCACTCCCTTGCGCAGACCCGTAGAAGGGCAGGTCCCTACCCCGGTAATCTCAAGGGAACCCTGTTCATTTACCTCGCCAATGACGGCGCAGACCTTGGTTGTGCCTATGTCCAGGCCAACTACCAATACTTCATTGCTCAAAGGGAACCTCCTTGAGGAACATAGGAAGCTATACCGGAACGGAAGTCCAGGGTATGGATTCCTTCTTCCGCCGATGCAAGCACATCTACCATTAAAAGGGTATACCGTAAAAGATCTTCATTCAACTCAGAGAGCCTTACCCTAATCTGGGAATGCATGAGATATAAAATAAGATCAAAGCCATCATAGGGCCGCCGGTTAATCCGAAACTCAGAGATGGCGGAAATTAATTCCGGGGCCGAAAGGGTAATTTTTTCCAGTTCCCATAAAAGGGGTTCGAACACCAGGGGAAGCTGCATGCCCAGGTAGGGGTTTTCTATCACCAGGCCCGAAATAGCCGGAAGCCTCTGCTGGAGGAAGAGGTTTTTAGAATCCTGGCCTATCTGGAAAATAACGCCCTGGCTGTCAAAGAAGACCGGAACGGTCCTACTATCCAAAAAGGCCAGGGTAAAGGCCACGGGACGGCGGCCCTGAAGATCGATGGAAAGCCTATCGGGGAAGCTTTTTATGACCCGCACCGATTCCAGGGAGCTAAACCCCATAAGGGCCTGTTCTATGGCCGCCGGGTCGGTGGATACATAGGAAGAGTTCCGCTGAAGCCCCGATCGGGCGATGATCTCTGCCCTTTCTATGCCCTCGTAGCCCGTGATCTCTATCCGGGAAAAGGGCCTAAAGGGACTAATGCCAAAGAGCCAGACCAGTTCGGCGGCCAAAAAGAGGACCGCCACAATGATGAGCCATTTTAGAAGTTTCTTTGACCGGATCGCCTTTGGGGCTTCGGCTTCGGCTTCTACTTCATCGTCGAAGTAAATCTGTTCTGCCATCAGATCCCTCCCCGGTCATAATAAGATGAAGTCCTGGCTCTGGAAGTCCGGGAAATGTTGACGATGAACCCTGCCATGATAAGGGTCATGGCTAAGGAAGAACCCCCGGCCGAAAAGAAGGGCAGAGGTACTCCGGTGGCAGGAAGAGCTCCGGCCACCACTGCAATGTTTAAGAGGACCTGGGAAACTATCATGGTTACCAGGGCACAGCCAAATAAACGGTTAAAGGGGTTTTCGTTTTTCATGGAAGCGCTGTAACCCCGGAGGGCAAAGACCGCAAAGAGGAGGCAAAAAAGAAGGACCCCAATAAAGCCGGATTCTTCTGCGTAGGCAGAAAAAATAAAGTCCGAGTGGATCTCCGGAACGCTGGAAATCTTCCGGGTCCCCTGGCCTATGCCCTTGCCCCAAAAGCCTCCGGACATGATGGACAGGATCGAAGAATTAACCTGGAAGCCCGCACCCAGGGGTTCAAATTCGGGCTGTATGTAACTAAGAAAGCGGCGGATCCGGTGTTCTTTCTGCAAGACTAAAAGGGTCGCCGTGGGCACAAACATAAAAATGGCGCTGAAGAAATAGCGGAACCTCACCCCCGCCAGGAAGAAAATAAAGAGGGCGTTACACGCAATGAATACGGCGGTGGAAAAATTATTCTGCAAAAAAATTAACCCCACAAAAACTCCGGTAACAAGGGCCGGGGGAATGATCCCCGATGACAGGACATCAATATTTTCTTTCTTTTTGTCGAAGATATGGGCCAGGTAAAGGGGAAGGACCAGTTTAACCAGCTCCGAAGGCTGGAAGGTATTGGAGCCTATCCCTATCCACCGGGCTGCGCCGTTTTTTATCACCCCTATGCCCGGTACGAAGGTGAGGATGCAGAGGATCAGACTACCCAGAACCAGGGGCATGATAAACTTACGGATAAAGTCCAGATTGATTACGGAGGCAATAAAAAAGAGGGCCAGCCCTGCCAGGCCCAGGTGTAATTGCCGGGTAACCAGGTACATGCCATCCCCGCCAAAGAAGCGCTGGGCAAAAGAGAAGGAAGCTGAATAGAGGGTAACAAGACCCAGACCAGTTAAGAGTAAGACCGTGGCGATAAATAGATGATCCGCCCCCTGTTTATGGGGGTCATTGAGTCTTATATCCATACTTTACATGTTATTGAATCTTCAGCGTCGACAACGCGATGACCGCAAACAAGCCTCCCAAAATCCAGAACCGGGTAACAATTTTAGATTCTGCCCAGCCCAGTTCTTCAAAATGATGATGAATGGGGGTTTTTAAAAACACCCTCTTCCCTCTTTTTTTAAATGAAGTAACTTGAATAATAACCGACACAATTTCAATTACAAAAACGCCCCCTATGATAAAAAGAAGAATCTCCTTTTTAATGATCAGGGCGATTACTGCCATTACTCCCCCCAAAGAAAGGGAACCCACATCTCCGATGAATACTTCGGCGGGGTGGGAATTAAACCAAAGAAAGCCCACACAGGCTCCGGTAACGGCCACACAGAAAATCATGAGCTCCCCTGCCCCGGAAATAAAGGGAATCCCCAGGTAGGAAGAAAACTCCGCATGGCCGGAAAGATAGGCCAGGATGGCCAGGGTCACAAAGGCGAAGATCAAGAGGCCCGCCAAAAGGCCGTCCAGACCGTCTCCAAAGTTAACCGCGTTGGAGGTACCCATGATAAGAAGGATCCCAAAGGGAATCCATAGAAAGCCCAAATTGATAACCGGATCTTTAAAAAAGGGTATATATATTACTGAAATTTCTTCGTTCCCGGTGAAGTAAAGAAAAAGCATCACCGCCAATGAAATAAGGAACTGCCCTATGAGCTTTTTCTTGGGCGAAAGGCCGCCGGAAGATTTTTTCGTAATTTTTAGGTAATCATCCAGGAAGCCCACAAAGCCAAAGGCCACAAAGGACCCCAGGGTGATCCATATCATGGGGCTCCTAAAGTCGGTCCATAAAAACATGGAAATGAGGATCGAGATAATTACAAAGATGCCCCCCATGGTGGGGGTTCCGGCCTTGGATGAATGGCCCGGCAATTCCTCCCTGACCACCTGACCAACCTTGAGCCGCCTGAGGGCTTCGATAACCCGGGGCCCAAAGATATAACAGAGAAACAGGGTGGTAATGGCCGCATAGGCTCCGCGAAAACTTAAGTATTGGAACACATTAAAGGGAGTAAAATATCTTACTAGCGGGTACACAAACTCATAAAACATGGTCTTCCCCCAGACATATTTTTGTTAATGATTCTAATGCACAACCCCGGGAACCCTTTAACAAGACGAGGTCACCGGGCTGTATGTATTCATTCAAGGCACGGGATAAATGTTCCATATCCTGGGTGTGGAAAAAGGGGATGCCCTTTTCTTCGGATTCAAAAATTTCTGCCGCTGCCTTGGTTTCTTCGCCAAAAAGGTAGACCATGTCCCCCTTGGAAGAGACAAGGCGTCTGCCCAGGGCCCCATGGGCCTCGGCAGAGGAGTCCCCCAGTTCCAGCATGGAGCCGATGACATAGATCCGGCGGCCCGGCCAGTCAAGACTGTCACAGAAGTCCAGGGCAGAGCGGGCACTCTCGGGGCTGGAATTGTAGCAGTCCCGGATCAAGGTAGTGCGGCCCTGGAAGATCTCTCCCCGGCCGAAGAGGGGCTTTACCGATTCGAGGCCCCGGCGGATGGAGTCAGGCCCCAGCCCCATCTCAGAGGCCAGGGCCGCCGCAGCCAGGGCATTCTGGAGCATCGCAGGGCCAGGGAGGCCAAAGCGGGCCGTCTTGGACTCCCAGGTGATTTCGGTCCCCAGGAGCCCCAGGTCCCGGCAGGCCCCCAGGCCCTTCAAGCTTGAAGGCCCGTAGAAGACCACCCGGCCCGGAAGCCCGGCGGCGAGGAAATCCCGGTAGGGATCCTCGGCGGGGATAAGGGCCGTATTGTTATGAGTAAACTGGGAAAAAATTTGCTTTTTTTCTTCAGCTATGGCGTCCTTTGTGCCGAGAATACCGATATGGGCAGTACCGATGTTGGTGATTAAAGCAAGGCGAGGATTAAGGACCTTGGCCAATTCGGAAATCTCCCCCCTTCGATTCATGCCGGCTTCGAAGATGCCCACCTCATGATGGGATCGGACATTAAAGACCGACAGGGGCAGCCCTGTTTCGGAGTTCAGATTTCCCTGGTTCATCACCACCGATTTTTCCTGACCTATGATGGCGGCGCTGATCTCCTTGGTGGTGGTCTTCCCGGCTGAGCCGGTGATCCCTATGGTTAATAAATTGGTAAACTGTTTTAGGTAAGCTCCCGCCGCATCCTGGAGGCCCTTAAGGGTGTCTTCTACCACCAGTAAAAAGCCCTTCCATTTCTGCGCCGCCCCCAAAAGGCCCAGGGACGGATCTTCCATGGCCGAGGCGGCTACCATGGCCCCCCGGGCTCCCGCCGCAAAGGCGGCTTCCACATAACGGTGGCCGTCATGAAGACTGCCCCGGAGGGCCACAAAGAGGCCCCCCGGGGATATCTCCCTGGAATCTAGAGACACGGAGCTAAAGCCCTGGGTATCTGTCTGTCTCCCCTCCCCGGTTAACAGAGGTACCCCTAGAGCCTGGGATAGCCCGGAAAAACTCATGAGCATTTCCATGGATCCGTCTATTCCCCTTCTATCCGAATTTGGATTACCCTTTCGGGCTGTATGGGCCCCAGGCCCATATCCTGGGTAGCCACATGGACTATCCTTTCCGATGAAGTAAGAACTGCTATTCCCGCTATCAGCCTCCTATTGGTCTCTATCCATCCTTCCTGGACTGCCTCAAGGTGCCTGACATTCCTGTCCAGTTGCGTGTAACGGACCGATTGCCAGGTCACTATACCCAGGAAACATGGAATACTGAGTACTAAAAAATAAAGAAAAACATAACGTCTAATCATCTGCCGCCTCATCTAAAAGTTTTTCTATCACCCGTAAGCGGGCACTCCGGGAAGGAGGATTCCTTTGAATCTCTTCCTCACTGGCTTTAATTCCCTTTTTTGCCAATATATTGAGGGTTCTTTGACCCCTGCATTTACATATCGGCGCATTTGGGGGGCATATACAGTCCCTGTTCTTCTCCCGGAAGAAGTTTTTTACTATCCTGTCTTCCAGGGAATGAAAACTAATCACCCCCAGCCTTCCGCCCACTTCCAGAACCCTAAAGGCCGCTTCCAACAGGTCCTCCAGGCGGCTTAATTCCCCATTCACCGCAATCCGCAGGGCCTGGAAGGTCCTGGTGGCCGGATGTATGGGCCCATGCCGGTAGGGGGCAGGCACGGCCCCGGTAATAAGCTCCGCCAGGTGGGCCGAATCTTCCAGAACCCCCTGGGCTTCTTTAATGGCCCTGGCTATTCGCCTGGAATAGCGCTCCTCGCCATAGGCGAAGATAAGGTCCGCCAGTTCATTCTCGGGGAGCCGCTGTATCAGCTCCGCCGCACTGAGCCCCGAAGATTGGTCTATCCTCATATCCAGGGGTTCATGATAACGGAAGCTAAAACCCCGGCGGCCCGACTCATAATGAAAAAGACTCACCCCCAGATCCATCAAAATAAGATCCGGACGCTTTTCTTCCCCCGGGTATTCGGCGAAAAAATCATGGGACCAGCCCCGGTAAAACTGAACCCTCTCGCCGTATGGTGCCAGGCGCTCCCTGGCTTTGGCCTGAATGTCCGGATCCGCATCTATTCCTATGAGTTTTAGATCCGGAAACTGGCTTAAAAAGGCCAGACTATGCCCCCCTTCCCCCTGGGTGGCATCGATTAAAAGCGCCCCTGCCTTGGGGGGGGCCAAAAAATACAGGACCTCCTCTTTTAGAACAGGTTCATGGATTATTTCCATGTCAAAAACCCTATCCGGCCCTAAAGATATCGGGGGTGCCAAGCTTGTTCATCGCCGCCTGGCCCATGGAATCCTTACTCCTCCTATACTCAAAAAAGGTATCCACGTCCCAAATTGAAAGCCGGTCTTCGGAGCATATAACTAGACATTCCCTGGTCATATTGGCATAACGGCGAAAGGAAGAGGGGATGGCCAAACGGCCGGCCCTGTCCAGTTCGGCCGGCTGCTTCTGGGCCAGGACGGTGTACTCAAAGTAGCGCCACTCTTCCTGGTTAAAAGCATCGGAGCTCCGCATCCTCTGCTCAAAGGCCTCCCAGGTGGCGGGCTTCATGATCCAGACGCATTGCTCCATGCCCCAGCTAATGATCAGGTCACCCTGGAATTGGTCTCTAAATCGTATGGGAATACTAACCCGGCCTTTGTCATCCAGGGTACTGTCTGCAGATCCCGTTTTTAACTCCATTATCCCACCAATTCCCAATTTTTACCACGAATCTACACTAAGTATCCATAAAAACCAGGGTCCCGTCAATAGAAAAACCAGAAAAAATTATGAATAGTTCTCTTTTTTTCCCGATTTATACTATACAAATATATAGTAGTGGCATTTTTGAGGGGTTTTTGCTGGGGCTTTCATCTTGTCAATTTGAGTAAGACCGGATATGCTGGACCCATGTACATCCGTGAATACTTCATCGTTTTTCCCGAAGGGGACAGCCAGGAGATCCATGGCCGCCTGATGCTGAACCAGCTGGTGGATATGAATGGGAACCCCCTGGACCTGCCCCTTCCCACCAATAGGATGATCGTTTTTCAGGTGATGAAGATAAAGACCAACGAGTACAAGGGGGGGGCCCAGACCTACCATTTCCTGGAACAGGTAAGCGCCCAGGAACTGGCGGAGCATGTCGGATAAGGTCCAAAGCCCCCCCAGATCCATAGGAACCCACAACGAGAGCAGCCTTCATAGGAGCCTAAAGTTCCAATATTCCGGGGCGGGGAAGACAGAAACCCTGGCCGGAGCCTATGTCTGCGATGCCTGCACCTCCGATGGAGAACTCATTGAGGTACAGACCAGCAGTTTTGGGCCCCTAAAAAAGAAGGTAAGGGCCCTCTGCGAAGAACACAGGCTTAGGATCATCCATCCCATCATCCTCCATACCTATATAGAACTGTATAATCTGGACGGAACCCTCATGCACCGCCGAAGGAGCCCCAAAAAGGGGAAGACCTGGGATCTTTTTAGGGCCCTTATCTATGCCCCGGAGCTGCCGGCCCTGGAAAATCTACGGATAGAGCTGCCCCATGTGGAGGTGACCGAGAGGCGGATCAACGATGGCAAGGGTTCCTGGCGGCGAAAAGGGGTCCGTATACAAGACCGGGTCCTGGAAACCTGGAGCCATTCCCTTATCCTAGGGGGCCTGGAAGACTACCTCCAATTTATCCCCTTCAAAAAAAAGGAAGCCTTCACGGCCCTGGATTTATCAGAAAAGGCAGGAATAGACCGGGATCTGGCCCAGAAAACCCTCTACACCCTGACCAAGATGGGGCTTATAAAAAACACGGGCAAGCAGGGCCGTTCCTTCCTTTATAAGCGGACATAAAAAAAGCAGGGCCAGGCCCTGCTTTATTACACGATAGTTTTTTACCAGCCGTCGGGCAGGTCGTCTATGTCCCTGTCATATTCGGCAAAGAGGTCGGTCACCGCCCTCAGGTCATCAAAGTAGATGTAGTAACTGCCATAAGCTTCCATGGGGGACACATCGATCCGGAAGCCCCGGATTTTAATTCCCATCTGGTTGTTATAGTGGTAGTTCCTCTGGACTATGCCCATCCGGCCGTCTTCGCCCTGGGGAGGAATGGCCACCGTAAGGCGCTTCCAGCCCTGGAAGTTAAGCCGGCCCATGTTTAATTCATAGTGGCGGCCAAAGAAGTCTTCGATGAGGAGGATGAGTTCGTGGTTAAAATTCCGCCCCGCTACCCAGACCGAAACGGTCTTGGTGATCCCCTCTATGGGGATGGGTCTGAGGGGGAAGACCTCGAAGCTGCTGTGTCCCCGGCGAAGGAAGTCTACCCTGGTACCAAAGACATGGATATCGGGGATGTTGAGCCCCTCTTCGTCCGGAATGGTGGTCTTGCCCATGGGGCTCCCAATAAAGAGCCTGGAGGTGACATAACCAAAGTCCGGAGACATGTAGGATCTCCAAAAACCTTCCCTTTCAAACTTTTCGACCGACACTTCTTTTAAGAACTGCTGAGCCGCATCGATCCCCAGACGGGAAGGATCGGGCGCACCAATTTCCTGCCATTGGGCAAAAGCACCGGCGGCAACTGACAACATTATAAGTATAACAAGTAAACGTTTCATACGTGGGCCTCCTTGATCCCGTTTATGGCCTACTGGGCCCAGAGTTCCAAGATCCTTTCGGGATCGGAAAGATCACTGCCGTCGAATAGGGACTCGAAGGTGTCGGTGACTATCTTTAATTGTTTAAAGTAGACAAAAATGTTGTCTACCCTTTCGGTGGGCATGGTCCAGATCCGGAATTTTACGAAGGTAAGTCCCGCAAGCCGAGGCAGGGTCCGCCTGGACTGGGGTATATGGTTGGGGATCCGGATGTTGAGGTTTCTCCAGCCTATGAAGGCCAGGCTGCCCATGGGTACCGCATGGACCACCCCGTTATGATCCCTAAAATAAGCTTCCAGGGTGAGGTTTTGGTTCATGCCCCAGACCCACATGTCCATGGTCTGAAGGCGGCCGGGGAGGGGAATTTCGAAGGGTTCCGGATAGTCTCCGTCCTGGCCGGTACCGGCGGCTACGGGGTAGACATCTACCCAGTTATAGCCCCGGCGATCGAAGCGGGCCCAAATGCCAAGGCTCCGAAGATCCAGCCCGTCCCGGTTGACCCCAAAGGCCGCCTGGGGCCAGGCTTCGACAAATGAAAGCCGGGGAAACCGCTCTTCCCCTACTACCGTGGCGAACCGGGAAGCATCCGCCCTCCATTCAAAGTTATAACTATGGAGTCTGCCCCCTACAAACCATTCGTTGTTGGCCCCCCCATTAAAATCTTCCAGTACTATTGTTTCTATATTAACGGTGTTTTCGTCTGCAAAGACCAGAAACCCCGTTAAACCCAGCATAACAAGCAGGAAAATTGCCAGGCGCACCGCCCTGAAACCACCCTGTTTCATCCATTACTCCTTTCTCCGACTTTTGGGAAATGCGGATATGATCATTATATTTCCTAGATACCGTTTTGTCAAACCACATACGCCCTACCCGGTCCCATGGCCGGATCTGCCGAAGATGGTCTATTGCATTATCGGCCGATTCTTCCTATTTGACCCACTTTTTTTAACTTTTTTTAAGGGCCTCCCCTAAAATGGGCCCCCATCTGATGCCTCGAGAAGGGCTTCCCTTAGGCGCTGGGAGACCAGGGGGTCTTCTATCCTCTCTTCGAGAATAATCAGGCCCGAAGAGATATGGGGAAGGGGCTGGGCATGGTCCCGGTAGCTAAGAGCATCCAGGAGGAGACCCCAGGGGGAATCATCAAAGATAATTTTTACCGATCCGGGGGTCCAGGAAGGATTGGCCCAGGAAAAAAGCAGCACCGGAACCCCGGGATAGGCCTCGAGAACCCGGGCGTTCCCCCCAGCCAGAACTATGGCCCCCACCCCTTCGCGGTAGGAAAACTCTTCCGAGGCCAGGGTAAAGAGGGGATCGTCGCTATAGCCCTGGGATCTCAGCCCCTGGGTAAAGGCCGCCTGTTCATCCGGGGAGGCCAGATCTATGCCAAAAAAAAGGATCCCCTCCCCTTCCGAAAAGATGGCCGCCGCCGCCCCGGCCCTGTAGAGATCCAGGCTCCGATGGGGGCTTATATGCAGCAGGGCTTCGGTATTCCTTCTTGGGTCCCCGGGGCCTATAAGAAAAACGGGGATCTCGGGGCGGAGGTTCTGGTAATACCGGGCGGCCTCGTCATAGGCGGCCAGGAAAAACACCGCCCAGGGCCGCCCAGAGGCAGCTTCTATGGCGATGGCATAGAGATCGGGACCGGCGGTATCGGCCAGGACCACCGGGATAATCCGGCGAAGGAGTTTAAAAGAAGTCGCCCGGGCCTGGGTCTGAATCCGCTCTTCTCCGTAGATCTGGACAAACCCGGGGTCCATGACCATGAGGACCGGAGGACGGGAAAGAAACCAAGCTCCCAGGGCAGAACAGAGGAGAAGAAGGACTAAGAGAAATAGAATGCCCCATTTAAGACCCCTGTTCATCCTGGCATGATACAAAAATAAACTAAAACTTTCTATATAAATGACAATTCAATGGGAATTCTTTTTCCTTCCCTTGCTATGAATGGGCAATTAGGATACCATGGGGAAAGAATTTATCTGATCACCGATCTTACATCCCGGAGAGTACCATGAACCTAGGGCGGCCCATCGAAAAAGTTTTTACCACCGAGCCCTATACCGATTGGCACTGGGATATGCTTGTAAAGGCCCTGGGTCCCGGGGTCGAGATAGTCCGGGCCTCCCAGTCGGATCCCGAAGCCATGAAGGCGGGGATTAAGGATGCCGATGTGGCCATCCTGGCCGGGGATATTTCCCGGGAAGTCCTGGGAGCCGCAGAAAAGCTTAGGTGGGTCCACTGCGATCATGCGGGGGTAAATAATTCGGCCCACCCGGAGATCTTCGAAAGGGGCATCCTCTTGACTTCCTCTGCGGGCCGCTCCGCTCCGGTCCTGGCGGAACACATTTTCTTCCTTATACTTTCCCTTATTTACGATTCCCGGAAACTGGAGCAGCAGCAACGGGACCACCTCTGGGCCAACCTCTATAGGGATAGGCGGGGGCTCTTTACGAAGACCCTGGGCATAGTGGGCCTGGGGCATACGGGCCTGGCTCTTATCCCCCGGGCCAGGGCCTTTGGCATGAGGGTCCTGGCCTACAGCCGAAAGGCGGTTCCCGCCCCGGAGGGGGTAGAGAAGGCCTGGTTCGCGGACCAGGGGGACAGGATAGATCAGCTCTTAAAGGAGAGCGACATCGTGGTCCTCTGCCTCAGCCTTTCGGATGAAACCTACCATTTAATTGACGAAAAAGCATTTAAGATCATGAAGCCCACGGCCTTTCTTATCAATATGGCCCGGGGTTCGGTGGTGGACGAAGGGGCCCTCCATAAGGCCCTGACAGAGGGTACCATAGCTGCCGCCGCCAGCGATGTCTTCGAGACCGAACCTCTGGGTAAGGACAGCCCCCTCTGGGACCTCCCCAATTTTATCATCACCCCCCACTGCACCCCGGAGGTCCCCGATCTGGCCCTCAACGGCCTCAATATAATCTGCGAAAATATTTCACGTTATAAGGAAGGAACAGCCCTGTTGAATTGCCAGAGCTCCAGGGATGTCTATACCAAGGGAGTAAGATAATGGCCGAAATGAGCCTTGCATCGATTCAAAAAAAAGAAAAGATCACCGACCAGGTTTTAGAGCAAATTAAAGACGCCCTTATGAAGGGGGAGCTAAAACCGGGGGATAGGCTCCCAGGGGCCAGGGAACTGGCAGATAAGATGAAGGTGGGGATCTCGTCGGTCCGGGAGGCCCTCAAGATGCTCGAGAGCCTGGGAGCCCTGGAGTCCCGGCAGGGCGAGGGGACCTTTGTCTGCGATGCCCTCCAGGGCGGAGCGGCCAATGCCTTTGCCATCCAGATGGCCCTGCTGCCCCAGACCGCCGACTACCTGGTGGAGTTTCGGAAGATCTACGAAACCGCCTATACCCACCTGGCCATGGATAATGCCAGCGAAGAGGATCTCATCAATATAGAAAAACACGTCCTGGCCCTGGAAGATAAAATGGACCGGCTGGGCTCCGAGGCCTTTATGGCCGCAGAGGATGAGCTTTCCTTTCACTATGCGGTCCTTAGTGCCACCCACAACCCCTATATCATTAAAATAGGCGAAGTCGCCCTGGACCTCTTTTTTAACATCCTCCAAGAACGGCTGGAACCCCTGAGGATCCTCGAGGCCGTGCAGGATCACCGGAACATTTACGAGGCCATTAAGAACCATGACCAGGATCTCTTACAAAGGGTCTTTGTAAAAAGCTTCACCTGGTGGAGTACTCGCTTTAAAGAGCCGGGCCTAGAAGCTTAACTCCAGGTTCTGTCGCTGGAGTAGTCGTCGTCCCACTGGGGGGTGGGGAGCCAGATATCCTTCTGGGTGCTATGCAGATGGGCCCGGATCACCTCGTCGTTTAGATCATCTATGCCCAGCCCCGGAGCATCGCTTAGCTCTATAAATCCATTTTTGATGATGGGTTTATGGGGGGCCTTAACAATGTCATCCCACCAGTCCACCTCTACGGAGTGGAACTCCAGGGCCAGGAAGTTCTCGGTGGCCGTAGCTACATGGGCGGAAGCCAAAGCTGCCACGGGGGTCTCGGCCATATGCATGCACATGGCGGCCCCGTAGTTCTGGGCCAGGTCCCCTATCTTCTTGGTTTCCAGGATCCCCCCGGTACTGAGGATGTCCGGGTGCACTATAGAGAGGGCCCCCGATTCCAGGAGGGGCAGGAAATTTTCTTTGAGATAGATATCTTCCCCGGTGCCCAGGGGGGTAGCAATGGCCTGGGAGAGCTTCTTCCATTGCTCCGTGGCCTGCCAGGGGAGGAGGTCCTCGAGCCAGGCTATGTTGTATTTTTCTGCCCGGCGGCCCAGCTTGATGCACTCATTCAAGCCTATGTGGCCGCAGTGGTCTATGGCCAGGGGAACCTCATAGCCTATGACCGAACGGACCTCGGCCAGATAGTTCTCGAGAAAGTCCAGGCCCTTTTCGGTGATCTGAAGGCCCGTAAAAAAATGGGCTATGTTCTGGACCTCGTTATACTTGTTGAATTTTTCCCGGTCGCTGTAGTAGAGCCTCCGGACCCCCCGGGTGGCCTTTAGCTCATCCAGGAAGCCCAGGGGGGCCGTGAGGTAGCCCCCTTCCTCAAGACCCATGAGGGTCCCCACCCCCCAGTCCATTTTCAAAAAGGTAAAACCCAGGTCCAGCCTTTCCTTGAGGGCGGCTCCCATCTTCTTTCCATCCGGACGGCCCCCCTGATCGGTGTCCGAATAGAGCCGCACCTTATCCCTAAACTTCCCCCCCAGCATCTGGTAGATGGGAACCCCGTAGGCCTTGCCGGCCAGATCCCAAAGGGCCAGCTCCACCCCCGAAACCCCGCCGGCCTGACGGGACATGCCCCCAAACTGCTTGATCTTTCGGAAGAGCTTGTCCACGTTGCAGGGGTTTTCTCCCAGGAGCCGGCTCTTAAGGGTAAGGGCATAGGTCTCAGAGGCCCAGTCCCGGACCTCCCCAAACCCAACTAGCTCGCTGTTGGTATAGATTTTAAGGAGCACGCAGTCCATGGGGGCCCCGCTGATCTTGGCGAAGCGGAGGTCCGTGATTTTTAGCTGCGAAGGAGCAGAGAGGCGGTTAAAATTGCCCAGGGCCAGGTCGCTCATAAGTGGGCCCCCGATCCATCGGGATTGTAGGGCAGGCCGTCCCGGCCCCGGCTTCTTCGCCTGGTGCCGTCATTACTAAACTGGTTTTCTATGTCGGCCCCAAAGTCCAGGTAACGGTACTCTTCGGTTTCCTTGTCGGTTTTAAACCAGGCCACAAAGTCATCCCACATCTCCCGGGTCCAGGGATTGTCGATCTGGGCGGGGGTATAGGTCTGGGTCCTGAGCCGTTCAAAGCCGAAGACATCCCGGACATGCATCTTTTCTGCCCGGTCGGCGCACTGCTCAGCCAGATGGCAGGGGATAAAAGCAATACCCCCGGCGCTGCCAAAGACGATGTCCCCCGGCAGGGCCACCGCCCGGCCTATCATAGTGGGCCTGTTATAGCCGGTCATGACGTAATCCCGGATGGCCGTGGGGTGGCTTCCCCGGTAGTAGATCTGCAAATTGGGGATAAATTTTACCTGATCGACGTCCCGGATGCCCCCCCAGATGACCGCCCCGCCTCTTTTGGTCTTTTCTGCCACCGAAGTAGAGAGGTTTCCCCCAAAATAGGTGCCATATTCAATTTTATCGTAAAAATCTACCACCATTACATCGTCTTCTACCAGCCGATTGACCGCAGATTTGTTATAATGGCTCTCGAAGCCAAAAGCTCTGGCCTCTTTCATGCAAACTTCATCTAAATCGGGCCGTATGGGCATACATTGTATGGTTAGGGCCCGGCCAACCAGGGGTTTGTCGGTGGAATGGGTCGTTTTAAAGTCCGTTTCTACCTGGAATTCGTAGTTATTGTTCCAGGGAAGGCTCCAAACCTCTTCGATTGTAAGCTTTCTCATCCTTTCCAGTAGCTTTTCGGCCACCTTGGGGCGGCCATCGGCGAGACGCTCCCCCTTCCAATGGGGGGTCAGCATTTCTACTTCCTGTCTTGAGCTAAAAAACATAGGAGCCTCCTGGGTTCATAGCGATAGTTCATTGTAAGGCATCTGGGCCGATCTGGCAAGAAAAATCTTGCTTAAGATCGGATGATCTGATATCCTGAATATTGTCCAACAGGAGGGTCCTTGAAGCTAAAAGATAAGATAGTTCTTATAAGCGAGGGGGACTCGGCCCTGGGCCTGGAAATAGCCAAGGTTTGTAAAGAGGAAGGGGCAATCCTGGCTGAGCACCATGTCAATCCGGTCAGCAAGGCCGAGGTAGATGGGGCGGTGGACAAGATCCTCGCTGCATACGGCCGAATCGATGTGTTTATCCATAATAACAACCGGCTTATCCCCTCTCTTTTAGAGGACTGTGACGATGATAGCTACGATGAGGCCCTGGATTACAACCTAAAAAGCGCCTTCCTCTTTGTTCAGGCCCTGGGGAGCTCCATGAAAAGGGCGGGCCGGGGGAACATTATCTTTATCAGCTCCATCCACGATGAAAAACCCAGCGGAGCGGCCTTCTCCTACAGCCTCGCCAAGGGGGCCCTTAAGCTTTTAGCCAAAGAGCTGGTACTGGACCTGGGGCCCCATGGGGTCAGGACCAATATTATCAACGCGGGCCCCATGGAGGGGGACGGGGAGCGGTTTAAGAGCAGCCTCAGCCCCCTTTACGAGTTTACCCGGGAGCGGATTCCAGACCTCAGCTATGTGGCCCCCGAAGATATCGCCCGGGGGGCCCTCTTTTTCGCCGGCGATGACTGCCCCTCGGCCAACGGGGCCAGCCTTACTCTGGACAGGGGCTTTTTGCTCAGCTACTTTGTAAAGCGACGGCCCCCAAGGACGGCCCCATGAACCTCGAAGGAAAAACCGCAGTGGTCACCGGGTCTTCTACCGGCATAGGCCAGGGTATTGCTCTGGCCCTGGCTCAGGCGGGGGCCCAGGTGGCGGTGACCTATAACCGGGACCCCCCGGACGGCACCCTGCAGCTTATTAATGAGGCCGGGGGCCGGGCCATTTCGATCCAGACCGATGTCCAAAAGCGGGAAAGCATCCGCAATCTAATGGAAGAAACCAAGCGGGCCTTTGGGGGCATAGACATCCTGGTCAACAATGCGGCGGTCCAGCTTAACAAACTCTTCTTTGAATACACCGAAGATGAATACGACTGGGTTATGGGGGTAAACCTTAAGGGCTATTGGCGCTGCATTCAGGAGGCCCTCCCCTATTTAAAAGAAGCAGCTTACGGACGGATCATCAACGTGGCCTCCATCCACGCCAAGCGGCCCACGGGCTTTGACCCCATCTACGGGGCCTCCAAGGGGGGCATAAAGATGCTCACCCGGGAGGCCGCCCTGGCCCTGGGCCGCTACGGGATCACCGTAAACACCCTAAGCCCCGGGGCCACCCAGGTTGCCCCCAGACGCTACAGAAACCCCATCAGCAAGCGGGCCATAGAGCGGGACCTGGACTTTCAGAACTTTCCCCCCGAGGGCTTTTTATCGGGCCGGGGGGGCTTACCATACGATATGGCCTATTGTGCCGTCTTTCTGGCGGACGAACGGAGCCAGTACATCACCGGGTCCACCATCAGGGCCGACGGCGGTGCTATGATGTATTAAGGGGGAAGGACCATGCAACAACTAACCTTAAGCGATCTGCCCTTTAGGACCCGGCAATTAGATACCGCCTATCCCGATGGGAAGTGCCCAGAGGCAAACGAGGGTAAGGACCCTAAGGGCGAATGGTTTCCTGCAAAGGTGCCGGGGGCCATCCACTACGACCTGGTGGCCCAGAAGAAGCTGGAGAATCCCTTTAGGAGCACCAAGGCCGCCTTTGATGCCGCCTGGGTGGCCCGGAGCGACTGGGTCTATCACTGCAAATTCGAAAGCCCTCCGGACTATGACAAGAAGCAGACCATCCTCCTACGGTGTACAAGCATAGACACCTATGGCGAGGTCTTTCTGAACGGCCGGCTATTGGGAGAGACCGCCAATGCCTACCGGGTCTACGATTTTACGGTGGACCCTTCGCTCTTAAGACCCAAGGGAACAAACGATCTGGTGATCCGGATTAAGGCCCACGAAAGGATGATCGCCGGAAAAATAGACGAGACCGAAAGGCATCTGCAAAACGGCCGGTCCCCCGAGGGTACCCTGGGAAAGTCCCTGATCCGCCGCTACCAGAGGAGCTTTTACGCCGGGTCCAGCCTGCTCAACCTGGGGACCGGGGTCCTGGGCCTGGGGATCATCCGGGAGATTTCCTTAGTCATGTACGAAGGCCCCTACCTGGAGGACCTCTGCTTTAAGACCCAGAGTATTGGCTCTGACCAAGCCAGGTGCAAGATCCTTCTAGCGGTACGGAATGCCGGGGCCGCCACCATGGCCCATATCAGCCTCCACAACCGGGGGGGTGCCCAAGTTTGTGCCATGGACATACCCCTGCCGGCTCAGAAAAACCTCATAGAGCGGGAGGTTCCCCTGACCATACAGGACCCCGAAACCTGGTGGCCCCGGGGATACGGGGAGCCCCATCTTTACACCCTGAAGGTAAGGATAGAAGAAGGGGGAAGGATCAGCGACGAGCTAAGCCAGGACATAGGCATTAAGACTGTAGAACTGGTCAAAAAAGATGAGCGGGGACGAAACACTTTTTACTTTAAAATAAATGGAAGAAAGGTGATCATCCATGGGCAGAACCATGTCCCCCTGGATTATATAAAATCCTACGGAGAACCCGAAGCCTACCAGCAGCTCTTTATGCTTTTGGAAAACCAGCATGTAAACATGGTCCGCATCTGGGGGGGCGGCATGGTGGAGGACGAATCCTACTACCGGGAATGCGACCGCCGGGGCATCATGATCTGGTCCGACTTCTTTCTCCACTCAAACCAGTACCCGGATTATGACCCGGTATGGCGCAAGGAATTCCTGGCCGAATCCGAAGAGATGCTTAAGGTCATCCGCCGCCACCCCTGCCTGGTGATCCTCTGCGGGGGGAACGAAACCCTCGAGGGCTGGGAGGGCTGGGGCTGGCCCCAGGCCACCAAGGTCTTTAACGGCGAAAGGCTCATCATGAAGGACCTTCCCCTGATAAGCGAGAGACTCTGCCCGGAGCTTCCCTATATTATTAATTCCCCACATGGGGGTCTAAACTGCCAGTCTCCGGTGGAGGGGGAATCCCACAACTGGGGGAACTTCTACAATGCCACCAAGGACCCCACCTTTGTGACCGAAACCTGCTGGACCCAGGAAAGCTACTCCCGGCCAGAAACCCTGTTAGAACACATGGACCTGGACGTGGATTCCTTTAAGGGCCAGAACTGGGCGGTCAAATGGAGGGAGCGGACCAGCCTGGGTCTCTTTACCAAGTACCCCTACAGCGACTGGTTCGAAACCCGGAACCTTCGGCTCTATCTGCGGAGCCTCGAGATAGAACAGCTCCGGGCGGATTACAGCGCCCTGGGGCTCTTCCGTTTTGAGTGCCCTAATAACAACGGGGTCCTCTACTGGTCCTTTACCAAGGGGGGACCCCTCTTTCAGTTTGGCTGTGTCGATTACAGCGGCCGCCCCCTGATGAGCTACTATGGAGTAAAGCGGGTCTTTGCTCCCCTGGCGGTAAAGGCCCGCCGGGACCTCAACGATATATCGGTCCTCCTTTCCAAGCACAGCCCCGGGGCAGTGCAGGCGGACCTGGAGGTCTTCCACCTCCGCAATGACGGAAGCCCCCTGGGCTACTGGTCCAGAAGAATCAGGGCAGAAGAGGGGGACCTGGAAGAGGTCTTTAGGTTGAAGGATCTTTATGGCGAGGTCGAGGACCGGACTGCCGAAGTGATCCATGTTTCTGCCTCGGTAAAGGGAGAAGTGGTGAGCGACGACATGCTCTTTTTCTGCGCCTATAGGGAGTATGTCCAGGAGGCCCATGCCCTGAGGGCGAAAACCGAAAGGGCCGGCCCAAACCGGTGGCTCATCCATCTGGAAGCAGATGCCCCCATACGGATGGTAGAACTGGAGAGCAAGCAAAAACTCCTCTATAGCGATAATTATTTCCCCATGATAGGGGGCATGCCCAAAACCATAGAGGCGGTCTTACTGGAACCTAAAGCCAAGCAGGCCCTCCAGCTACAGGTGGGAGTCCTGGGAGACGGGGAAGGAAAGCTGATCACCCTGCCCTTGACCCGGGACTAAGCATGTCTTACCATAAAGGTACCTATAAACTAAGGAGATTGGAATGATAAGTTATACCGAATTAGGCTTGGTTAATACCGTTGAGCTATTCAAAAAGGCCATGGCGAACAAATATGCCCTGCCGGCCTACAATTTTAACAATTTAGAGCAGCTTCAGGCCATCATTCAGGCCTGTGTGGAGACCAAATCGCCGGTAATCCTCCAGGTTTCTGCCGGAGCCCGGAAGTATGCCAACCAGAACCTCCTCAAAAACATGGCCAAGGGGGCGGTAGAATACGCCCACGAACTGGGCTGTGACATCCCCATCGTCCTCCATCTGGACCACGGGGACAGTTTTGAACTCTGCAAGGACTGCATAGAGACCGGCTTTTCCTCGGTCATGATCGACGGCTCCCACCTTCCCTTTGAAGAAAACATCGCCCTGACCAAAAAGGTCTGCGAGTTTGCCCATTCCCGGAAGGACTATGTGACCGTCGAGGGCGAACTGGGGGTTCTTTCCGGGGTAGAGGACGATGTCTCCTCGGAGCACAGCCACTTTACCCAGCCCGACGAGGTCGAAGCCTTTGTAAAGGGCACCGGGGTAGACAGCCTGGCCATCTCCATAGGGACCAGCCACGGGCGGACCAAGTTTAAGCCCGAGCAGTGCACCCGGGACGCCAACGGGGTCCTGATCCCCCCTCCCCTCCACTTCGAAATCCTGGAAGAAATCGAAAAGCGGATCCCCGGCTTCCCCATCGTCCTCCATGGTTCCTCTTCGGTGCCCATGGACTATGTCCACATGATCGAAAAATACGGGGGCAAGTTAACCGACTCGGTAGGGATCCCCGAGGAACAGCTTCGCCGGGCGGCAAAAAGTGCGGTCTGCAAGATCAACATAGACTCCGACGGGCGGCTCGCCATGACGGCCCTTATCCGGCAGGTCCTTTCGGAAAAACCCGACGAGTTTGACCCCCGGCGCATCCTGGGCCCCGCCCGGGACGAGCTCAAGAAGCTCTACGCCCACAAGAACATCAAGGTCCTGGGCTCGGCCAACCAGGCCTAGGCGGGTCTGCCCCTGGTCTAATCGCCGGCACTGAGGCCGGAAAAGACCATCGAGACCAGAAGGGGTATGGCAGCGGCGGCCAGAAAGAGGGCTCCCATGAGCTGCCTCTGGGAAAAAAAGGCCCAGTAGGAGCTGGCCGCTGCCAGGGGGACGACCAAAACCCCCAGGGACGCAAAAACGATGACCAGGGGTTGACTGTTCATAATGATATTGATAAAGAAGGGAACCCCCACCGCAATGGCAGTCCAGAGGATGGGTACCAGGATTAAGAGGGAAGGGTCATTGAGGGAACTCCAGCTGGCGGCTTTGATGACCCCCCCGGGGATGAGCCAGAGAAGGGTAAAGTTGGCAAAGTTTATGGTGCCCCCTATGACCCTTAAAAGCACCAGGAGCAGGTAGATCAAGAGGGGGAGCAGGACCGGAAGGGCGATTACATCGACCCAGGCATGGGCCCAGCGGGAAAAGCCAAAACCCCCGGGATCGACCAGGTCCCCCAGAAAGAAGTGCACCAGGGCCACTATGCTGCCCACCAGGAGGCCCCAGACACCCCCTGCTGCTTCGTTGGTCCCCGTCAGGGAACGCCAGAAAAGATAAAAAAGGGGCATCCAGAGGAAGGAAAAGAGACTCATGGCCCATGGTACCAAAAGGCCCCTGGGCTGTCTATGTCCGCTGACCCGGGCTATGGACACAATCATTTATTTTTGCTAATAATGACCATTAGCAGTCAGGTTCTGAAGAACAGCGAGGAGGTCAGTTGTCGGAAAAGGATTTACGAATTAATGAGCAAATTCGGGTGCGGGAGGTCCGCCTTATCCGTGATGATGGGGCAGAACAACAGGGAATAATTCCCACCATGGAGGCCCTCGACATTGCCAGAGAACAAGGCCTGGACCTGGTAGAGGTGGCACCGAATGCGGCCCCGCCGGTGGTCAAAATCATGGACTACGGCAAGTTCAAATTCGAAAATGAAAAGAAGGTACGGGATTCCAAGAAAAAACAGAAGCTCATTAAGCTTAAAGAAATCCGTATGCAGCCGAAAATTGACGACCATGATCTGGATTTTAAATCCAAGCATGTAAAGGATTTTTTGCTCGAAGGAAATAAGGTTAAAGTAACGGTTCGTTTTAGGGGCCGCGAAATGGCCCATACTGAACTTGGCTTGGAAGTATTAAAGGATGTACTAGCAAGGATAGAAGGTGATTATGTGATGGACAGGGCCCCAGCCATGGAGGGCCGGTTTATGTCCATGATCCTTAGTCCTAAAACCAAGAAATAGCGAGGACGGCACCATGCCTAAAATGAAGACCAAGAAAAGTGCTTCAAAGCGTTTTTCCTATACCGGAACCGGAAAGGTTAAATATAAAAAACAAAACCTCCGCCACATTCTTACCAAGAAGTCAACGAAAAGAAAGCGGAGACTAAGAAAGAGCGGGATACTCTCCGCTGATAATACGGCGGCGATAAAAAAGACCCTCATGCCCTACAGGTAGGGGTTTTATCCGGGACTTTTAAGGAGTTAGTACAATGGCAAGAGCAATAGACAGTTCAAAACGAAAGAACCGCCGCAAAAAAATATTAAAACTGGCCAAGGGTTACTGGGGCAGAAGGCATTCAAACTATAAGGCCGCCAAAGATGCGGTTACCCATGCCCTTACCCATGCCTACCGGGACCGAAAGGACAGAAAGGGAAATTTCCGCCGCCTTTGGATCATCCGGATTAATGCGGCCTGCCGGGACGAGGGGCTCACCTACTCACGGTTAATCAACGGCCTCAGCAAGGCGGGGATTACGATTAACCGCAAGGCCCTGGCCCACCTGGCCGTAGAAGACTCTGGGGCCTTTAAGGCCGTGGTCGCCCAGGCAAAAGCAGCCCTGGGAGCTTAACAATGGTAAGCCTCGAACAGGTAAAGCTGCTGGAATCAAAGGTCAGCCGAACCATTGAGTATGTAAAAAAAGTTACCGCCGAAAATTCACAGTTAAAAGAAAGGCTCGACTCCTACCAAAAACGGATCGGCGAACTGGAGGTCCTTATTCAGCGCTTTAAGGATGAGCAGAGCCGGATAGAGGAAGGAATCCTCTCGGCCCTGACCCGCCTTAATCAGTTCGAAGACGCCCTGGATACTACTGCACAAAAAGAATCCCCTTCTCTTGAAGAGGCTGCTTCGGCTCCTTCCCCCCTGGAAGAAGATGATGAAGCTCCTTTAGAGCTCCTGGAAGACGAAGACGAAGAGAAGGAAGATGGGGAACTGGATATTTTTTAAAGGCCCATGAGTAATCTCCATATAGATATACTGGGAACCGACTTTAGCATTTCTACCGATCAGGACGCAGAGTATCTGGCCATGCTCCTGGAAAAATACCGGGGGACCATAGAAAAAGTCCAGCGTCTTTCGGGCCTAAAGGATCCCCTAAAAGTGGCGGTCCTGACGGGCTTTTTACTCTGTGATGATCTGGAGAAAGCCGGTTCCCTGCCCCAATCGGGAAATCAGAACTCCGAGGCCGAACGCCTAACCCTGGGGATGATCTCCCTCTTGGATTCCATAGTCCCCGGTGATATAGCAGTCTCCGATGTAGTACAAGCAAGCCCGGAAGCACCTTCGGGCCCAGAGCCCAAGCCCCCCTCCCTGGGGCAGAAGGTTTTTAAGCTCCACAACTCCATAAAAAATTATGAATGGGGATCTCCTGAATGGATCCCCTCCCTGATGGGAGAAAAAAACTTAAGCCGCATCCCCTGGGCAGAGATGTGGATGGGGGTGAACCCCGCCGGGCCCTCCCGGTTAAGCACCACCGGGGCTGAAGAAGGGCCCCTCTTGTCGGACCTGATTAAAGAAAATGGCGAAACCTATTTAGGAAGGGAAACTTCCGAAACCTACGAAACCCTCCCCTTCCTGTTTAAGGTGATAGCTGCCGCCAAGCCCCTTTCGCTCCAGGTGCACCCTAACCTCGAAAAGGCCCGGCTGGGCTTTGACCGGGAGAACCAGGAGGGCATAGCCCTGGATGCCCCGGAGCGGTCCTATAAGGACCCGAACCATAAACCAGAAATTATCTGTGCCCTGGAGCCCTTTGCGGCCCTCTGCGGCTTTAGAGATACCGACGAAATAAAGGTACTTCTTACAAAGCTCATCTATAAGAGCGACGGGCCGGTAAAAAACAGCATAGTCCAGATCCTGGCCAGCTTAGAGGGGAATGATCCCCATAGGGCCCTTCTGGAAGGCCTCTTTGCCATGGATGAAAATGCCAAGAGGGCCCTGGCTCCCTTTATCAAAAATCAACTCCCCCTCTTAGAGCGGGAGTACCCGGAACACAAAAACGAATGGGTCCTTTCTTCCTACTTTGCGGGGCTCCACCCCGGTGAGGCCGCGGTCCTGGCCCCCCTCTTTTTAAACATCATCGAACTGGCCCCAGGGGAGGCCCTCTTTATCGCCCCGGGGATGCTTCATGCCTTTATCCACGGCATGGGCATGGAACTCATGGCCGATTCCGATTCGGTAATCCGGGGGGGCCTTAGTCCCAAATATATAAACACTGGTGAGCTGCTGGCGATCCTCGATTTTTCTGCCGATAAACCGGAGGTCCTAAAGCTTCCCAGCCCGGCCCCCCGCTGCTACAGCTACCCCAGCCCGGCTACGGAATTTAAGCTTTCGGTGATCCATAATAAGGGTGAAGAGCTTCCCTATCCCGAGAAGGGGGCGGCCATCCTCTTCCTTAGTGCCGGCCAGGCAAAGCTTAAAAACGGCGAAGAAGAACTGGACCTTCAAACCGGGGAATCCCTCTTTATCTCTGCGGGGCTGGAGGGGAGCCTTAGCTTATCTGGAACCTTTAGGGCCCACCTCGCCGCATGCAGATCCTCCTAGATGCAGACTCCTGTCCCCGGATAGCCCGGGACATGATCCTTCGGTTCTCGGTGCGATTAAAGGTCCCCGTGGTCTATGCGGCCAACCGGCCCATCCCCTACCCCGACTCTATCCCCAAGGACCTGATTCGCATGGAACACTGTTCCGCCCAGGAGGGAAGCGCCGACGACCGCATCGTCGAGCTGGCCCGCCCCGGAGATCTGGTTATCACCAGGGACCTGCCCCTGGCAGAGCGGCTGGTAGACCAGGGGGTCGATGTCCTGGATGACCGGGGACGGGTTTTTACGAGGGAGAATATCCGCCAGCTAAGGTCCCTGCGGGATTTTACCGTGGGCCTGGCAGAACAGGGCCTGGATTTTGAGAGGACCCCATCCTACGAGAAAAAAGATCAGCAAGCCCTGGCCCAGGGTCTGGACCGGGAGCTAAGCCGGCTCTTAAAGGGTTAGTCCCTTTTTCCGGTGCACTTAATCAGGTGGTAGCCAAACTGGGTCTGGACTATGTCCCCCACCGAGCCGGCCCCAAGCTGCTTGACCGCCGCTTCGAAGGGGGCCACCATCTTGCCGGGGCCAAACCAGCCCAGGTCTCCCCCGGAAGACTTGGAGGGACAGCTTGAATGCTGCCGGGCCAGATCCTCAAAGGATGCTCCCTGTTTAATCTTCTGCAATAAGTCCGCCGCCAGGGCCCGGTCGCTGACTAAAATATGACTTGCTCTCCATTCCATGTCCTACTCCTTATGTGGTTTTTCTTTGGCTTCTTTTATTTCTGCCTCCCATTGGGCAATAAAATACTCATGGGCCGCCAGGGTTGCGGCCATCTGAAGTTCCTGGACTTCCCCCCGGCCCAGGCCGTCTCCGCCGTCTTTGATGTAAAGATGCTTTAAGACCCCCTGGATGTCTTCGATGGTACAGCGGGGGTCCCGCTCCCGGCGGCGCTCAAGACCCGCCAGTTCCTGGTCAAAGGTTTTTTGGTAGGTGATCTCCTTCCAATCGGTTGAGAGGCTCATGGGGCATACTCCACCATGCGCCAGTGGACCGGCCCCGCCGAGGGAACCAGGACCCCCATGGAGGGGATCATTCTAATTTCACGGCGCTCTGACCAGTTTCCCCGGGGGTCATCCCGGTACTCATAGCGGTAGTCCAGGGCCCCCAGGACCCCCGGTGCATCGGACCAGAGCCGCACCAGCCGGTCCTGCCCGTCCCACTGGAGGGTAAGGGGGATGCCGGAGGCTTCCCAAAACCGGGGGAGATTATCCCTATAATAAAGGACCCGGGAGGTCCCGCCGGGTCCCTCGAGCTCTGAGATAAGACCCCAGCTGTCGTAGTGACGGGTAAAGGGGGAGCCTTCCATAAGGGGGTTGAGTTCCCTCTGCTGTCTCAGCCGGGGCCTTCCCTGGACCTCTATCAGGGAATAAAGATAGGCCCCCAGGGCATTTCCGATTTCGTCATACCAGGTTTCTATCACCTCGTTAAGGCCCCAATGGATGGTAACGAAAAACCAGTAATCCCCCTGCTCTACCCTGATCAAGGCCTCCACCTCTGCTATGTGCTCCAGGAACTCAAAATAGTAGGGTTCTTCTTCGAAGCTAAAGAAAACCTCGATATCTGCTATCTCCCCGGCATAGTCCCGGTAAGCAAGGCTTACCTGGGCCATCCGGCCCTTTAAGCTAAGGGGAAAGGCCAGGAGCCTTCCCAGGCTGTCGAATCGTAATTCCAGGACATAATCATCCCCCCCCAGGGCTATGCGGCTAAAGGGGACCGTCAGGGAAAAGGCGTCGGGGGGGAGGCTCAGGGGCCAGTCGGGCCGCCAGGGGTTATGGCCCCCCTGGGCTTCAGCGGCCTCTTCCAGAAGCAGGTAGAGGGGGATGATCCCCTCCCCCGGTTCCAGGGGCGTCCATTCCCAAAAACCATCCTGGGCAGGAAGGTGGGAGAGGGAACATACACAGAGAATGAAGAAAAGGCGGCGCCCCATGGGACCAGTATAGCCAGAGGAGGGCCGCATTGCTAGGGCTCAGGGGGTTCCCGGCCCCTGGTGAGCCAGTAATAGACCAGGGCCAGGGCCAGGGCAGCGGGGATGATCATGGCCTGGCTATCCTGGTTCTGTTGGTAGAAGGGGGGAAAAAGCCGTATCAGCATACTGATGAGCCCCGCAGCGGCCAGATAGATCCAAAAAACAAGGGAGATTTTAAGGGCCCCCTGCCGTTTATCTTCGTCCCTGTTAAAGGCTAGGCGTAAACCTAAGGGGATGGAGGCAATAAAGAGGGGGTTTACAAAGAGGATATTGGCATTTTCGTAGGTGTAGTCATGGTCGGTAAGGGCCATCATAAAGGCCAGCATGGTCCCGGCGATACCGAAGAAGAGCCCCAGGCTGGCCTGGGTAAGGCCCAGGGTCCTTCGAAAGGCCAGGGTCCCCCCCCGGTACTTGTAAAAACCCAGAAGGAGGGCCGAAAAGACAAGGCTACCGATGAGCTGCTGGGGCCCCTGGGGCCGGGGGATCTCCCGGACCACAGGACGGCCCTGGGAGGCATAGATCACCTCTACAGAGCTTACCAGGGGCCGCTGCCGGCCGGAATTATCGGTGTAGGAAAACTCCAGGGCCCTTCTGCCTATTTCTGAGGGGAGGAACATGTCATCCCAGACGGTGATGGGTCGGTCTATCCTCTGGCCCATCCAGAAGCTCAGGGCCCAGTCGACCAGGGGGTTAAACCAGGTGTGGCGCCGGACCTGCTGGCGCAGGGTAAATTGGCTGGGCATCTGGCCATAGGCCTCGAAAAAGCGGCCCTCCAGGGCTATATCCAGAAGATCCCTAATCCGGGTGGCGCAGTTATCATCAAAATGGTGGTAGTTGTAGTCCCGGTTTTCGGGGAGCATGTTGATCGCCGCCCGGCGGAGGACCTCTTCCTTCCGTTCGGGGTCTAAATCCAGGGTATAGAGGGTGATATCCCTGTTGGTATTAATATAACCCCGGTAATTCCAGTCCGCGGGGCTCACATAGCAGCTATAAATGAGCCTTCCCATGGTAAAATTGGTAAAAAAATTCTCGTTATCGAAGGAAAAGACCCCCCAGTCAAAGAAAAGCTCCTCCCCGGTCCGCATATCCTCTACCACCAGGCCTATGTGGCCCCACCAAAAGTAGAGTTCGTTCCCGGGGCCTATGACCGCCAGCCGTAAGACCAGGTCATCCCCCCGGCCGGTAAACTGGTCCTGGGCCCCAAGGGGAGTAGAGAGGGCCCCTAAAAAAAGCAAGAAGAGGAGGAAGAGAGGGATCTTGGGTATAGAAGGGGGCCTCATAGATCCTCCCGGGTTGAATTCATAAAAAAGAGGGTACAAAAGATTCGGCTTTTTGCCAATACGATGAAAATGTTGTATATTTATAGTTAAGATGCACAAACTCGTCTCGCTAGCCTGGGCTGGATGTATCCTATTCCTCTCTGCCTGTGTAATGCCCGCAAACCTGGAACCCCTGCTGAACGACGAGGCAGTGCAGGATATTATTACCGCCAGACAGGGACAGGTTAACCTGATAGACCTAAGCGATGACCGGCATCTAAGGGCGGGGAATGGCAGGATAACGGGATTAAGGGGGGACAGCTACTACATGGTAGAAGAGCTAAACCCCGCGGGGGTCTCCCTGGGCTATAGCTATGTCACCGCCGGGGGGACCCGTTTTTTGGACCTGGGGGGCATAGACCGGGCCGCTTCGGGGCTGATCCTCAACCTGAACAACGACCATACCTATAGGGTAAGACCCGCCAGGGCCCTTTATCCCGATGGGACCAGCATTAGCTATATCACCCTGGAGCCCGGGGGCCTGCTCCCCGCGGCCCAGCCGGGCAGTGCCTCCGCCGTCATGGGGGGCCGCATCAACCTGGCCAGGGCCGACCAGGATCTCTACATCAACCTGGCCCCCCTGGTAGACCCGGAAAAGCGCTACGAAGTCATGCTGGTCCCCCGGCAGGGGCCCCGAAACTGGGGCTATATGTCCCGGGTCTCGGGCTATTTTAACCTGGCCGGGGGGAGCGGTACCCTTACTTCCATTATAAATAGCAATTATGTGCACAGTTTTCCCGTGCCATCCAAGGATGTAGGGATCTACCAGTACCGGGGGACCCCCAACCCAGCCTATCTGGGGGGGATGAGCCTGGTACCCTTCCTGCCCGCCGATGGAAACGGGGACTATATTATATTAGAATATAACAATGAAGGAGGAGTGAGCAACTTTGCGTATCTAGGAGTCCAGATTACCGGGACCTCCCTATCGGTGGACGTGGAGTTTGACTTCAGCGACAGGTCTCCGGTGGTCAGCTATACGGGGCTGCACCATACCCCGGGACAGGGTCCAGGAACCCTGTATTTTATGGTGAACAATGCGGTGGAGTTTGACAACTTCGATACCGACGGGATAGAATGGTATGTAGACGGACAAAAGACATCCGAAGGAGAGTTCTTCGCCATGTCCTTTGCCCTTCCAGCCTATGGGATGATAGGGGTCTATGACCTGACAGTCATCGCCTCCCGGGCCGGGGTACCCTACTCCACCACCATGAGAGTAACAGTTTCCCCCTAGGGGATATAACAAGAAGGAGATTACAACATGAAAAAGAAATTCGGCTTTTACACCCTGGGCACCATCGCCCTGGTCCTGGGGACCCTCCTCATCCTGGGCTGCGTAAACCCCCAGGACGGGACCCTGGTTATAGAGAACCAAGAAAACCGCTCCTACCAGGTAGACGGCTTAAACGGGATGGGCTATATACGGTTGAACCTTAGGGATGCAGTGGGCAGGTCCACCGTACGACCGGATGTCCCAGATATAAATGAAATTGATGCATTCAATGTGATCCTTACCCTTGCTGGCACATCAACAACAATAACAGAAAACGGTTACACCTCTAACGATCCGATTTTAGTGCCGCCAGGAACATATGATGTAGAGGTCGTAGCAATGATTGGTACCGAAGCAGTGGCATATGGAATCACAGAAGGTGTTAATGTACAGGGAGGGACAGGGGGCAGTACCACAGTGATCCTCCGGGAGATCGTTACCGGCACCGGTACAGGAACCTTTGAATGGGACATTACCTTACCAACTGGGGGTGATGCCTTATCAACCGCCTTCATGCGGATCATGCCATTAAGGGCCCAGGGGCAAAGCCAAGTGGATGTGGATTTACGTACTGGTGGTAATGCAGACGATGAAAGAACCCTTGTTGCAGGGTTCTATCGGGTAGAAATAGATCTGGCCAGGTCAGGGTATAAAAGCGTTACGGTGGTTTTCATCCTCCATGTTTACGGAGGTCTTATATCTTCATACGATAAGGCACTGCCAGTCTTGAAGGCTAACGAATACATTGTAACGTATTATTACAATGATGCAGTCGATTCTACCACTGTTGCAGCTACCGCTGGCAACATTATACACGGAAGTACCTTAACTGCACCAACTGGAATCGTGAACAGAGATAATAGTAACCTATTCTTAAATGGTTGGTTCAGGAATGCCCTGTTGGACGGAACAGCATGGGTCTTTGGTACTGGCGGCGATGTGGTCATCGGTAATACTTCCCTCTATGCAGAATGGAAAGCGGTGGATGAACTTAAGGTAGTAATAGAATTAGATTATACCGATCCCAAACCACCACAATTAGTAGGGTTTGTCACCTCCTATGATCGGAATACTGCCACCATATCGGTAACTATCACAATTGACAATGCGGGTGATTATGCAAACCCGACATTTGAGTGGCTTTATGAAGATGGGTCAGCTATTTCTGGGGAAACCGGAAGTTCCATCACCCTGGACTTCAAGCATATCGACTTCATGATTGTGGGATCCCATACCATAACAGTGATAGTCACAGAAAGAGACGCAAGTGATATAGCATTTAATTGGGAGAGTGCGGACGCGGTAATCACCGTCACCGACGGGCCCTAATAAGAACCTTAGCTCTCACGGAGCTCGCAGAGGCACAGAGGGAAGAGGTAGTTATGCTACCCCCCTCCGTGTCCTCTGTGCCGCCGTGAGAAATCTTCTTCTTTCTTTTCTTTATCTACGATTAATAAACCCAAACTTGTACCCCACCCCCAAAGCTATAACAAAGCGCTGGTAGTGGATCACTTCGGGATAGGGGAAGAGGGCCCCATAGGTGTTGTATAACTGGGCATTTCCCAGGTAGTGAAGGTAAGAGACATCAAAAAAGAGGGCGCCATGCAGGCCGCCCCTCATGCCAATCTGAAAGCCCCCGCCTATGGCGAATTGGGGGATCTCGGCGAAGACTTCCGACTTATTCAAGGGATAGACAAAGGTACCGTAGGGCACCATGAGGGGGTTCCGCACCCGGCTGATGGGAAACTTAAGGGAAAGCCCCGCATCCATGTTCATAAAGTCCGTGTTTTGGGGGTCCCCCAGGGAAAGGCGGAAGAAGGGCTCCAGGCTGAGCCAGTCAAGAAGGCAGAGCTCAAAGCCCAGGGTGATCCCCGGAAGGGCCAGAAACTGGTTATCCACCGGCGAGACCGCGATGGGCCTGGGGTCATTGGCCGCCCGGTCATAGACCGCCACCCCCTGGTGGAGCCCCTCACTCTGCAGAATGTAGACACTAATCAGGTAATCCAGGGAGAGGCGAACATAAAAACGCTTGTTCCGCCAGGTGAGATCCTCCTCTGGACCTTCAATAATGATGATCGTGTCCCCCCCTTCTGGCCGGGGGATTAGGACCACGGTTTGAAAAAACAGGAACTGGTTAAACTCATACATTTCTTCCAGATCGGAAAAAAACATGCTCATCGATACCAGCTCGGTGTTGTGATCGTTGGCGATAAGCCTGGTTTCGATAATATATTCATCATCGTAGGGTAATACGTTAAACCGAAAGGTATATTCCGCATCGGTCCGGGCTGCCACGGGGTTAAAACCCAAACTGGCGGCTTCCATGCGGAAATTATCAAGGAAAAAGATCCGGTGGCTGGGCTGCGAGGCGATGCCATCTATATAAATATCAATATTTTGGCCGTATAGCCCCAGGGCGGCTCCTATGAAGGCCACAATGAAGAAAATCCGCCTGCCTTTACCCATAATTTAAGTGTATTACTTCATCCTTCATAATGCAAGCCTTGCGCTTTTACCCCGCATCCTTTACTCTTACCTATGGTTTCTTCCTATAAAATAAAAACCATGAGAGGAGCTGTCATGGATAAAGCCGCAGTCACCGAAAGGGTCAAAGATTATATAAGCCGGGAAAAGGACCCCGCCTTTCGAAAAGAAGTAGAGGAGCTCCTGGCCCAGGAAAACTTTACAGAGCTGGAAGACCGGTTTTACCAGAACCTGGAGTTCGGCACCGGGGGCCTAAGGGGCATCATAGGGGGGGGCTATAACCGGATGAACTCCCTGGTGGTAAAAAGCGCCACCCAGGGGCTAGCTACTTACCTAAAAAAAGCCTTCCCCGACCGGGCCCAGAAGGCGGGGGAACTCTCGGCAGTGATTGCCTACGACAGCAGAAGGTACTCGGCGGAGTTTGCCGAAGCGGCGGCCCTTATCTTCGCCGCCAACGGTATTAAGTGCTACCTCTTTACGGGAATGCGTCCCACCCCGGAACTCTCCTTTGCCATCCGAAAACTGGGCTGCGACACCGGCATAGTGGTCACCGCCAGCCACAACCCCCCCCAGTACAACGGCTACAAGGCCTATTGGGGAGGGGGCGCCCAGGTTATCCCCCCCCACGACAAGGGGATCATAGAAGAGGTCAACCAGGTCAGCGAGATCAAAGAGATGGAAAAACAGGAAGCCCTTTCCAAGGGGCTCCTGGTGATGATAGACAAGGAAATTGATGAGCCCTACCAGGAGATGGTAGGAAAGCTGCTTTTTAGGCCCCAGCTCATCAAAGACAAGGCCGCAGAAGTTAAGATAGTCTACACCCCCCTCCATGGGACCGGGGCCATGCATGTGGAGCAGATTTTAACCAAACTGGGCCTTAAGGTGATCACCGTCTCGGAACAGCGGGAGGGGGATGGAAACTTTCCCACCGTGGACTTCCCCAACCCCGAAGAGGCGGCGGCCCTGGACCTGGCCATTAAGCTGGGGAAGAAAGAAAAGGCCGATGTGGTCATGGCCACCGACCCCGATGCGGACCGCTTTGGCATCGCCGTTCCCGCCGGAGAACCGGGGGGGGACTATGTGCTGGTCACGGGGAACCAGATCGGCACCCTTTTGGCGGACTACCTCTTCCTCTCCATGAAAGAAACGGGGACCCTGCCTGCCAAGGCGGCCATGGTCAATTCCATAGTCACCACGGGGATGCAGAAGAAGCTGGCCGAGCACTACGGGGCCGCCTGCTTCGAATGTCTTACGGGCTTTAAATGGATCGCCGACATCGTGGCCCGCTGCGAAAAGGACGGTTCGGCCCAGGTGGTCTTCGGCACCGAAGAGAGCTACGGCTACTGCATAGGCACCGAAGTACGGGACAAGGACGGGATCTCTGCGGCGGCCATGTGCGCCGAAATGACCCTCTACTGGCGGAGCCAGGGAAAGAGCCTCTTGGACCGGCTGGACGAACTCTACCAGATCTGCGGCTACTGGGAAGAAACGGGGATCTCCAAGTACTTCCAGGGGCCCGAAGGGCCGGCCATCATGAAGGGGATTATGGAGAGTTACCGGAGCGGGCCGCCCGCAACCTTGGGGGGTATTCCGGTTCAAAGGGTCAGAGACATTAAAAACGGGGCTGAGGGGCTCCCCCCCAGCGATGTGCTCCAGTTCTTCCTGGAAGACGGGACGGTGGTAAGTGCCAGACCCTCGGGGACCGAGCCCAAGATCAAGTTCTATGCCACCTCTTCGAGCCCCCTGGGCCAGGGGGGTCTGGGGGCCGCCAAGGCAGAACTAGGCCGGAAATTTAAGGCCATCGAAGAAGATCTGCGGAAGGTCATAGGGGATTGATGGGCCTTCTATACGGTTTGACAGAGGCGGGGCATTAGGCATACTATGACAGGAAGTTGAAATCCATGAAAAGGAACCTTTCAAAGAGCCTTACTTCCATGGCCCTGCTCTGTCTTATTCTTCTCCTTCCCTCCTGTGCGATCAATCGGGTGGCCATAAACCTGGTCTCCAACGCCCTTACGGGGGAAGGAAGCGCCGATGTCTTTACCAGCGATCCAGACCCCGAACTGGTGGGGGCCGCCATCCCCTTTGCGATCAAGCTCTACGAGACCCTTTTGGCCCAGAATCCGAACCACCAGGGGCTGCTTTTAACGACCGGTTCCCTCTTTATCATGTATGCCAATGCCTTTGTTCATGCCCCGGCCCAGATGATGGACCCCATTTTTGAGTACCACCAGCAGGTCCAGGGCCTGGACCGGGCCAAGGCCCTCTATATAAGGGGATACGAAATACTCGTCTCCGCTCTGGACAAGAAATTACCCGGTTTTAGCTCCGCCAGGGCCGAAGACGGCACCCTGGCCCCCTATTTGGCCAGACTTGGCAAAGATGATGTCCCCCTCCTCTACTGGACCGTCGCCGGGGGGCTCTCTGCTTATTCCATGGATCTCTTCGACTTTTCCCTGGGCAGCCGTATCCCCGAGTGGGAGGCCATGATGGCCCGGGCCTACGAGCTGGACCCAAATTTTAACACCGCCGCCATAGACGAGTTTTATGTGCTCTTCTATGCGGCCCTGCCCGAAAACATGGGGGGGGACCGGGCCCGGGCGGAATGGCACTTTAATCAGGCCCTGGAAAAAACCCAGGGACTCTCGGCAAGCACCTATGTCTCCTGGGCCATGGTGGTGAATGTAAGCGACCAGGATTACGAATCTTTCCAGGCAAACCTGTACATGGCCCTGGCCATAGACCCCGATGAGGACCCCTCAACCCGCTTACTCAACATCCTGGCTCAAAGAAGGGCCCGGCACCTATTGGAAACGGCCCATGAACATTTCTTCTTCCTTCCCTTTCCGGGGGGCGGGGGCTATTAGATTCTCACTCAAGGAGCTTAAGGCTATGGGTAAAATTGCATTACTGGGGCTTATCATTTTAAACCTGGGACTTTTTAGCGGGGATCTCCATGCCCAGCGGGGCACCGCAGCTCCCTCCCAGCAGGTTATTACGGTCACCTTGTTCTCTCCCCTCCCCGCCGACACCCCCTGGGGCCGGTCCCTTAACGAGATCGCCGCCGCCTGGGCCCGGGTGACCAACGGTGAGGTCATTTTGCGGGTTCAGCACGGGATTACCCAAAGCGAATCCACCATGCGCCTTTCTCTGGACAGTAATACCATCCAGGCAGCGGTCTTTACCTCCGTGGGGCTTAGTTCCATAGAGCCCAGCATTATGACCGTAAGCTCCCCCTTCCTTATCCGGAACGAAGCCGAGCTGGGGGTGGTCATGCGGGAGATCCAGGGGGACCTGGAAGCCAGGGTAAACAGCGGAGATTTCTTTATCATCGCCTGGTCCCAGTCGGGCTTTGTTAATATTTTTTCCCGGGAGCCGGTCTTTACCCCCGACGATCTAAGACGGATGCGTATAGCCTCGGGGGAAGAAATGGCCGAAATGAACCATGTCTTTAGGGCCATGGGTTTTCAAGTGGTAGAGGGGGACATGGCAGAGATAGGCCTCCGCCTGGCCCAGGGTCAGGTCACCGCCATATATACAAATCCTGCGATGATAGCCGCCGGGCGGCTTCATACTCCGGTCCAGGGGAATCTGCGAAACATGCTTTCTACCAATATAGCTCCTGTCCTGGGGGGCATCGTGATTAATCAGGTGACCTGGCGGAGAATCGGGGCCCTTAACCCCCGGTACCAGCAGGACATAGTCCGGGTCACCCGGGAAATTGCCGGACGGCTGGACCAGTCCCTGCCGGTGACGGTAAACAATACCATCGGGACCCTTACCAGGGAGGGCTTAACGGTCAACCGGATCACTCCGGCCCAGGAGCAGCTCTGGTACGATGAAATGACCCGGGCCCTTTCTTCCCTCATTGGAGGTTCCCTGGACATGAACCTCTACAATAGAATTAATGCCATCTTAACCAGACACAGGGGAAGCCGGTAACAAGTCATGGGCAAGATCAAAACAATAGCCCTTAACACAGAAAAGGCTGTTTGTTATGCCGCCATAGTTCTCATGGCCCTCCTGCCCGTGGTAGATGTCTTTTTAAGACCCCTTAACCTGGGCATTCCCTTTTCCCGCTCATTTATGATCCGCCTCTTTTTGGTGACCGGCCTCTTCGCCGCCATGCAGAGCACCCGGACTAAGGGGCATATTGCCATTGCCATAGTTCAATTCTCAAAAAACGAAGGCCTAAAAAGCACCCTCGCCTCTATCAGCAGCCTTATATCGGCGGTCATGGCGGCCAGGCTCTTTTGGGATTCCCTTTCATTTTTGCGCTACAGCATGGGGGGCAGAACCGTGGGCCCCATCCCGGAACTGGTCTTTGCCCTGGCCCTGCCCATAGCATTTGGGATCATGGCCCTTCGCTTTGCCCTCTATGCGGCAGAGGGAATGGGCGAAAGGTTAAGGGCCCTCAAAATCGCCCTCCCCCCCCTGATCCTCATAGCGGGGAGCCTCATCGCCCTCCCGGCCATTACAAAGCTTATCTGGGGCTTTGAGCCGCCGGAACCGTTTTTTTCCTGGGTAAACTCCCTCTACGATTTTACCTTCCACGCCAAGATCCCCCTCATACTATTCCTGGTGGCCGCAGCCCTGGGGGGGACCCCCATCTTTATTGCCATAGGGGGCATAGCTCTGGTTCTGCTCCAGGCCGCCGGGAACGAACCCGAGGTGGTACCCATCCAGGTTTTTTCGGCCCTCACCGGCCAGGACCTGATCGCCATTCCCCTCTTTACCCTGACAGGTTTTTTCCTTTCCGAAAGCCGGGCCGGCGAAAGGCTGGTAAGGACCTTCCGGAGCCTCTTTAGCTGGATCCCCGGGGGCATGATCATCGCCACGGTGGTGATATGCGCCTTTTTCACCTCCTTCACCGGAGCCTCGGGGGTAACCATCCTTGCCCTGGGGGGCATCCTCTACTCCATCCTCTCGGAAAAACTGGGATACTCCGAAAGATTTTCCATAGGCCTTTTATGCTCTGTGGGATGTATAGGCCTCCTCTTTCCCCCCAGCCTGCCCATCATCCTCATTGGGGCCACCACCAATAGCATCCTCTTTTTTATCGGGGAGCAGATAGATTACAGCATCATCGATTTTTTCCTGGGGGCCATCATCCCCGGGATCATCATGGTCTTAAGCAGAATCCTTTTTGGGATCTTCATTTCCAAGAAGGTAAAGATCCCCGTGGAGCCCTTTGTGTTTAAAGAAGCCTGCTCCAGCGTAAAGGGATCGATTTTTGAGATCCTCCTTCCCCTGATTCTTATAGGGGGATATTTTACGGACCTCCTTTCCCTGGTGGAGGTGAGCGCCGTATCGGTGGTCTATATCTTTATCGTAGAAGTCTTTGTAAATAAGGACATAGCTTTAAAGGATGTGCCCAAGGTATTGATAAAGGCGGTCCCCATAATCGGGGGCATCCTGGCCATCCTTGCCATGGCCAGCTCCCTGTCATACGCCATCGTAGATTACCAGGTGCCTTCGAATTTCGCCTACTGGATGCGGAATAACGTGGAGTCCCGCATCGTCTTCCTCTTGCTCCTTAACCTGGCCCTTCTGGTCGTCGGCTGCCTCATGGACATCTTCTCGGCCATCCTCATCGTCCTTCCCCTGATAGTCCCCCTGGGCCAGATCTACGGCATAGACCCCATCCACCTGGGGATCATCTTCATCGTCAACCTGGAACTGGGTTTTATTACCCCCCCGGTGGGAATGAACCTCTTTTTGGCCAGTTATCGATTCAATAAACCCTTTACCGAAGTCTGCCGCAACGTCATGCCCTTCCTGGCCATACAGTTGGTGGTGGTCGCCCTGGTCACCTATGTCCCCTGGCTCTCCACCTTTCTAGTGGGGGTTTTTAAATGATGAATACCAAAATTGACAAAGTACATTAATACTAATATGCTTTTAACATGGATAAACCATATTCCGTTGAAGAAATAAAGAGTAAAATCACTGGTGTTGCCAATAAATATGGTATTCAAAAAGCATTTTTATTTGGTTCCTATGCCCGTGGAGAAGCCGGATATAAAAGTGATATTGATATCTGCATCGAAAAAGGAGAAATCCGTACCCTCTTTGAACTATCTGGTTTTTGCCTTGACCTTGAAGAAACTCTGGAAAATAAAGTTGATGTGATCACCACTGCCGGGATGTCTGATGATTTCAGAACGAAAATCGAAAAGGAAATGATCTGTATATATGGATAAAGATACTACAGTAATAAAACACATCATTAAACATATTGAAAATGCACTCAAGACACAAGAACGTTTTGGATCTGATTATAATAACTTTATTTCTGACAAGGATTACTTTAATTCAGTCTGCATGAGCCTATTACAAATAGGAGAGCTTGCTAACCATTTATCAAATGAATTTACCGAAATACATTCTGATATTCCATGGAGAAATATCATTGGACTACGGCATGTGGTTGTGCATGGATACGGGCAATTAGATGCCGAAATTATTTGGACATCATTAACAGAGGATCTGCCTGGGTTATTCGTAAAATGCAAAGCATTAATCGAAAAATAAAAATTACGAACCAGAAGAGTTGTAGTGCCTTACTCCAATACGCCAGACTCCTACGCAGGGAAGCAGGAATAAAAACCCGAGCAGGGGCATGAGCATGTAGAGCAGCGGCCACTGGCTGACCCTGCCGGTTAGGTACAGAAGGGGCAGGTAGTTCATGGTGCCGTAGGGGATGACAAAGGTAAAGAAGCGGCTAATCCAGCGGCCGTAGATGGGCAGGGGATATGAGGCCAGTTCCCGGCCCCCATCGGTAAAGATGTTGATCACCTCCAGCCCTTCGAGGGTGAAGAAGCAAAAAGTGGCCCCCAGGATAAAGACCCCCGTAAAGACTGCGCTGCCTCCCAGGATCATAAAACAGAGGGTAATGATTTTGGGGGACTCCCAGCTAATGCCCGTCATGGGGAGGATAGAGAGGAGGATCCCCATGCTCATAAGAAACCTTCCCAGGCGGCTGATCTCAGTGTTGGCCCCCATGACCTGTAATATTGTAGACCGGGGCCTTAGGAGGATCCGGTCAAAGCTCCCCTGGATTACCAACCTACTAAAAAGATCGAAACCCCGGGCAAAGCATTCGGCCAGTGCAAAGGCCGCACCGGTGACCCCGTAGCAGAGGGCTGCTTCGGCAAAGGTCCAGCCCGCCAGGGAATCAAAGCGCAGAAAGAGGAGCCTTAGGCCAATAAAGTAAAAAAGGGTGGTAAGGCTTTGGGCCAGGATGAGGAACCAGGAGGAAAGCCGGTACTCCAAGACAGCCTTTAGGTTTAGCTTTAGGTAATGCCAGTAGATCATCAGCCCCCCTGCAGAACCAGCTGTCTTTGGGCGGCCCTAAAGCCCAGGGCCCCCAGGACGATGAGGGCCAGGAACCAGAACCCCTGAATGGCCAGGCCCCACAGGGCCTCAGAGCCCCCTATGTGGCCGCTATAGACCCGAAAGGGAAAATCGGCGGTGTACTGGAAGGGAAGAAGGGCGCAGAACCTCTGCAGAGGAAGGGGCATAAATGGTATGGGGATGATGGACCCCATGAGGAAATCGGCGATGATTCCCAAAAGGAGCCGGGAACCCAGGGGACTCAGGGTGTAAAAGGTGATCAGGCAGATGATCATGGAGAGGGCCGTAGCCAAAAGGGCCGCCATCATCAGGGAGGGCAGAAAGAGGGCCAGGGCCGAAGTTCCGGCGGGAAGGTTAAAGCCCCAGGGGCTGGGTAAAAAGAAGGTGACGACCAGGATGGGGAAACAGCGCATAAGGGTCCGGCTGATCCTAAAGGCCAGGATCCGGGCAAACCAAAAGACGTAAAGCGAAAGGGGCCGGACCAGCTCATAGGCCACATTCCCCGAGGCAATATGATCCAGGAGCTCGTTGTCCATGCTCCAGAGCATGACCAGGGCCAGGAAGGCCTGACGCATCCAGATATAATCCCCCAGCTGGGAAAAGCTCATGGGGGCCTCAAGGCCGCCGGAGCCCTCGTAAAAGGCATAAAAGACCAGGAGGGTGATAAAGCCCCAGAAAAACTGGGTGGCCACCCCCGCCCAGGCGGCGGCCCGGTATTGCATACCGGCGATGAAGCGGATTCTAAAGATCCCCCCATAGGGGGCCAGGGAGCTCAAAGGTTTCCCTCCCGGTAGAGGGAGGAGATCAGCTCTTCTATGGGGCGGCTGGCGGCACTCATGTCCCGGATATCGAGATCCTTCCCAAGAACCTGCAGGGCCTGGGAAACCCCTATGACATTGGTGTCTACCTCATAGATCCCATGGTTGGGCCTTTCACTGATTATCCTGACCCCCGCAGGAAGCTCCGAGGGGCCCTGGCCTTCGTAGAAAAGCTCCAGCCGCCGGATCTGATCAAACTGGGAACGGAGCTTCGCCAGGGGCCCGTCGTAAAGGAGCTTCCCCTTGCCTATGAGCAAGATGCGGTTGGTCAGAGCTTCGATGTCATCCATGTCGTGGGAGGTAAGGATCACCGTAATCTTGAGTTCCCGGTTGAGCTCCCCTATGATCTGCCTCATGGCCAGCTTTGAGGGAGCATCCAGGCCTATGGTAGGTTCATCCAAAAAAAGGACCTGGGGGCCGTGGAGGAGGGAGGCGGCTATTTCACACTTCATCCTTTGACCCAGGCTTAACTGCCTAAGGGGGGTGGAGAGGAGATCCCTCAACTCCAAGACATCGATTAAATAATGGAGGTTCTTCCGAAAGAGGGTTTCGTCCACGGCGTAGATTTTTTGCAAGAGTTCCAGAGAATCTTGGACCGGGACATCCCACCACAGTTGGGTCCTTTGACCAAAGACGACCCCTATGGAACCCACATAGTGCTTCCGGGATTTCCAGGGGCACATCCCCAGGATCTGGCAGTCCCCCGAGTCGGGGACCAGGATGCCGCTCATGATTTTTATGGCCGTGGACTTTCCGGCTCCATTGGGGCCTATAAAGCCTGCAATTTCACCCTTTTCAACGGTAAAAGAGATGCCGTTCAGGGCCCGGATCTCCCGGTACTCCCTCTTAAAGAGGGATCTAAAGGCCGCGGCGGCCCCTTTTTTCCGGGAGTAGACTTTGAAGGTTTTACTGATACCCTTTAGTTCGATCATTTACCGGATGGAAACACCGAACACCGTTCCTACAGAAAAAGCTCTGGTGCTGTCCAATGCATCGGTCATTAAGAGGTCTATGACAAATTTGTTCCGGTGGAAGACCGGGATGATGGACAGATCTATCCGCAAGCCCGTATTCAAGACCCCCCTGGTCCAGGCATCGGCCCTAAAGGGTTTATGGCTATAGGAAAAGTTGGCATAGTCGGTGATCCAGTGGATAAAACCATCAAGAACATCGGGCAGAAGGAGGAGATCGAAGCCCATGCCAAAATCTATGTCGCTGTTGGAATAATCTTCTCTAAAGGTCTTGCCTATGACCACCGTCGTTTCTGCGGGGAGGTTAAAGAAGAGCCCCCTATAGGTGACCGCCCCATAGACCTGCCCCGCATTGTAGCGCCGGTCATCCGAAGCCCGCTCCAGATGGAGGGCCTGGAAGTTTCCCCCCAGGGCTATGGCCGTATTGGTCAAGGGCAGCTGTATCTTGGCCCCTCCAATAAAGTCGGTCCCCCGGTTATTATTGGGGCCCCCCAGGGGCTGAAAGTCAAAGGCGGCGTGGACCTCGACCCAACGGAAGAGGCTAAGGCTTACCTTGGGGATGTGGGCGTTTTGATTCCGGTAGAAGGTGGCGTGGTAACCCAGGTCCAGGGCGAAATCACTGGACTGTTCCCAGCCTACCCTGGCGGTGGGGATGGAAAAAAGCCCGGTTGCTCCGTTTAGGCTCATACCCTTTAATGAGTTAACCCCCACAGGCTGGGCCAGGAGCCCTGCAAGGCCAGCGAAACAGAATATACATATAAAAAACCGCAGTTTGCTCATAGTTTTATCTCCTCGTGGTATCATACTAGTAAAAAAAGAAATTATTAAATAGTCCTAGGGGACCCTAGGTCTTTGCGGGGGACAGTTTATTAAACAGGGCTACGATGCTTGGTTTTTTAAACAGAAAGGCGTATTTTCGGGCACTGGCCCCCAGACTGTCAGAGATATCCGCATTGGCATGGGCCTTTAAGAGGGCCTCGGTCATTTTTTCGTTCCCCGCTCCTACGGCCACCACCAGGGCGGTCTGTCCGTCCTTGCTCTGTATGTCCGGGTCAGACCCGGCCTTTAAAAGGGCGGCCATTACGGTATACTGCTTGGCCATGACACTGTCCATGAGGGCCGAGGTCCCCCGGTCTTCGGAACGGGCATTTAAATCTGCCTTGGCGTTAATTAAAAAGCGGAGACTCTTGTCGGCCCCGCTTCGGGCCGCAATGTTTAAAAGGGGCACCCCGGCCTTATTCCTGGTGTTAGGCGAAAACCCGGCGGCCATAAAATGGGCCAGTTCGGCGGTCCGGTTTTCGCTGATGCACTGGGCCAGGGATTCACCGGTGACGGGGACCCCCATCCTCAGCAGGGTATCCTGGGCCCTGATGACAGTCCTGGCAGCTTCCAGCTTTGTATAGGCTTCATTTTCGGTTTCAAAATACTGCCTAAGGGTTTCTTCGGAACCCAGGAAGGTAAAGAAATGGGAGAACTCCCTGGAAATTCCGGGGATGGCCTTATCGCCGTATATTAAGAGGGGTATATGGCTGCCGCAGGCAAAGCCGGCCAAAAAATCGCACCATTCCTTGGCCAGGGAAGAAAGGATCACCACATGGCTGGGGCCTTCTTTTTTATGATGTTCATCGGGGTTCTTTTGGCTCATCTTGGAAAAGATTCCGGTGATTTTTTTGGAGTTCCGGGGGAGAACAAAAAGCAGGGGGTCTACTTCGATCTCCATCCCCTCCAGGAGGCCCTTAATTAAAAGAACTGTTGGGTCTTCTTCTGCATATAGGAGTAAAATTTTCATGGTTACTACTATTTACGGTAATTTTTTACCCCTCCCATAGACTTTTCACTTAAAAATTTGGAATTTCCCCTAATTATGAAAAAGGCCCCGGAACCCCCTGATATAATTATTCATTTAATGCTATATTATACCCACTACATTGCATTTTAGGAGCAGAACATGAGCGTACGAGTTACACCCCGTTTGATTGGGGATCTGGTTGTGGTTACCGCATTACCCAAGGGTCCCCAGATGATAGTCCAAGACATTGATGAAGAAAATAAGATGGTTACCGCCGTCTGGTTTTCTGATTCCAACGAATACCAAGAAGGCTTCTTCCCCGGCGCCGCCCTGGACCGGGTAGAAGTAAAAGGCCCCGCCAAGGCCAAAGCAGCCCCCGGCAAAAAGGGCGGAAGAAAATAAAACCCTTTTTAGCTTAGACCATAAAACCCGTCCCAGGTTTCCAGGGGCGGGTTTTTATTAATACCGAGGCCCCTTAGAAAAAGCCCTGGAACTCATGTCGAGCCCCACCGGCTGAGGGGGAGTAAGGGCCGATGCCCCCTGGGTTTCCCCCTCTGCCCCCGATCCTAATCCCCTATAGCCAAACTCCCCTGCCCGGCCGTCATACAGAAGGCTGATCACGTTCCCGGCGGGGATAGTTACTTCCTGACCCCGGTTTCCCTTATACAAAACCGTGCCGCTTATGACCCCCAGGTTATATCCATCGAACCAGAAGCTGGTGCCCCGGATCGAGGCAGTTGCATGGGGGCTCGTCACATCCATGGAGACCCTCATGCCCGCCGGGGGGTTCACGTCGGCCCGGATCCTTCCAGCCTGGAGATCAATATGCAGGTACTCCTCGGCTCCGAGGTAAAAAATTTCATCCAGGCTAAGGCGGCTGAGGGCCCTGACCGAAATGAGGCAGCTGCCTATCTCTATCAGGGCGCTGCTTCGAAAGCCGGTGGAAACTACCGCATGCTGAGAAACCCTATCCCCTACCCTGGCGGGGGAAAAGGTAAGTGACCCTGGGGCCTTAACTTCCACGGTCCCTGTGATCTCCCTAATAATCCCCGTCTGGGCATAGAGGGCCAGGCTGAAGAAGGGCATCACAAAAAAAACTAAGAAAAACAGGATCTTCTTCATGGTTTCTCCTTAGTAGAGGGCAAGGACCAGATTTAATTCTATCCGCCAGAGGGGATCTGAATCGGGGGCAGCATTGCCCAGGGCGGGTAAAAATATGCCGCCCCCCAGGTTCAGCATGAGATCCGACCAGGGGTTAAAGTAGACCCGACCAAAAAATTCACTCCCCAGAATTAAGCCCTCTCCAGAATCTTCTTTGAGGGGGTAAGCATAAAAGCTCACCTGATCATGGCGCAGGAAGCAGGCGCTCGTTATCCCCAGAGAAAGCTTTCTGTGGACCCGGTTAAGATAGTCCAGAGAGATCATTGACATGCCCACCGGGTAGACCTGGAATACCGAGCCCTGAGTTTGGGAGCTTATGGGCAGAAAGGCCTGGACAGTGCCATTTTTTGATTCACCGCTGGAGTAACGCCATAAAAAACTCAAGGAGCTCATGGTTGGGGCCGGCAGGGTCCAGGCTGCTCCCATTTCACCGATGATAGAAAAGCGCATGTTATCATCCAGGGCCTGGATGAGCCCCAGGGACCCCCCCAGATCAAAGACGAAGGCCCCATGGGGATATGAAACTCTAAGGGTGGTGTACTGGTTGTGGAGCTGGTCTTCGCCCAGATCGAACTGCCCGATAAAGCTAATAGCGGTCCTTAGATGGCCCCCCAGATTTGGGTGTTCCCAGTCCAGGGCGGTAAAAAGCCGCCGGGGGGCAAAATAGGTTTCATTAATATTGCCCAGATCCAAGGGGATAAGAAAACTCTTTAAATCTGAAGGGCTCATGACTATCCTGGCCCGGTCCTTGTAAAGAAAGCCGGTATACCAAAGGCCGGCATTAAAACTGCCCAGCATGGTATTGTAAGAAAACCTGGCTCCGTCAAAGAGCCCCTGGGCGATAAGGCCCAGAGGATCGGAATAGTACATTCGGCCCGCTTTGATGCTTAACGCAGAGCTTAGCCAGCTAAGCTCGGTCCTCAGCAGTTCGGGGATAAGGCTCCAGGTGTCATCTTCATAGAAAAGAGTGGCTCCCAGGGAAATATAGATATCCCCCCCCTCCCCCAGGGGAGCAGAAAAGCGGGGAATAAGGCCCAGGCTATAATCAAGCTGATTATCGGGAATAATCCCGCCGTAAGAGCCCCTCTGATCCAGGATAAGTCCAAAATCGGCGGCTCCTATATTTTTTATGGAAGAAAAGAATGCGAATAAGAGGCAGACCCCCAGGATCCATGGCTTTTTCATTTATAGGACCCCTCCATGCTTAAGACCCGGTTAATGAGACTAAGCAGAAGATCCCCCTGGACCTCCATGCCCGGACTCACCCTGCCCTGTATTATGGAAAGGTACTGGAGTTCCCGGTAGGCATAATGGGAATTCCCGGTGAGGCGGTAAAAGATCCCCCCCGGTATATCAAAGGCCCTCATGATAAGCAGTGAAAGATCATCCAGCCGTATGGCATCGGAGCCCTGGAGCCGGGAACATAACCAGCCCTGTTGGACCGCATAGGAGAAGGCATTGCCCGGGCTTGATCGGTAATCGGTGCCGGCAGCTTCCAGGACCATAAAAGCCGCTTGCTCCCTGTTTACTTTTTGGGAACTAAGCAACTGTTCTAGGAGTGCCCCGGTTTGGGCCCCTAGAAGGCCTGGGAAAAGCAAGAAACATAGGAGTACTAGTATTCTTAACTTCATGCTTAAATTATCTATGATTCTCATGTCAGGGTAAAGATACTTTGTAAGGATCTGGTTTTTTTTTCGCAGTCCTGCCGGGGGCCCCTAGCCCTTTACCCCCCCCTGGGCCACCCCGGTAAGGATCTTCCTCCGGGCAAAGAGGAAGAGGATGATGATAGGCAGGACCACGATGGCAGCCCCCGCCATGAGCCTTTCGTAACGGATGCCCCCCTCGCTCATAAAGGCATAGAGCCCAAAGGGCAGGGTCCTCTTGTTGGTGCTGTCAATGACAAGGAGGGGCCAGATAAAGGCGTTCCATGAGGTAATGGTGTTTAAGAGCATGATGGTCGTTAGGGTGGGCAGGGACATGGGAACCATGACCTTCCATAGGTAGAGCCAATTGCTCGCTCCGTCTACCCTGGCAGAGTTATAGAGGCTTTCGGGGATGTATAAAAAGGCATTGCGGAGTATGTAGGTGTAAAAAATACTGGCAGTAAAGGGAATAATAAGACCTATGATACTATTGTGGAGCCCGAGACTTAGGATCGTAGAATAATTCGTAATGACGAGCATCTCGAAGGGAACCATCATAAAAGCCAAAAGGAGGGCGAAGATAAGATCCCGCCCGGGAAACCTTAGGCGGGAAAAGGCAAAGGCCGCCAGGATGGTGGTAAACCCAGTAAGGGCCACGCAGCCTATGGCGACGATGAGGGAGTTTACAAAATACCGTCCAAAGGGAGCTGTATTAAAGGCGAAGACGTAATTAATAAGATCAATGCGGCTTGGTAAAAAGGTGGGGGGGGTGGTATATACTTCGGCGGCGGTTTTTAAAGAAGAAAGGATCATCCAAAAAAACGGAAAAAGAGCCATGAGGGAGCCAAAGAAAAGGACCCCATAGGCGAAGGTTTTCTTAATTGTTTCTTTATACATGCTTCCACTTCCTCTGGATGTATAACTGGAGCATCGTATAGGTGAAGACCACGAGAAAAAAGATCACCGCCGCCGCCGAGGCGGGCCCGAGCATCCATTTAAGGTAAAAGTTTTCGTAGATATAATACACCATGGTATAAAACGAAGACCCCGGCCCGGGCCGGCCATTAAAAAGGGGAAAGAGTTCCATAAAGACCTTGGAGGTGGAAATAATGTTTATGATAATTACGAGCCCTATGGTAGGGGACAAAAGAGGAAGGGTAATACGGCGAAAAATAAGGGCCGGCCTTGCCCCATCTACCCGGGCGGCGACCCCTAATTGGGGATTTAAATTTTGAAGCCCCGCCAAAATTATTAAAATGGTAAAGGGTAGGATGCTCCATATGCCATATATGACCATGGAGCTGAGGGCAAAGGCAGGATCATCGAGCCAATGTATGGCCGGTACTCCAAAAAAGGAAAGGAAAAAATTAAATAAACCATACTCGGAATGGTAAAACCATTTCCACACCAGACCCACTGCAATGGTGCTGGTGACCAGGGGAAGAAAAAAAGCGGTCTGAAAAAACGAGGTAAACCTTAACTTTTGGTTTAGCATGAGGGCGAAGAAAATTGACAGGGCCGTAGAGATGGGAACCGTAAAGGCCACATAAAGGGCGGTGTTTCTAAGGGCGGAGATAAAATCCCTGTCCGAAAAGATCCATTCATAATTTCCCAATCCTATGCCGGAACTGGTACTGGAAAGGAGGCGGTAGTTTTCCTGAAAGGATAAGATGATGACATTAATAAAAGGGTAGACAGTAAAGACGAGGAGTCCAATGACAAAGGGCAGAAGAAAGAAGATGGGTTCCTTCCGGTTCATGAGTAACGTTCTCCCGTTTCTGCATCAAAGAGGAAGACCCCCTTGTTTCTAAACCGCAGGGGCACATCATGTTTATCCAGGGCCTGGTCTTCGGGTATGTAGATCCGGCAGAGGGCAGAACCTATGCGCAGAAGGGCCAGGTAATCCTTCCCCGCCGCATAGACATCGTCCAGGGGGGCCCCCAGGTGGGTCTCTTCCCAATTACTGCTGACGATGAGGCTCTCTGCCCTAAAGGCAAGGATGAGGTCCCGGTCCTGGGGGGCCTTAAGCTGCGGGGGCAGTTTTATCTGGGCAGTCTCGGCATAAAAAACCCCCTCCCTATACTTCCCTGGGACTCTATTGATTGATGGGGCCCCGATAAAACTGGCGGTAAAGAGGTTGGCCGGGTTATCGTAGAGATCCCGGGGGCTGGCGTACTGTTGGGTAATACCCTGTTGCAAGAGGGCAATTTTATCGGAGATCCCGGCACTTTCTTCCTGATCATGGGTGACAAAGATGGTGGTGATCTTCATCTCCCTTTGCAATCTACGGATTTCTTCCCGCATCTCTATGCGAAGCTGGGCATCTAAATTAGAGAGGGGTTCATCCAGAAGGAGGATCCCCGGTTTTTTAGAGAGGGCCCGGGCTATGGCCACCCTTTGCTGCTGCCCCCCCGATAGCTGGGCGGGCTTCCGGTTTAAAAGCTCCTTTACCTGGACCAGTTCCGCATACTCTGCCGCTCTGGCATGACGCTCCTTCTTGGGCATCTTTTGCACCATCAGGGGAAAGCTGATGTTCTCTAACACTGTCATATGGGGATAGAGGGCGTAGTTTTGAAAAACCAGGCCTATGCCCCGTTTTTCTGGGGAAAGCTTAGTCACATCCTGGCCATCAAAGAGGATGGTTCCCGATGTAACCGGGAGGATGCCGGAAATTACATTAAGGATCGTCGTTTTACCGCAGCCCGAAGGCCCCAGCAAGGAGACAAGCTGCCCCGAATCTATACTCAAAGAAAGATTATCCACCGCCTTTACGGGGCCGAAATGTTTAGAAACCTCTTTAAGCTCTATGTGCATAAGCTAATCCTTTAAGAGCTCCGTCAGGACCCGTCCGTCCACATTGGGCATATCGAATCCGAGCATCCTGGCCATGGTAGGAGCTTCATCTACCATCAGGGCATGTTCCAGGCTTACCCCCTGTTTTATCGAAGGCCCATAGGCCAAAAAGGAGGTGGTTTCTTCCTTAAAGGGGAGGCCCCCATGGGAGGCATTCCCGGCTACCTTGTCTCCCAGAACCCTCTCGGTAAAGATGGAGCCCAGCTCATAACCTTCCCAGAAGGAAAGACCCCGCTCACTTTCGATGACATAATCAAAGGGGCCGGTGAGGCCAAACTGGGATTCCGCTTCTTCTTTGTTAAAAATATATTTTAGTTTTATTCTTGGATCCCTTTGGAGGGAAAGCAAAAAGTTATAGACCCTTTGCCTGACTTCCTGATTATCGGGATCGTAAAGTTCTATCCAGGCGGACATGCCCACCGAATGGCAGAGGGCGTCGTAACTCTCCAGCCCCCCCGATTCATTTAAGCGAATAAACCCATGGTCCTTAAAAAGGGCGTTCATGTTAAGGACATCTTCCACATCGGTCTGGCCATGATCCCCTAAAACTACAAAGTTAGTAGCTTCGTAATCCCCATACCGGCGGACCGCATCGACGATGACCCCAAACTCATGGTTGTGCTTGCGCAGCTGCTCCGCCGCTTCGCGGGAATAGACTCCATAATTGTGGCGGATATTATCAAGATCGCATAACTTGATAAGCATCACATCGGGCTGGCCAAAGTCCCGGATTATTTCCGGGGCCAAGGCCATGGTATAATGATCAAGACTCCTGTCCTTTCCCTTAAGAAAGCGCCCGAACTTCCACCAATAGGCATCCAAAAGATTATCCGTGGCCTTGCCCCTAAGGTACTTGTCCGGTTCATCTCCGGTGTAATTGTAGGGAACTATCATGGGCATGTTAAAGTCATAGTCTGCCGCCCCGCTGACGGGCCAGCTTAGGGAGCACACTACCCGGCCCCTCTCCTTGGCCAGATCCAGGAGGGTGGGGACCTTTACATCCTTCTTCATCACATACCAGGGGGAGCGGAGCTTTCCCCGGACTACGTTTTCATTTTGTTCTATGCCGTGCTTGTTTACATAGGTCCCGGTAAGGATGGAGGTGTGGCAGGAGTAGGTCATGGATGGGTAGACTGGCTGGACCCTAACCACATTGGACCCCTGCATAAAGAAGGGAGCAAAGTGCTCGAGGATACTCATCTGTTCGAGATCATAGGTGCACAGGGCATCTATGCAAAACACAAGGAGCTTATTCATCCGTTAATCGCCCTTCGGCCAGGATCATGCTGCTGGGAGGAGCTGCCCAGGGCAAGCCCTCCCAGCAGGAAGTTCTTTATCTATACGCCTGCAGCGTCCTATTGGAGGTATCCACCGCGTCGGCTATGGCCTGAGCAGGTGTTTTAGTTCCCAGGGCGGCCGCTTCCATGAGGGTAAGAATAGAATCCCGGACCGTCGATGAGCCCACGGTGGTGGGAACATAGCCTATCCTTCCGGACTGCTCGACCAAGGCCCGAAGTACTATGCTCTCATTTGCAAAGGCCTGGTATGCCGGGGAATTAAAAGCTTCGATGGGAATGGGGATGGCATCATAATCCATGGCCCATCGGGCGGCAATTTCGGGCTGCATGAGGTACTTATAGAAGAGGTATACGGCAAACTCCCTTTCCGGGGTGGACTTAAAGCCCGCGTAGGCCATGTTGAAGGTGGGGACCCACTGGACAGGACCTTCGACAGGAATGGGAGCAGCACCTATTTCAAACCTATTCCCCGTGGCTTCACGGATAAACCCTATGCTGGCACTGGACCCTATATAGGCCGCAACCCCTTCGGAACCAAAGACATTGGAGAAACGCACATCGCTCCCCGCCAGGCGGAAGACCCGTTCCTGAACCAGGTTGGCAAACCAGGTAACCTTTTCCAAGGTGACGGGGGTATTAAAAGTCACCGTCCTGGTCCGCACATTGGTGTGGGGGGATCCGCCCTGCATGATGAGGGAGTTAAAAAGGTCCTGTAAGGAGTCCACCCCAAAGGCGGGTCTACCGGTTTCGCGGACGATGATCCGGCTGGCAGCCTCAAGCTCGGACCAGGTCCGGGGGGGGCTTAGCTGCAGGTTGTCAAAGAGGGTTTTATTGTAGAAAAGGACCGGCCCGGTGGCAATGACCGGGAACATGTATATGGTACCGCCCCCCCACTGGGTTATATCCGCATAGGAACTGGCGGGGATGGAACTTCTAAGATTGGGCATCCCCACGCTGCGGTGATTTACAAAGGGGGCAAAGTCGATAAGACGGCCTTCGGCGATATAATTGGAGGCGTCATCGGCAAAGATGCTCACCATATCGGGGCCTTGGCCTTGACGGACCCGCTGCAGAAGATTAGTCGAAAAATTCTGACCGGGCTGAGATTGGAGAGTCACCGTCACCATGGGGTTCTGGGCATTAAAGTCATCTACTATCCTTTGAAATGCTGCCAGTTGATGCCCGGCAAGGGTATGCCACATGACGATGGTAACGGGGCTGTTTAACTCGAATACAGGAGCGCTGCTCCTTGATTGCTCGGAATTGCCAAAGGCCCACCCCGAGAGGGTCACCAGGGTTACAAGGACGAAGAAAAACAGGATCTTCTTGGCTTTCATCTTTATACCTCCACGTAAATAAAATACCACCAGGGCAATGGTGAGGCCAGTATACCCCGGTTCTTCCCAAAAAACCACCACCCCCAGACAAAAAAAACCCTTGATAGAAAACTTAGCTACCCTGTATCATGGAAGGATCCAAATGGCAGGCAGGGAGAGGATGAGGGAGCCAAAGAACCTAAGACTGCTGATAATGAGTTTCTTCGTTATTTCCTTTGGGGCCGTCCTGGTGGCAAGCATCCTTATAGCTCCCATGCGGGTCTACCTTTTGGATAATATGGAAATAAACATAGAAAAACGCCTTAACATGACCGCCGAAAAGCTCAGAAGCCTGGTGAGCATAGAGGAACTCAATCAGTTTAGGATGCCCCAGGACATGTCCCTGCCTGCCTACCAGGCCCTGAGGGAAGATCTGCTCCAATTTGCCCTGGAAAATGATATCCTCTACGCCTATTTTATCCGCCCCCAGGGCAATTTTATGTACTATATCGCCGACTCGGATCAAAACGAAGCCACCAGAGAGGGCCTGGATAGCCCCCCATTCAGGATAGAAGAGGAACCCCTCATCGCTTATGCCCTGGAGGGGCAAACCGTCTTTTTGGGGCTGGGAAACTACACCCTGGGCTGGAGCGGCCTTACCACCTCCTATGCCCCCATGTACGGGCCCCAGGGGGAGGTGGCCGCCATTGCGGGGGTCGATCTCCTGGACCAATCCATCCTTAGGGCCATGCGGATGGTGAACAACCTGGCGGCGGTGCAGATTATCTCGGTGATGGTCATTTTTATCAGCTCCCTGGTATCCTTTCTCTCGTTCCGCCGGGAAGCCCTCTCCGCCGCTTCAGCCAATGCAGCCAAGAGCAGTTTTCTGGCGGCCATGAGCCATGAGATCCGTAGCTCCATGAATGCGGTCATAGGACTTTCAGAAATAGAACTCATGGGACCCCATAGCGAAACCAGCACCCACAATATTACCCAGATCCACCGCTCGGGTACCTATCTTTTGGGGATCATCAATGACATTCTGGACATCTCCAAAATAGAAGCCGGGGGACTGGAACTTAAGCCCCATGAGTATGACAGCGCCTCTTTGATCAATGACACGATCAGCATACACAGGGTACAGCTTGGGAACAAGCCAATTGAACTTGTCTTGGAGCTGGAGGATGATTTTCCCAGCAAGCTCTATGGGGACGAGCTAAGGGTGAGCCAAATTGTAGGGAACATCCTGTCCAATGCCATTAAGTATACGAAAGAAGGAAGGATTACCATTACGGTTTCTTGGCGCCCTTTATCCATGCCAAGGGCCGGTGAAGCAGGAAGGGGCCAGTTAGGGTTTACAATCAGGGATACGGGCATAGGGATCCGCCAGGAGGAACTGGGTAAACTCTTCACCGGTTACTCCCGCCTGGATTACCAGATGAATCAATCTATAGAAGGGACCGGTTTGGGCCTGGTGATTGCCAAAACCCTGTCCGAGATGATGGGGGGCACCATAAACGTAGAAAGCGAATACGGAAAGGGTTCGGTCTTTACGGTGGAGCTTATCCAGGGCATATATAATCCCTCTCCCCTGGGGCCCGATACAGTGCAGGCCCTAAAAAAGTTTACCTTTATCAGGGAAACAAGCCCCGCTGAGACAAGAGCCTTTGCGGCCCCCGAAGGCAAGATCCTGTTAGTAGATGATCGTCAGACCAACCTTCTGGTAGGACGGGGCCTTTTAAAGCCCTATGGAATCCAGGTTGATACGGCCGCCTCGGGCCCTGAGGCCATAGAGCTAGTCAAGCAAAAAAGAAGAAGCGGCGATAAGCAATACGATCTGATCCTTATGGACTATATGATGCCCGGGATGGATGGAGTGGAGACCGCAAAATTAATCAGAGCCTGGGAGGGGAGCTCCTCCGAATCGCCTATACCGATCGTGGCCCTGACAGCCAACGCCCAAAGGGGTATGAAGGAATACTTTGAGGAACAGGGTTTTCAAGCTTATATCACCAAACCCATAGATCCCCTTATGCTGGGGGAAACTATAGAAGCCCTGCTGCCGGAACATAAAATAAGATCCCAGACCCAGGGCAATGTTATGAAAAAACCGGGCTTGCAATTACATATGGCCCATGCCATGGAAGCCCAGCTATTGGATTCCCTTAATCATTACCGTTCATCCTTCCGGAATATACAGGAAGGCCCAGGGGATACTGTTCCTGGCGCTAGCTTTGACCCGAATAATTTGCAAAACTTGATGTCGATAATTGATTCCTTTATTTCCTTTGGACTTAATACCCAGGAACAAGAAGATGCCCAGATCCTTCGGGAAGCTATTTCCATGGGGGATATACAAAAAATAGCTTTACTTTTCCCTTCGTTCTATGGGTCCATGGAACAGCGGATTTCCCGCCGGGATAAATCAGAGGCCCCGAAAGAGCCGGGCAGCGATGGGACAGATGAATGCAGAGAAGAACTGGAATTGTTAAATAACTTAAAACATGCTATGCTGGCAGAAGACATTCAAAGCACCGAAGAGATCATGGGAAAATTGGGGACCATACAACTTGGTCCTCTGTGGCGGGAACTATTTTTTCTGCTCTACGATTTACTCCTGGAGGGCGAAACCGAAAAGGCCCTGGGGGCCATTAGCCTGTGGGAGCGTTTAGAAAAGAGAGGATAGGATGATAAAAATTCTGATTGTAGAAGATCAAATCATGTTTAAAGAAGCCCTGGAGCATCTTATCAACGGACAGCCGGACATGGAAGCGATTGGCTCAACAGACGATGCCTCCCTGGCCCATAAACTCTGTCATGAACTCTCCCCCGATCTGGTCTTGATGGATGTGGTAACCAAAAACGATGTATCCGGCATTACCTGGGCCTGCCAGATCCGTAAAGAGATCCCCCATATAAAGATAGTGATCATGACAGCCATGCCGGAAATTACCTTTCTGGACGAGGCCCGGAAGGCGGGGGTTCACAGTTACATTAACAAAAATTCCAGCAACGAACATCTTTTTTATGTTATCCGAAGTACCATGAAGGGATTGGGAATTTACCCCGGCCCCGAAGAAGCAAGCCCCTTTGCCTCCCAGTTTAATGAAAAAGAAATTGAGGTCATTCGCCTGGTCTGCCAGGGTAAGTCCCGGAGTGAAATTATAAAAGAGTTAAAGGTTTCTGAATCCATGATTAAACCAATTATTACTTCGATTTTGGATAAGACTGGTTTTGACAGTATCGCAAAGTTTGCCATCTATGCGGTAGGACGGGGCCTTATCGTCCCAGATCTGCAGTAGGGCCCTGCCGCTCTTTTATTGAGGAAGGGCGGTACGGCTTTTCTTTGTTTTTTCCCGGGCATCCATTTTTAGGTAGTATTCGGCGAGCTTGCCTATTTCCAAGACCGAGTTGGTATGTATCCTGTCATTTATTACCTGGATTCTGCTGGCACTGACCATGCCGGCCAGGAGGGAGGTCCTCTGGTTTTTTGGCACCCCCGCCATGTTGTAAAGCTCGTCGGGGCCAAAGCTAAAGGTATAGGGAACATCATCGTAGAGGGATAAACGGTTTTTTTCCAGTTGGATCCTTAGGGCATCGTACATGCGGCCCAGGGGACTTAAAATATTGGTATTGGCCAGCTGTTTATAGATGAGCCAGATCCGTTCGGCCAAAAGGGTGGTAACCCTTTCGATGAGCTGGGGCTGGTTGGTGATCATTAATTCAAAGTTGGCCTTGTTCACCACCATGAGGGAGCAGTCTTCGTAAGCCACCGCCGAAGCAGCCCGGCCCTTGCCCTCCAGCAAGGCCATCTCTCCGAAGATGTCACCGGGGTTGAGGACCGCCAAAAGGACCTCTTTATTGTCCACGATCTTGGTTATTTTTACCGAACCCTTTTGGATGATAAAAAGCTCAAAGCCCGGTTCGCTCTCGGCAAAGATCATGGTGTCCTTCCGGTAGCTGCGGCTGGTCTCTGAGGGGTCAAAGGTCATTTTTAGCTTCGCTGCCCTGCTGGCCAGACTGGCCAGACGTTCCTTGGCCTTGGCAATATGATCCCCCTCGGGGCAATAGCGTATATAACGGACATAGGCATGGACGGCCAGATCACCCTGACGCTGGCTATAGTAGTACTCCCCCACATGAAAAAGATGGGAAGGGCTCTCTTCTGCCATACCATGGGTCGTTAAGTTGGCCAGGGTCTGGTTTAAAAACCTAAGGCGCTGGGAAAACTGCTTAATGATCTTGATTGCCACCGGAGCTGTCTTCTGAATAAGCCCCGCATACTGGTTCCGGAGGACCTTTATAAGCACCACATCGCTTAAGGCCCGGGCGGTCTCTATGTGGTTGTGGCCCGACATGGTAGAGATAACCCCGAAGAAGTCCCCGGGCCCCAGGATCTCCTCCCCTTCGGTCTCGAATTCGATAATTTTGCTGATGCTTACGATGCCCTGCTGGATGATATAGAAGCAATCAGCATCCTGCTTGCCTTCGACTACGATATATGCATCTTTTACATATTTTACAAAGCCAAGCTGAATCTGATTTTCCATCAATGCACCCATGCATCGACTTATAAAACATGTTATTGAACTTGCCACCTCGGAGAATTGAACTCCAGACACGCAGATTTTCAGTCTGCTGCTCTACCAACTGAGCTAAGGTGGCGTGATAATAACGTTATAAGCTCGATAATCTAACGCTGGGTTAAGACTACTACAAAAACCAAAAAGTTTCAAGTAGGAAAGGACCTAGCGGGCCTCCCGGCGCTCCAGGAGGGCTGCGGAAAGCTCCACCTCGGCGATGCTGATGCCCAGACGGGAGGCTATGAGGCCCGGACTAAAGCCTCCGCGCAGGAGTTCCCGGATTTGCTCCCCCACTGGGGGGCTTGGGGGGGGCTCAGAGGCAGAGGGGGCCTCAGCGGCCGAAAGAAGGGTAAAATCGGGGATGGGATAGGGGCTTTCTTCCGGGCCCTCTTCCTCTTTTATCTGGGGCCGGCGTTTTTGGCCCAATTCATAGTAGCTCTGCAGGGGATTGGGGCTCTTTTCCTTCTCTATCTGCCTGTTTTTAAGATCCTCATAGGCTGCCTCGGCTTCTTTTCTGGTTTCCATCTCCCGGATATAAAGGTTTATACGCCGGTCGGTTTCTTCCAGCAGCTTCCGTAAAGCCAGACTACGTTCTTCTATAAGGGTAATATCCCTTTCGGTGGTGCTGTCTATGGTTTTTATGATCTGGTCAATGTCTTCTTTTAACTCTGAGAGTATCCGTTCCTGGCTGGTCCTCTTTTTTAGGTAAGACTTAATATACAGAAGGGAGATACATACGATTAAAAGGGCCCCGGCAGAAAAAAGGAGGGGCAGGTAGAGGGCCGCTGTATACATAAGCTACCCGGAAATATCAAGGTTTCGGCCCAGGGCAGGGTCACGGATTACATCAACGTGCAGCGCCCTCTCCTCTTCCTGGTCCTCTTCTTCTTTCCCGGGGCCCCCCTGTCCGGCCATGGAATTCCGGCCCCGGTTTTCGTCCTTTATCTTTTCTGCCTCGTCCCCCATGTTTTGGGCTTCGTTGACGGCCTGGATGTTTTCTTCCAGCCTTCGCTGGCTCTGCTGGGCCTGGAGGTTCTCTTGAATCTGCTGACCCTCCCGGGCCATGGCCTGGGTCTTCCCTACCTGGTGGAGCTGAGAAAAAAGGGCCTGCAGGTCAATCGGCTGTATAGCCATCGGGCCCCCTGCTTATATCTTCATCCGGTTCTTCGTACTTGGAGACCCTGATAAGGTTATTCTCCAGCAAGAAGGTGACATCCTTATAATCTGTCCGGACCTCGTTGACCACGTCCCGGATTATCACCTTAACCCCAGGGTAGACCTTGGAGGAGGCAGAGACCCTGCCCCGGGCCTTAATGGCCGCAAGAAATTCCTGGATCTTCTGGGATTCTTCCATATTCTTTTTTAATTCCAGCAAGAGAAGCTGCCTTTTATCCATGAGTTCCCCCATGTTGGCCTCTTTTTCTTCCGAAAGAGTCTTTCTTTGCCTTTTAATATTGATGAGGGTGTTGAGGTTAAGCTGGACTTCTTCAAGCTGCTTTTCCATGGCCCCCTTCTTTTCGATGAGGGTCTCGAGCTGCATCTTGCTGGCGGGGTCTATCCCTACCTCGCAGATCGTTTCGGTTCCGCTGGTGGGGCTCCCCAGGATCTTGGCATTAATCTCTTCCGATGCCCGGAGTCTGCCCCCCACGATGTGGGCTCTCTTGCCCTTGCAGATGATCCGCTTAAAGGCATCTACCTGGGAATTAATGATCCCGTCGGAAACGACGACCATGTTCCCCGATTCGACAAAGGAGTTTTCTATAAACCGGGCCCAGATGGATCTTCCCGCCCGGATCTTCCCCGCCCCCTTGCCGGTTATGCCCTGGTGGACGATGATATCCCCTTCTGCATCCAGCTCGGCCTTCCCTACGGTGCCGTTTACTTCGATGTTGCCGGTGGCCTTGACGGTAAAGCCGTCCTCTACGCTGCCGCTGATTACGACGGTCCCAAGGAAGATGATATTTCCGGTCTTTAAGTTCACATCCCCCGAAACGGTGTAAATGGGTTCCACATTGATCTTGCCCCCCGCCAGAACCACCTGGCCGGAAATATCGGCGATGATGGTAACCCCGTCTTCGCCTACGTGGACATTCTTGCCCACCGGCAGAGGAATATCCCGGCCATCCCGGGTGGGGATCATCTTGCCCGTGACGGTTCTTCCCAGGACCCCCTGCTGGGCTGGGATCTTTTTAGCCAGGGGCTGTTTTTCTACCACATTTTTTATGATGTTTATTTCTTTAAAATCGATCCGGCCGTTGGAGCCTTCCCGGAGTTTCAATTTAGATTGATCGGTTTCAAAATTATATTGAATAAAGGCATTGTCCCCCGGGGCGGGTTTAAGGCCCTCGGCGACCACCACCTTTTCCTTGTAGACCGGTTTTTCCACGAAGGCCCGAAGGTAATCTTCGTTGATGCCATAATATACCCGGTTGTTTTTTAGGATCGTGATATAGGTCTCGACGGAAAAGTCACAACCCCCATAACCGGGGGGGGAAACGATAATGCAGCCCACCATCTCTTCTTCGAGGATTTCCACCGCCACGGTGCTGTCGTTCATGGGCCTGTGTTCATAATCGCCGATGCGGACGAATCCCCCCGCCGCATTCCGCACTACTTGAGCTACCAGGTCCTTGTCTATATTTTCTACGAGCCGGTCTTCCAAAAGCCCTATGGCCCTGGCAGCAGAGGCCCGGACACCGTTCCCCCGGGGAGGAATGGCTTTAAGAAACATGCCGTCCGGTGTCAGCCGTATAAAGACATCGCCGTCGGCGTCGTCCCGGACCTCTTCTTCAAAATCATCGTCATCGGTATAGCGTTCTTCGTTTTTTACGTTTATGTATTCCAGCCGTTCGTAGGCCCGGACGGTCCATTTCTTTTTTCCGGCCCCCATAAAACCGGGGAAACCCCTTTCGGTAATTTCGTACTCCAACTTTCGTATGGGAATATCAAGAAGCAGGGCTGCTTCGGCTACGGCTTCTTCGAGGGTTCCCCCGGAAGCAGTCACTATCTGTACCCGCCGCTCCTGCTCGAGCCGCTCCTTTACCAGTTCCTGTAGCTGGGTAAAATCGACCATGCTTACATAATCCCCTTGGGTCCGTTTCTTAGCTTAAACCGAAGCCGCATAATGGCCTTGGTATGAAGCTGCGAAACCCTGGATTCTGTCACATCCAGGACTTGGCCTATCTCCTTTAAGGTAAGGTCTTCGAAATAATAAAGGACAAGGATCTTTTTTTCTTTATCGGGGAGTTCATCAATGGCTTCTACTATAACCCTGCGGATCTCGTCCCGCTCGGCTATAACTTCGGGGTTAAGGCTGGCGGGGGATTCTATGCTGTCCCCTATGGAGACCTTGTCGTTTTCGTCCCCCGAGTACCACACCTCATTAATAGATAATATCGAGGTACCGGAAATTTTCTGCAGGGTCTTTAGGTATTCACCCTGACTGAGACCCAGGGCGGTGGCCACTTCCTGATCCGTGGCGGTCCTTCCCAATCGGGCTTCCAGGGTGCCTATGGCATCTTCTACTTCCCGGGTCTTCTGCCGTACCGACCGGGGAACCCAGTCTATGGAACGGAGTTCATCAAAGATGGCCCCCCGGATCCGGGTTACCGCATAGGTCTTAAACTTAACATTTTTTTCGGGATCGAATTTGTCGATGGCGTCCAGGAGGCCAAAGACCCCAAAGCCGACCAGATCGTCAAACTCCACATTATTGGGCATCCCTACCGCGACTTTTCCGGCCACGTATTTTACCAGGGGAGCATATTGCTTTATAAATGTTTCACGGATCTGCGGATCCCGGGTTTTGCGGTACTTGATCCAGAGTGCGTCCTCTTTATCCTGGTCCATTGCATAAACTTCCGGATTCCCGGGGGCCTTCCCCATATTTTATCCCTCTTTTTCTCTGCTTAGTACTGTCTGCAGCCCCATGGCCATATCTTTTGCATTGAGTTCCGCTGCCCAGGCAGGGGTATCTCTGCTCGATGTACTCTTCCTGGCCGGAGATGGAACCACAAAATCATTGGTTTCCGGCTCTTCCTCCGAAGAGGTCTGTCTAAAGGCCCCTGCCATACTGTCCAAATCAGGGAGCACCTCATCCAAAGACGAAGAGCCGCCGCCAATTCCTGCTTCCAGGGGCCTTTCGGGCATGGAAAGCGGGGCACTGGAGGGCTCCGGAGAAAAAACCTGAGTCTCCCCCGTTTCAGTATACCCTTCTTCTTCATTCTGATCCATACCCACAGGAGCCTGGGGCCTTTCCAGGTCTTCCCTTGCCGGCTCGGCCTGCATGGAGTAAAGGTCATTTCGGCTCTTTAAATCTGCGATATCCTCGACCCTTTTATCCGAGTCATAGGCCAGGGAACTCATAAAGGAGGGCATGGAAGCCCGGGCGGGGCCAAAATTGGGGCTTAGTCCTGATCCTTCTCCTTCCATTATATCTATCCTGGAGCCCGCAAAGACTCCAGGGTCTACCTCCTCCTGGCCCCCTTCTAAAAGCTCGGGCAGAAAGGTGCTTACCAGATAATTAATAAGGCTGGTGGCGAAAAATGAAAGGACCGCAAAAATGAGGGGGCGAACCAGGAGGGCCGGCGGGGCGGCCCGGCTTATAAAGCCTATAAGAAGGGAGATGATAAAGGCAATGCCGGCGATAATGCCGTTTATTCGATAATCCATCACTTACCCCTGGTTTCTATTGAAGATCCTTTTAAACATGGAACTAAAACCCCCGGAACCCTTAAATTCCCCCTTGTCCATTTTGCCCACGATGTGCTGCATGCAGATACTTGCCTTACAACGGGGGTCTATGGACATGAAGGGTTTCTGCCTGAGGACCGCCTGGGACACCACCGGATCTTCGTAGATAAAGCCCAGGTAATCTACCTTGAGGTTTAAAAACTGACCCACGATATGGGTCATCCGGTCCGCCACCTTCTTGGCATCTACGGCACTCTTGGCCCGGTTTACCACCAGCTTAAGCTCCGTATCCAGGTTGTCGTATTCGGTGGCAATTATCTTGATGATGCCGTAGGCATCGGTAATGGCCGTGGGCTCGGGGGTGGTGATAATGACCACATCATCGGCGGCGGCAATAAAATCGAGAACATTGCTGGAAACCCCCGCACTGGTGTCTATGATAATAATATCTGCGAAAGAGAGGGTATCCAGTTCCTCAATAAAAAGGTGCCGCTCTTCGTCGCTTAGGTTGGCCACCTTCGAAAACCCCGAAGCTCCGGCCACTATGGAAATACCGTAGTCGGTTTCTACCATGATCTCTTTCATGGTTTTTTTCTTGCGGATCATGTCATGGAGGTTATATTTGGGAATCATGTTGAGCATGATGTTTACATTGGCCAGCCCCAGGTCGGCATCCATGACCACCACCTTCTTCCCCAGCCGGGCATAGCCCAGGGCCATGTTTACCGAAATATTGGTCTTCCCTACCCCGCCCTTTCCGCTCGAGATGGTGATAATCCGGGGTTTATGTTCCTTCTTGGCAAAGGGAATTACTGTGGCTGATTTTGGCTCATCCCTGCCCTGTTCTTCCAGGGGGGAACCATCGGGGCGGACACCAGATTTTTGACGCATGATCTCACGAAGTTTTTCTGCCTGATCTTCCATAGCTCTTCCTTAGCTCCATTTCTGCATGTGTTCATTCCCCGTAGGGGGGAAACGATCTTCCAGTTTAATCCTGTTCACCCGGAAACCCTCCAGGTTGATCAGAAATTGAATAACCTGGGCCCTCTGTATGTCCGTAGGAACTTTTTGCCCGTTGGTTATATAAGAAACCGCCTTGCCCTTTTCTGCAAGGGCCCCGATGATATTGCCGGTCCTGATGGTTTCATCCAGCTTGGTCACGATGACCGAACGGTAATTAAAACATTCAAAGTGGCGCAGTATTTCGGTCAAATCACTGGCCTTGGTAGAGGCCGAAAGGGCCAGATGAATTTCCGCCTGGCTTCCTGCGGCATCGAGGAGCTGCTTCATCTCCCCCAGTTGAACCATGTCCCGGGGATTTTTCCCTATGGTGTCGATAAGAAAGAGGTCGGTCCCCTCGGCATTCATGGCCATAAGTTTTTTTAATTCATCATAGTCCCCCACGGCGTAACAGGGGAACTCCATGACAGAGCTATAGGTCTCGAGCTGCTGTCTGGCCCCAATTCTATAGGCATCTATGGTGACCATGATAATCCGGCGCTTGTGGTGGCCCATGTCATCTATGCCAAAGTTGGCTGCCAGTTTGGCGATGGTGGTGGTTTTTCCCACCCCCGTGGGCCCCACCAGGACCATGACCCGGGGCCGTATCTTAAAGGCGGCACTGTCGTGGATCCTGATGCTCTCGCCTATCCATTCCAGGACCCTGTCCTGAACCGCATTGTAATCCTCTAGTCCATCCAACGAGATCTCTTTTCGGATCCGGTCCAGAAGGGTCTTGCGGTAGGAGGGAGGAAAATCGTTAAGGATCAGCACATCGTCAATGCGGTTCAAGGTGGGATGTTCTTCCCGGGAGCTAGCCAGACCCTGGGTTTCCAGCTTTTCCTTGATGGTCTTAACTTCCGCCAGAACTTCCTTTATGGCATTATCCTTGCCCGCCTTGGCCATGGCCAGGATCCGCTCCTTTTCTTCCACAAAGCCCAGGGGCTCCCGGGCGACCCTATGCTCCCTGGGCTGAGATGGTTCCTGGGAGGGGATAAATTCCCGGATCGAAGGCTCCCGGGCCCCAGGTTCCCGGGCTTGTACCCCCTTACCCAGCTTGGGGATGATCCCGGCGATTTTGACCCCCTCCCGGGAAAAGAGGTTTAAAAAGCCCCCGGGGATCTTCACGGTCTCGTGCATGAGGATGGTCAGCCTTTCGCCGTACTTGGCCCGGGCCTTCCGTTCTGCTTCATCATAAGTAGGGGCTTGTTCAATAAAATACTGCTGCATATGTTTTTACTGCTCCTGCTCTAATCTGATTATCCCCACCGACTCAACCGTATAGTCCTGGGCTATCTCGGCCACCGAAAGGACCGCCACTTCCGGAAGCTCCCGGACCAGGGCGGTCTTAACCAGGTACCTGGCCTGGAAGGAACACAATATAAGGGGAAAGAAGCCCTGATCGTGGATGGCCCGGACCGAGCGGCTGAGGGTCTTAATCCAGGCGCTATGCAGGGCCGGCTCCAGGGCCGAGAAAATGTCCCCCGAACTATCCTGGGCCTTGGAGTCGACGATCTTCTGCTCCAATGAGGGGTCCAGGGTAAGTACATGGAGAACCCTCTCTTCGTCGGCATACTGATGGCAAAGCTGACTTGCCAGAGCCTGCCGGGCCTTCTCGATAAGAAAGCGGGTATCGGTGGTAAGGGGAGCAAAATCGGCAATACTTTCCAGGATAGAAACCATGTTTCGTATGGAGACCTGCTCTTTTAAGAGGCCCTGGAGCACCTTCTGTATGCTCCCCAGGGTAAGACCCTTGCCGTCACGGCCCATCAGGACCTCGTCTACCACCGCGGGGTAATCCCTTCTGATCCCGTCTATGATGGTTTGGGTTTCCTGGCGGCCCAGGAGATCCGCCGCATGGCGTTTAATAATTTCGGTCAGGTGGGTGGCAATGATGGAGGGGGGGTCTACGACCGTATAGCCTGAACGTTCCGCCTCGTCCCTCATGCTCTCTTCGATCCAGATGGCCGGAAGCCCAAAGGCGGGGTCCTTGGTTTTTTCTCCCGCCAGTTCATCCTTTACCGTGCCGGGGTTAATACAGAGGTAATAGCCCACCCGTATGGTGCTCTTCCCCACATCTACCCCCCGGATCTTAAAACAATACTCCGAAGAATTGAGGAGCATGTTGTCGATAATCCGGATCTTGGGAATGACGATCCCCATGTCCAGGGCGATCTGGCGGCGCATGCCCTGCATGCGTTCCAGAAGCTCGGCCCCCTTGTCCTTGTCCACCAGGGGGATGAGCCCAAAGCCCAGTTCCAGGGACAGGTGATCCGGCGGCTCCATCTGGGGTATATCGGATTTTTCGTCCCGGGGTTTGCGGGCTTCGCTGGTCTTGGCCATCATCTCATTAAAGGTTTCTTCTTTCTTTTGCTTCTGCCCTATCTGAAAGGCATAGAAGCCGAAAAAGATGGCCATGGGGAAAAGGACATACTTGGGAAAGCCCGGAAGCCAGCCCAGGGCAAAGAGCACCACCGCACCTATCCAGTAGACCTTGGCATCCCTGGAGAACTGCATGGAAACCTGCTCGCCCAGGTCCCCGGTGGCGGCGGCCCGGGTAACTACGATACCCATGGCGGTGGAAATTAAAAGGGCTGGAAGCTGGGAGACCAGTCCATCCCCTATGGTAAAGCGGAAGTAGGTGCCCAGGGCGGTCACTATGGGTTCCCCATGGATGGAAGCCCCGATGATGACCCCCCCTATGACATTGATGACGATGATGAAAATTCCTACCTTTACGTTCCCGGAGATGAACTTACTGGCACCATCCATGGCTCCGTAAAAGTCCGATTCCCTCTGTAAGAGTTCCTTTCGCAGAGTAGCTTCTTTCTGGTCTATGGCCCCGGAGCTATACTCCGCATCTATGGCCATCTGCTTGCCCGGCAGGCTGTCCAGGGTAAACCGGGCCGCCACTTCCGAGACCCTGGTGGCCCCCTTGGTGATAACCAGGACTTGGACGGCGATGATGATGACGAAGATGATAAAGCCCACCACCAGGCCCTCGTTCCCTGCGGAGCCCACGACGAAGCTTGAAAAGGCCTGGATCATCCGGCCGTCAAAGCGGGCCCCCTGGGTAAGAATCAAGCGGGTGGAAGAGACGTTTAAGACCAGAGAAAAGACCGTCAGCACCAGAAGGACCGTGGGAAAGAGGCTAAAATCCGTGGGCTTCTTATTGTAAAGGACGATAAGGAGGACCAGGAGGGAAAGGATCAGGTTGAAAGAAATAAGGACATCCAAAAGCACCGTGGGCAGGGGGACGACAAACATTCCTATGCATACCACCACCGCCAGGGCAATGAGGTTGCGCCTGGAATCCTGAAAGAGAAGATGGTTTAAGCCTATAGCCCCGCTGGGTACGGCCCCTTCTACTGTTTGTCCTACTGCATCAGCCATCGTATTCTTCCTTTTTGCTCATTAGGCCCCCATCCGGGCGGTTCCTCTTCGGGCCTTTTCCTGTTTTTGCTCAAAGCTAAAGAAGCGGCCCACCACCAGGGCCACCACATTCCAGTACCGGATGGGAATCTGATCCCCCACCTCGGTTTCTGCATAGAGGGTCCGGGTAAGAGGGGGGTGGGCGACAACGGGGACATTGTTCTCCCGGGCGATTTCCCGGATCCGTAAGGCCAGGTCGTCCTCCCCCTTGGCGACCACCGTGGGGGCGTCCATCTTTTCCACATTGTATTCCAGGGCCACCGAATAATGGGTCGGATTGGTGATCACCACATCGGCCTGGGGGACCGCCTGAAGCTGTCCCGCCGAGAGGAGATCCCGGTAGCGGCCCCTTAAGCGGCGGCGCATCTCAATATCCCCTTCATCCTGTTTAATTTCTTCCTTGGCCGCTTCCCGGGTCATCTTGAGGGACTGCCTGAACTGCCAGCGCTGGAAGAAGATGTCGGGCACCGAGAGGACCAAGAGCAGGACCGCCACAGTCACCAGCAGCTGGGCCGCCAGGGTGGCAATAAGGGTGATCCCCTCCCAGAGGCCGGCGGTCTGGAGGTTAACCAGCTCGTGGAACCGGGATCTGATCGTAAAAAAGGCCACCACCCCGATGAGGATCATCTTAAAAATGGACTTGGAAAAGTTAAACATGGCCTCCATGGAAAACATGGTCCGCTGGAAGTAACGGCCAAAGCGGGGCAGGACCTTGGTAAAATCCGGCTCCAGGGGCTTGGTGGTAAACATAAAGCCCACCTGTACAATGTTGGAAAAGAGCCCCGCCGCAATGGCCACGATAAGGATGGGCAGGGCCAGGCGTACGTAATAGTTAAAAAAGTAGAGGGCCGTCAGCCGGTCTGTAAGAGGGTCCAGCTCGGTGACCCGGGAGAGGAAGAACCTAAGCATCTCGGCACAGGTCCTGAGCATCAGGGGGGCCAGGAAAATGAGCACGATGGCCGGCAAGAGGAGCCCCAGGGCGGCGATGAGTTCCTGGCTCTTGGAGACCCTCCCCTCTTCCCTGGCCTTGCGGTAGGTAACTTCCGTGGGTTCGTGGGTGCGGCCTTCGTCTTCGGCGGCAAACCACTGGAGGTCCATGACCAGGAGGGCCTTTTGGAGTTCCCTTCCCTCGGTTAAGCGGTATTCCCGGGCCATCATACGAAGACCCCCAAAAGGCCCCCGGGACTGCCCAGGGAGACCCTTTGACCTATCTCTATATAGAGGGTCCGCAGGCCCTCAAAGCCGGAAATGATGACCCGGCTGAACATCTCGGTCATAAAAGGCATGGCCGTATAGATGATTAAAAAGGCCACGGTAATGGAAATGGGGAAGCCCTCGGACAAAATATTTATCTGGGGGGCCGCCTTGGAAATAAGCCCCGTCGAAAGGGAGGTAAGAAAGAGGGTCCCCAGGATGGGAAGGCTGATAATAATGGCATCAAAGAAGAGCCGGGAGAGGCCCATCATCATCATGGACACTATGGTTTCTCTCCCATGGATAAGGCTAAAGACATTGATGGTCTGGAGGGACCGGAGAAAACCCCCCAGGAAGAGCTCCCTAAAGCCGTCTATGGTAACGAAGATCAGCATCCCTACGATATTAAGGTACTGGCCCAAGAGGGGGTTTTCGATCTGCGAGAGGGGGTCAAAGGTTTCCGAAGCCCCAAAGCCCATCTGGAGCGAAAAGAACTGGCCGGCGGTAGAAAAGGCCGCAAAGACTATGGCCATGAAAAAGCCTATGATGATCCCTATGAGGCCCTCTCCTATGACTATAAACACAAACTCCAGACCGAAGGGGGGTATAACCCATTCCCGGATGAGGGCAACGCTAAAGGCCGCATAGGCGGCAAAGCCCGAAAGGGCCAGCCTTACTATCTGGGGGATAGTTTCGGAGTTAAGAAGGGGGGCGGTCTGCATCATTGCAAAGGCCCTGACGGAGATAAGGAGAAAAATGGGGGCGTAGGATAGAATGTCGTTAATCATCTGGTTTTCTATCAAAGTACCTGGCTCCTTATCATCCTCTAGGGCCCTAACGGGCCATATCAGGAATCCTCATAAATAAATTAATCGTGTAATCCTGCAGGGAGGTGAGCATCCAGCCCCCCAGCAGGGCAAGCATTAACAGGATGGTGAAGACCTTGGGAACGAAGGTCAGGGTCTGCTCCTGTATGGAGGTGGTGGCCTGCAGGATGGCCACCACGAGCCCCACGATAAGGGCCGATAGCAAGAGGGGGGCGGCGATCATGAGGACTTGTAAGACCCCTCCGCGGATTATCGATGTAACGTCTCCGACACTCATAACTGTTCCTTACCGTCCTCACAAGAATGAACGAATCAGCTGATTCGTTAAGAGCCCCCAGCCGTCTACCAAAATAAACAGGATGAGCTTAAAGGGCATGGAGATCATAACCGGGGGCAGCATGATCATCCCCATGGACATGAGGGCACTGGCCACCACCATGTCGATGACAATAAAGGGAATAAAAAGAAGGATCCCTATCTTAAAGGCTATGGTTAGCTCGCTGAGGATAAAAGCGGGGATAAGGACATAGCTGGGTACATCCGCCAGGGTGTTCGGGGCATCCAGGCCCCGCATGGCCATAAAAAGCCGGATATTCCCGGGGTTCCCCTGCATCTGGCTGTACATGAAGATCCTCAAGGGGCCTTCGGCCTCCCTAAAGGCCCCTTCGACGCTTATCTCCCCCGCCGCCAGGGGCTGAAAGGAGTTTTCGTAGATGCTGGTAAAGGTGGGCCACATGATAAAGATGGTCATAAAGAGGGCTATGCCCATGAGTACCTGGTTCGGCGGCACCTGCTGCAGCGAGAGGGCCCGTTTAATAAAGTCCAGAACTATGGCAATCCTCAGAAAGCTGGTCATAAGGATAAGAATGCTGGGGGCCAGGGAGAGCAGGGTCAGAAGGAGGAGGAGCTGCAGTGAAAAGGCCACCTCTGCCCCGTCTTCGGGGTTGCGGATAGAAAGGTCTATGAAAGGAATCCCCGTATTGGGCAGGGCCTCGGGGATGCCCATGGTGCCCTCCAGGTCCGTAAAGGGCTGGCCGGGGAGGGGCAGGAACTCCTGGGCGAAAGCCAGGCCGGGCCCCAGGCAGAGTAGGAGGGCCCCCAGTATGATGAGCCGCCGGATCATGGGAGCCCCCTTAGCCTATCCAGCTGCCGGCGCAATTGGATGCTCCGCTCATCATCTGGGGGGAGCTCTGAGGCCTGATTGGCAGTATCTGGGGGAAGCCCCCGTTTAGAAAGGAGGGACCGGAAATCGGGGAATCTCCTGGTTTCGGCCTCGGCGGTCCGGCGGGCATCATCCAAAAGCATGGTTTCCAGGGATTCGGGGTCATCTATCTCGGCGATGAGGTTGATCCCCCCGGCAGCGCCCCCCACGAGCCAGGCCTTGGCCCCCACCGAGAGGACCGCCGCATAGCTGTCGTTGGTAAGGGGGATCCTGGCGAGAATTTTGAGGTGGGGGTCCTTGATCTCCTGGGGCCGGGCGAGGCGCTTGATAAAAAACACCACTCCGTAGATGGCCAGGGCCGCCAGGGCCAGGACCAGGACCATGCGAAAAACCACCATGAGGGAAGAAACCTCTTCCCCGGGGCTGCTGAGGGGTGTTTCCCCCAGAATTATGGCCGATTCGTCGATGACCGGCGGATCTGCATCCTGGGCAGAAAGATAGGGCGTAAGGATAAAAAGCCCGCAGAGGATCAATAGGGATCTAAGAAAGGTGCCCACAGGGGGCCGAGGTAGTTTCAGTTTTTCCCCTCCCAAGTTAAAACTGACTAAAATTACTAATACTAACGATTATTCTAATACATTGGAGATAAAAATGCTAGTACTAAAGCGGAAAAAAATTATTTTTTTTTCGCCCCCTAGCCCAGGTCGTTCATCCGTTCCATGGGAGAAACTATCTCGGTCACCCTGACGCCGAAATTCTCGTCGATGACTACTACCTCCCCCTTGGCGATGAGCTTATGGTTTACCAGGATATCTACGGGCTCCCCGGCGAGTTTGTCCAACTCTATGATGGTCCCCTCACCCATGCCCAGGATTTCCTTGATGAGCTTCCGGGTCCGGCCCAGCTCAACGGTCATCTCCATGTAGACATCCATGATGAGGTTGATATTACCCGCTTCCTGGGGGGTGGTATGGGGCATTAAATTCGGAAACTGTACAGATTGAACATTAGTCGGGTTGCCCATGGATGACATACCACCACCTCCCATGCTTTGCATTGCGTTCATGGACATGCCCTGCATGCCCCCTGGAGTTGCGCCGCTCATGGCCATGGCGGGCATGGCAGCAGGAACGGGAGCGTTGAGGGCCCGCCCTATGTCCTGGGCTACCCCGCCGCCGTAGATCTCCCACATCTGGTGGCTGGTGCCGTCCCCCATATCCAGGGTAAAGAGGGCGCTTAAGAATTCACCCCCCGGCAGGGCCGCTGTGGCCTTGCGGACATTCACCGCCTCGGGGGCCATGGCGGCAATCGATTTATTGTTGGTCTTCTTGGTCAGGTCGGTAATCTGGGTTCCCACCAGCTGGGATATAGCTTCACCGATTACCGACATGGCCATCTCGTCCATCTCAATGTCTTCTTCTTTATTCATTAAACTGGCGATGCTCTTGGCCGCATCTTCGGGGAGGACAAACAGATGCTCACCGGGGAACCCGGAGTTAAAGTCCGCCCTGACCACCGTTACCGTTTCGGGGAGCTGTTCCAAAAGTTCGTCCCTGGAGGTGAAGCTAAGCTCCGGGTCCCCCAGGGTAAGGGTAGCTCCGGTCATCATGGAGAGGTTCGAAGATTCGGCCCCCGTGTTTGCGGCGAGAAATTCCTGGAAAGCCTTGATAACATCCGGCGAGGGGGAAGAAGCTGATCCTCCCGCGGGGCTGGGCCCCGATCCTGCCGTATCTACCCCTGCCAACAATGCATCTATTTCGTCTTGAGAAAGCGCACCATCACTCATGTATTAACCTCTTCATTAAAGTGCCTTATGGCCTCTCTTTATTATCGAATTATTTTAGGTTTGACTTTAAGATCCTCTCCTAGAGAGCATCTTCTTCCATGCCGAATTCGTCGAATTCTTCCTGTTCTATCTCTGCCAGCTTCTTGGTTACCTGGACGGCCATCTTCTTTCCGATGATCCCCGGCCGGCAGAGGAACTTTCTCATGTTCCCTACGTTAAGCGAAAAGGGGTCCCCCACCTTGGTGTTATAGAGCCGCACCACATCCCCCACATGGAGGGAGAGGACTTCCCGGACAGGAATATTTATCTTGCCGATTTCTGCCACCACGTCCACGTCGACGGTGTTAAGCCGTTCCTTGAGGACCGTCAGATTCTCGGTGGTGGTTCCCCGGTGTACCGTAGAGAACCAGAACTGGGTAGAGAGCTTTCCAATGATGGGTTCTATCGTTAAGTAGGGAACGCAGAAGTTGATCATCCCCTCCACATCCCCAATGCGGGTTTCCAGGGTTACCAGGACCACCATGTCGGTGGGGGGGACGATCTGGGCGAACTGGGGGTTCGTGTCTATCTGTCCCAGCCGGGGCCTAAGGTCTATGACCTGGGTCCAGGCCTCCCTCATATTGCCCAGGATGCGGACTATGATCCCTTCCATGACCGAAGATTCGATATCGGTCAGTTCGTGCTGGGACTTGGTCCCCTCACCGGTGCCCCCAAAGAGGCGGTCTATGATGGAAAAGGTGATAGCCGGATCTACTTCCAAAATGGCATTCCCCTTAAGGGGGTCCATGTTGATGATCGCCAGGGTCGTGGGGGTGGGGATGGAACGGATAAATTCTTCGTAGGTAAGCTGGTCCACCGAGGCCACATGGACATGAACCATGGAGCGCAGCTGAGCCGAAAGGCTGGTGGTGGTAAGCCGGGCAAAGGTCTCGTGCATCATCGAAATGGTGCGGATCTGTTCTTTTGAGAATTTATCGGGCCGTTTAAAATCGTATATTTTTATCTTGCGGGTATCTGCGGCGGGCCGCAGGTCCCCGGGTTCCGATTCACCGGCACTAATGGCTGTGAGCAGCTGATCAATTTCTTCTTGTGACAGTACTTCGGTCATTCCCTCCACCTTTGTTTGATCATACTACAGTCCCGGTTCTTTGACAATCTGCTGTATCCCCTTTTATTGCATCTGCATTACATCGAGCTGCCTAAAGAGGATGATCCGGGCCCGGGCGGTGTTGAGCATCCTGGTGTTTAGCTGTTCCAGGATCTCCTGCTTAAGCCGGGCTTCGTTTTCGGGCCGGAGATCCGCAGCGGTCTTGGTCTTAAAATAGGCCCGGACAAAATCCTGCAGCTCGTAGAGGCGGCTGGTTAATTCTATGGCCGAGGCATTATCGTTCTCATCGTAGCCTATGATCATGTCCACCACCACCGAATGGGGAATGGGGTCCCGGGTGGAGGTCCTGACCGAACCTATGAGGGTAAAGAACGAAAAGGTAGGCCGGGTCCCCACGAAGGGGGAGCTCACGGGAATAGTGGTCTGGGAACGGCCCCCCCGGTTTAATATGTTATAGGTAATTACCGAGACGGTGACTATAAAAATGAGGGCCCCAAGCCCTATGGCCACAAATTTCAAGAGATTCGGCAAAAGGGCCCCCAGGCCCCCGGAAGAACGTTTTGGCGAATCTACCCCTGGAGAATCACCTCCATCAAGGTCCAGATCATCACTATCAGCCATGCTATACTCCTATTCCTCGTTTTTGAATCCACCGATTCTCTTTCGATACTCAATAATCCGCGAAAGAATCTCATCAGTTCCTTCCTTAATTACCAGGTGCTTGCCCGAAAGCATGAACAGGGTAGTATCCGGAAGGAACTGCATGGACTCAATCTGATGGGGGTTGATAAAATACTCCATGCCGTTTAAGCGGGTTACCTTAATCACTCAATCCCCCATGTTCTATTATACTACCGTTTCAGGGTGAGCAGCTCTTGTAAAAGCTGATCTGCCGTCTGAATGGTCCTGGAACTGGCCTGGAAACCCCTCTGGGTGATGATCATGTCGGTAAACTGATCGGCCATGTCAATGTTGGACATTTCCAGAGCCCCGGCGATGATTCTTCCCTTGCCGGCTACTCCCGAGGCATCAATCATGGCATTCCCCGAGTTATTGGTTCTTCGGAAGGTATTGTCCCCCGCCTTTTCCAAGCCCCCCTGGTTGGCGAAGCTCGCCAGGGCTACCTGCCCCAGGATCCGGGTGGTCCCGTTGTCAAAGATCCCGGTGATGGTCCCTGAGCCGTCTATCCGGAAGTTCTCCATGTAGCCCATGGAGTTGCCGTTCTGCTCGAAGATCTTCATGGAACTCCGCTCGGCGTACTGGGTCATGGAATTCACCAAGCCCCCTACCTGCCCCATGTTGAGCTGGAAGACCTGGCGGACCATTTCACCGTCGTCCCCGGGGGTGGCGCTCTGAACATCGAAGGCCACGTTCATTATCACCTGGCCGGCGGTCGATTCGTTGCCCACCGCATCCACAGCGCTTAAGAGGGTCCCCTGGTTGTTAAAGTTCACCGTAAAGATGGAGGCTCCTCCAGCTTCTGGAGGAAGTTCCCCTAACCCCGCCGAGGCATTGGTGGGGATATCGGCGTTCCGGTTCACATAGACCTGGCCCTGCCAGCTATTGTTCACCCCCGGCACCCGGGTAAATTCCACTTCCAGGACATGGATGTCCCCGAAGGAATCATAAATATTGATAGAAGTAGACCAGGCACCCATGGCGATTTCTTCGGGGGTCGCTCCATCGGGGAGCTCCGGAATCCGCTTGTCCAGGTTACTGGCGAAATATACCATGCTGGTGGCCCGGGCTTCGTCCTTGGCCCCCACGGGGATGATCAGATCCTCTATGCTCCGGGAGGTATCCAGGTACTGCCGGCCCCCTATTTCCTGGGCCATCCAGCCCTGGACCTTCATCCCGTTGGCGGGGTTTACCAGGGTTCCGTCCCGGTCCAGAGAAAAGGCCCCTGCCCGGGTATAGAGCTGGGTTCCCCGGTCATCGAGGATGAAGAAGCCCATGCCCTGGATGGCCAGGTCGGTCCCTATACCGGTGGACTGGAAGGCCCCCTGGGTATGGACCGTATCGATGGCCGCCACGGTCATCCCAAGACCCACTTCCCGGGGGTTTACGCCCCCCAAGGTTTCGGTGGGCCGGGCTGCGCCCTGAAGTTGCTGGTAAAAGATATCTTGAAAGTTCACCCGGTTGCCTTTAAAGCCCGTGGTATTGACGTTGGCAATGTTGTTACCAATTACGTCCATTCTGGTCTGATGATTCTGAAGTCCTGAAACTCCAGAAAATAAGCTTCGCATCATAGTATGCTGGTCTCCTTAATGTTTCTGTCGTTGGTCCTAGTCCCGGGGATCAAAGATCCTGGTAACCATGTCCCAGTTAAAATACACGCCGTTTACGAGGATCTGGGGCATCTCATCCCGGGTGACGGCCTGAACCACCCCCTGGATTACCTGGTCATCACCCAGGTTAAGCTCCACTCCCTTACCGAGGACGCTGGCGGCATCGCTCTGTTGGAGCATCTGGGCCATCCGGGCAAAGTCGGCGGCCATGTTGCTCATCTGTTCCAGGCTCGAAAATTGAGCCATCTGGGCAATAAATTCCGTATCCTGCATGGGAGCAGTGGGGTCCTGATGCCGTAACTGGGTAATCAGGATCCTAAGGAAATCATCTTTTCCCATGGATTGGTTAGGCGAAACGGTCCTTTGACCCAGCTCCTGGGCCAACATCCTGTTCGCGTTATCTACCGCAGCCTGGGCAGCGGCCCGTTCCTGGGAACTCATAATCGCTTCTAAAGCCATCCTATGCTCCTATACAAGCAGGTTGACCGGGGTATACCCCGGTATAAGGGCCGAGGGCCTTCCGTCCTGGATCAGGGCAGAAGCCTCTGCAGAATCATAACTGTCAGCATCGTAGCGGAAGGCCGCCTGGGCCTGAAGGAACCTCAGCATGTCCTCATGCTGCTCCCTCTCTTGGCCAGGGTTCCACCCATCCTGGGACAGGAAGAGTTCCAGGCTGGTCTCGCTGAAGCCTGAATCCCTAAAGGCCCTTTCCAACACGGGAAGCTCCCGCTCGAATGCCCGCAGGGCCTCGCTGCTTTCCAGCATGATAAACCCCGTGATCTTGTTTTCGACCAATTCGAGGCGTATCTTTACATCCCCCAGGGAGGCAGGCCGCAGGTTAAGGCGTATGCTGCCCTCCCCTCCGTTGCGTACTACCACCAGGGCATCCCGGACTATGTCGTTGCTGAGGTTCCCCCGGAGTTCCCTGGCCAGGGCATCTTCGAAGCGCTGGCTGTAGCTGCTGTCCCTGCCTAGCTGGGCCGAACTATCTGCCCTGGCCTGGCTAAGCCGCAGATCTACCAGGATCTCCGTTTCTGCCTGGGGGGCCCTGGATGCAAGGGCGGTCTGCCCCGGGCTTGCTTCCCGCAGTTCCCCTCCCTCGAAGGCGGTCCTAAGATCCCGGACTTCTATACTGGGGCGGCCCTTGGACCTTCGCAGTTCCTGTAATCTCCCCGGGTCCCGGGCCTCTTCCTTAGGCAGGTCATCCCTTTGGTTTCCCAGAAAATCCCGGGCCGCCGGGGCCTCCTTTTCGGGGATAAACCTCTGGGCCGCCAGATCCTGGCGTGATTCTGCAGGGCTTGGTCCCTCGGCCCTTTGCGGGGGGACCGGGACTTCAGCCTGATCGAGCCTCTCCATGGGAACCTGAACTTCTGGTTCCGGCAGGGGAGCTGCCCTGACAGGAAGAGCTTCCTTGGACAGCCCTGGGGCTGATTGAGGCAGCTCTTCGGCTTCTGTGGAAATAAGCTCCAGGGGAAGTTCCGGGTTCTGGACCACCAGGCCCAGATCAGCCGCTAGGGGAGCAGCGGGCTCCTCAGCCAGGGAGGCCATGACTTCCAGGGTCTCCCCATTCTGTGAAAGAAAGCCCTGGATCAGCCTCGACAGGCCCTCGGGATCCCCTTCTTCATTAATAGATACGAGTAATTCGGTACCTTCGGCAGGCAGCTTTCCTATCCCTTCGATATCCGGGGGGTCTCCCCGGGCCCGGATACCCTCGAGTAGTTCTGCGAACATGCCGGGTTTGCGTTTTTGCCGCAGCTCCTCTCCCGAAGAAAGCTCTTCTCCCGGGGCATCGGTCTGGCTAAGACTGGCCTCTTTCTGGAGATAGGCACTTTCTGGAAGAGTTACCGACGGGGGATTTGATAAATGAACCAATCCCGGCCTCCTCATTATTGTAAAAAATAATTCGGAACACCGAGAGTCAGGCTATGTTACAAAGAAGAGGGCCTTCCGACCATCTTGCGGCTTATGTCCGCCGCCCTTAGGGGGTCCATGAGGGACATCCAGTAAGGAACGATGGAAGCGTTTCCCGCCGCTTCTGCTAGCTCATCGGTTTTCCGAAACACGTCGATCACGTCCTGGTCATCCATGGCTGCCAAGATACCCACCGCTCGCTCTGGGGGCATGTTGGTCAGATTGATGCTGTTCCGTTCGACGGTCCTATCTCTAATTTCGGCATCTGTGAGCATGGCATTGAAGGAATTCTCCCGTTCATCTAAAGCTCTTTGGCGCTCCTCCAGCTCCTGGGCCATCTGTTCTATCTGACCCCGGGCCAACTGCAGGTCCTGTTCCTGCCGGTCCAGCTCCAGATTCCGGAACTCCAGGGCCTCCAGGCGCACCGCCAGGCGTTCTGCATCGAGGTTGAAAAAGGTTTCATCAATGATGAGATCCGGGGACCGGGCCTCGGCAGCAGGCATGTACTGCCCCAGGAAGGGAACCCCCCTAAGGACATTGGCCACGGGCCCTATGACGTGCTTGGCATCGATAACGTTGAGGTAGTCGAACCAGAGGATGCCCCCTCCGGCTAAAATTAAGATGAGAAAAAGCAAGACCACAATCCTGCCCATAATAAGCCTCCCAAAGTATAAACATCATAGCATATTGCCGGATCTTTGTCAAATTTTCGGTTAGTTGGGAGGGGGAGTTAAATATGCTCTTTGCACCTCTAGTAGGCGGGCGGCTCTCATACACATATCAATTATCCTTTTTATTACTAAACAACTCTATCTTTGCCTTGATGTAATCCAGGCGGTTTTGGTTTAGGACCGAGCGGAAGTAGCCGTTATGGTCTTCTATGGTGTAATCACCCCGTCTAACAAACTTTTTTCCCCGGCCTTCGGCAAACCAGTAGATTAAAGATATATGTTCGTTATCTACCTCTATGGCATAAATGCCCTTTTTTCCAATAACGGAACCAGAATTAAAAAGGCAGGGCACAGGGAGTTCATCTCCATAAAGGCTTGCCCTAAGGCTGGAGCGCCGTTCTGATCGTTTAAGTTTCTTTAACTCCCCCCTCAGGGCTTTGACTTCTTTTTCAATTTTTACCCGGGCCTCCCCCTGGGAGGCAGGATAATCCCTGCAGAGCCTTTCAATTTCGAATTTAATATACTCAAAACGCCCCAGGGATTCGAAAAGGGGGCGGTGAGTATGAGCTATGACGGAAATGCAATCTTTATCGGTGGAAAATTTATAGGCCTGTTTTTCCACATGAAAACGCCGCCTTGGGTTACGGGCAGATCTGATGTTTAAAATCCCTAGGGGTTTAAACAAATAACGCAGAGCAAGCCTGACGACATAATTAAAATCCGTATATACCCTGGATGACTGATGCCCATGGAACACATAAATAGGTGTATGAGAAGTTTCCAATCGGATCACGTTGTAAAGGGGATAGGGATAATCCTTAACGAAGGGAAGGCCCTCGTCATGGTTCCCCAGGGTCTTATACAGTCTGTCTCCAGCAGAAAATTGATCAAAAACCCTATAGGTGGCGGGCCATTTTTGTTTTATGTCCCGGTATGAACAGGTAGCGAGTTCTTCAATATCACCGTTAAGAATGATGTTCCAGCCCTGACGGTAATAAAAATCCTCGAGGATCCGGGTGACCATTTCGCCGTTCCGTTTAAAGTCGTCCCGCCGGCCCGAACCCATGTGGAAGTCACTCATGATAAGGACCTTCTTTCCATCGGTGAGATCCAATACCGTATCGGGGCTGAAGCGTTTGTTCAGCATCTCGAGGAAAAAGCTAGATTTCATTACCCCTGCTGAGCGGCAAATGGCTTCATGTACTCTATGTAGGCCGGGAAGGCCACATCGCTGTGGGGAATCTCCGGGTGCCAGCCCCGCTCCCACTCAAAGCTGTACCAGCCCTGGTAGCCGCTCCTCTGGAGGGTACGGATCATCTGGGGCAGGGGCAGGATCCCCTGGCCGGGGATGATATAGTCAAAACCTCGATCATTATAAATCCGGGAATCTTTTAGATGTACATGCTTTATAAAGGGAGCCAGGCTGGCCCAGGTGTCTTCCAGGGTCTCTCCAAAACGGATGGGGTGGAGGATGTCCCAGACTATGCCCACGGGCCCCTGGACCATTCTAAGGAGAGGGAGGAGATCCCGGGCCATGGAAAAGGAGTCGTGGGTTTCTAAAAGGAGGGTTACCCCGTATTTGGCCATCACCGGGACTGCCTCGCTAAGGCCCTCGGCGCTGGAGTGCCGGGCCGCCGGGAGGCTCATCCCCTGGGGCACCGGGCCCCCAAAGACCCGCAGATAAGGACAATTAAGACCCTGGGCAACCTCGGCCCAGCGTTTTAGGTCATCCATGAGGGCCCGGCGGTGGGGAAGCCCGGAGCTCGCAAAGGAACCCGAGGCTCCTATGCCGCAGACAGTCAGGCCCGCATCGTCCAGCTTTTTTTTGGTCGCCTCCAAAGCGGCGGGGGAAGAAAATTCCGGCAGCTCCCAGAGCCGGACCGTCCCGGCCACATGGCGCAGTTCCAGGCCCCCATAGCCGTATTTTTGAGCGGAGGCAATAATCTGGTCCAGGGTAAAATCGTGGCAACCCAGGGTACTAAATGCTAGTTTCATGATCTTCCTCCTTACCTTAGGCCTTATTAGGCAGCCGGCCGGACTCAAAGACTGCCCCGGTCCCCGCCTTCTTGGGGGAAAGGGAACGGCGCTTGGTCAGTTCTGATAAAAAGAGATCCTCGTCAAAGGGGATGCTCACCGTAGAATCGGTCCAGCTGGAGAGGTGCATGGCGTTGGAAAGGGTAAGGCCGTTAATCCCCTCGGCCCCCTCGGCCACCAGGGGACTCCCATGGAGGATCCGGCCCGCAAAGGCCTTGAGGACCCCCACGTGCTGTTCGTTGGAGCCGTCGGTGGTTATCTCCTCCACCGTCACCTTGGGGGCATCGAAGCCCCCCTTGGCTATCTTGGTAAATTCCCGCTCGTTCATCTCCAGCTTGTGGAGGGTCAGTTTGGTGGTGTCTTCGTTGATGATCTTTCCCCATTCTAGGGTCACCTCAAAGCGGTTGGTCCCAGGGGCATCGGCGGTGGAGGTGATAAAGGTCCCGGTGGCCCCGTTGGGGTACTCCAGATAGGCGGTCACATCGTCTTCAACTTCAATATCGTGCCACTTGCCGTTATGGCAGAAGGCCCGGACCTTGTTGGGCATCCCGCAGATCCACTGGAGGAGGTCCAGGTTGTGGGGGCATTGATTCAGGAGCACCCCGCCCCCCTCGCCGTCCCAGGTGGCCCGCCAGTCCCCCGAATCGTAGTAGACCTGGGGCCTATACCAGTTGGTGATGATCCAGCTTACCCGCTTAATGGCCCCCAGGGATCCCCCCTGGACCAGCTCCCTCATCTTCTGGAAGTAGCTGTTGGTCCGCTGATTAAACATCATCCCAAAGACCAGGCCCGAATCGGCGGCGGCCTTGTTCATCTCTTTTACCTGCTTGGTGTAGACCCCGGCGGGTTTTTCGCACATCACGTGGAGCCCCGCTTTAAAGGCTGCGATGGAGAGGGGGGGATGATCGTAGTGGGGGGTGGCCACCAGGACCGCATCACAGGCCCCGCTTTGGATCAGGTCGGTCCCCTCGCTAAAGACCGGAAAGTCCCCGCCCATGAGCTCCTTGACCCACTTCTGCCGGCCCTCCAGCCGGTCCGATACGACGCTCAGCTCCATGTCGGGCACCAGACCCTGATGGAGGGCCTTTACATGGGAGGTCCCCATGTTGCCCAGCCCTATGATCCCCAGTTTTACCTTGGCCATGCCGCTCCTCCTTATGCTTACAAAAATCATACTACGCTTTATGGGATGGAACAAGGGAAGGGCCGGGGACAAAGCTCCCCTTCCCTGCTAAAATGAATGTATGAAGCTTAGAAACCAGGAACTAGCCCATAAGGCCCAGTGGGCCCAGGCGGGGATAAAACTTCCCCAGTTTGACCGGGAAGCCATGATAGCCGCCACCAGGGCCGAGCCCGGATGGGTCCACTTTGGTTCGGGGAACATTTTTCGGATCTTCGGCGCGGCCCTCCAGCAAACCCTCCTTGATAAGGGGCTGGTGAAAACCGGCATCATCATGGTGGCGGGGCGGAACGGGGAGATCCTGGACCGGGTTTTTAAGCCCTGCGATAACCTCACCCTGGGGGTCACCTTAAAAAATGACGGCACCATAGAAAAAAAGGTCATAGCCAGCGTGGCTGACTCTTTATGGATGGGGAATACCGAAGACTTTGAGGAACTGGCCCGGATCTTCCGTTCCCCTTCGCTGCAGATGGCCAGCTTCAGTATCACCGAAAAGGCCTATAACATAGAAGACAAGGCTCTGGGACAGAGGGGCCACTACCTGAGCGATCTTACTTTGCTCCTCTTGGAACGCTACAAAGCCGGGGCTCATCCTCTGGCCCTGGTGAGCATGGATAACTGCGCCCACAATGGGGCCAAGCTTTCTGCGGTGGTCCGCAAGGCCGCCAGCCTCATCTCCCGGGACCGGGGTTTTATCGAATATATGGAAGATACATCGAAGATAAGCTTCCCCTGGACCATGATAGACATGATAGTCCCCTCCCCGGACCCCAGCGTGCAAAAAATCCTCGAAGACCTGGGCTTTAGGGACACCGAGATCTACCGGAAAGACACGGTCTCGGCTCCCTTTGTTAATGCCGAAGAAACCCAGTACCTGGTCATCGAAGATGACTTCCCCAATGGCCGTCCCCCACTGGAGGGGGAAGGGGTCTTTTTTACCGACCGGGATACGGTCAACCGGGCCGAGAGGATGAAGGTCCAAAGCTGCCTTAACCCCCTCCATTCAACCCTGGCTATCTTCGGCTGCCTTTTGGGCTATACCCTGATCAGCGAAGAGATGCGTAATCCCCTCCTGGTTAAACTGATCGAAACCATAGGATATAAGGAGGGGATGCCAGTGGTGGAGCATCCGGGGATCATAGATCCCCAGGAGTTCATCCGCACCGCCATCCAGGTGAGGCTCCCCAACCCCTTCCTGCCCGACACCCCCCAGCGCATCGCCGTAGACCTTAGCCAGAAGATCACCGTCCGCTTTGGCGAGACCATCAAGGCCTACCTGGCCAGCGAAACCCTCCGCATCGAAGACCTAAACATGATCCCCCTGGTCCTGGCCGGCTGGGTCCGCTATCTTATGGGCCTGGATGATCAGGGGAATCCCTTCCAGGTAAGTGCCGACCCCCTCTACGCCGAACTCTATCCCCATATTAAAGACATAGGCCTGGGCCAGAAGGGACCCTTCCCCCAGCTGCGCCCCATCTTCTCCGACGCCCGGATCTTCGCCGTAGACCTCTACCAGGCCGGCCTGGGCGAAAAAGCCGAAGCCTACTTCGAAGAACTGGTCGCCGGCCCTGGGGCAGTGAAGAGGACCTTGGAGAAGTACTGCGGGTGAGCAAGATCCCGCCTCAATACACATCTTTACCCCCAAAATAAATTTTCTGTGATACCATATCGTTAAGGAGCAACACATGGCGGGTATTGTAGAAGAGAATGTAATCACCCAGGTGGGGATCATCGTCAGGGACATAGAAAGGTCCAAGGAAAAATGGGCCGCTTTTTTGGGGGTCCCGGTTCCCCCTACCATTAGTGCCGGGGAGTATAGTGTCACCAAGACCAGGTTTCGGGGGGAAGAGGCCCCAGATGCCACCTGCCTTATGGCTTTTTTCAGCGGAGGGCCCCACTTGCAAGTGGAGCTGATCCAGCCCAATGGGGCACCCAGCACCTGGCAGGAATTTTTGGACCAGAAGGGTGAGGGGATACACCACATTGCCTTTAGGACCCAGGGGATGGACAAGGCGGTGGCGGCCTTTGAGGCGGCGGGGATGGAGCTGGTACAGCGGGGCCTTTACGGCGACGCCAGCGGAGAGTATGCTTACATGGATGCCACAGAAGATCTCAAGTGTATTGTAGAACTCCTGGAGAGTTATAAGAGGTAGCATGTCAGAAGGGGCCCAGGATATTCAATCTATCCTTGAAAATGATTCGGAGCTTCACCAGATCCACGATCTGGATCTCCTTTTAGAGGGGATCCTGGAAGAGGCCCGCCGGGTGGTGAAGGCTGATGCGGGTTCCATCTATGTAAAACAGCTAAGCAGTGAGGGGGGCCTCCAGAGCGAGACCCTGGCCATCAAGTATGCCCAGAACGACAGGATCCAGAAAACCCTGCCGCCGGGCCAAAAGATGATGTACGAGGTCTTCTCCCTCCCCATAAACGGGAACTCCATATCCGGCTACAGTGCCCTGACCCGGCAGGTGGTACATGTGCCGGATATGTACGAGATCTCCCCCGCGGCCCCCTACTCCTTTGATCCTACCTTTGACCAGATGACGGGCTATCGTTCGGTCTCTTCCTTCACCTTCCCCCTCATCACCGATGACCAGCGGCTTTTGGGGGTCATCCAGCTTATCAACAAAATTGATTCCCAGGGAAACATAGTTCCCTTTCCGGAGGAGGATAAGATCATCCTCACCCACTTTGCCTCCTATGCCACCATAGCCCTCCAGAGGGCCTACATGGATAGGGCATCGATACTCCGGATGATCCGCATGTCGGAACTGCGGGACCCCAAAGAGACGGGGACCCATGTAAACCGGGTGGCAGGATTTTCGGTGGACATCTATGACCTCTGGGCGGAGAAGCAAAACATCGATCAGCGGGAACGGGGGGTCTATAGGGATAACCTCCGGATGGCCTCCATGCTCCACGATGTGGGAAAGGTGGCCATCGCCGATGCGATCTTAAAGAAGCCCGGAAAGCTGGACACGAACGAGTTCCTGGTGATGCAGCAGCACACGGTCTATGGAGCCAGCCTCTTCGACGATCCCCAGTCCCCCATAGACATCCTTTCCAGGGACATAGCCCTGGGGCACCACGAGAACTGGGACGGCTCGGGCTACCCCGAGGGCCGCCGGGGGGAAGAGATCTCCCTGGCGGGGCGCATCGTGGCCATCGCCGATGTCTATGACGCCCTTTCGTCCCGGCGGGTCTACAAGGAGCCCTGGGAAGAAGAGCAGGTCCTGGAAGAAATAAAAAAGATGAGCGGCGCCAAATTCGACCCCAGCCTGGTGGAGGTCTTCTTTGAGGTCCTCCCGAACGTAAAACAGACCCGCCTCCTCTTCCAGGAAGAAGGGGCCTCTTAAAGAGTTATATACCTCAGGGCCGCTAAAGAAAGGCCGGCGATGAGGAACCACAAAAGACCCCCCAGAGCCAGGGGCCCCAAGCCCGATTTTAAAAGTTCCTTTACCCGGCTGTTAAGGCCTATGGCGGCCATGGCCATGCAAATAAAAAACCTTCCGCCCTGGACCAGGACTGTCCGGTAGGGCTCCCCTACCCACTCCAGGGTGTTTATAGTCACAGTGGCTCCAAAAAATAAGATGAACCAGGGGAAGACCGCTGTAAAACGAAAAGAACCTCCTTCCCCCTTCCTCCCCCGGGAATGATAGAGGGCGAGGGCAGCGGTCACGGGGAGGATCATCAGGGTCCGGATGAGCTTCACGAGGATGGCCATAGAAAGGGCGCTGTCGTTCCCGGCGGCATTGCTCCAGGCAGATGCGGCAGCCACCACCGAAGAGGTGTCGTTGATTCCCAGGCCGGCCCAGACCCCAAAGGCCAGATCCCCCAGAGAGAGGAGCCGGCCCAAAAGGGGAAAGACAAAGACCGCCGCCAGGTTGAACAGAAAGACCGTCGAGAGGGCCTGGGCCACATCCTCATCGCTGGCCCGGATCACCGGAGCGGCGGCGGCTATGGCGGAACCCCCGCAGATGGCGGTTCCCACGGCGATAAGGGTCCTCTTTTGGGGTTTCAACTTAGCCCCCGCAGCCCGAGCGCAGAGGAAGACCGCCAGGGCGTTCAGGCCCAGGACCAAAAGAACCGGAGCCCCCAGGGCATTTATATAGGAAAGGTTCATGCCAAACCCGATGAGGACTATGGCGATCTGGAGGACTTTTTTAGAACAGGTCCTTAGGCCCGGGCCAAAGACCGCTGCCCTTTCCCCCTGAACCAAAGCAGGAAAGAAAAAAGAGAGGACCATGCCCCCAAAGAGGGCCAGGATGGGCCCCCCCGCCAGGGGGATAAGGCCCCCGAAGTACCAGGCAGGAAGGGCAAAGAGACTGGCAAGGATGAGCCCCGGGAGGATCTTCATGGCCCATGGTAGCACCCCCGGGCCAGAGGGGTAAAGACCAGCGGGGCTCCTTGCTATTAGGCTGCTAAGGAATGAGCCATCAGCTGCTTTAATTCCTGTATCATCTTTTCTATGATGCCCTTTATGCCGGCCAGGTCATTACCTAAAGAATAAAATAAAGAATTAATATGTTCTTCAAAGTTTTGAGGCAGGAGAGAACAGCTATCCCTGCATGCTTCCATGGCAAACTTCCCGCCAGGGTTTTTAACTTCATTCAACGCAAAAAGAATATCAAAATAGCTTTCTAAAAATGCGGTCATTCTGTTATGGGTGTATAAAACATCCTGTCTGTCCACAGAAATTTTAATTTGCTTTTCATACGAAACTAAAGAATTGGTCAATAAATTCATATTTCTTTTTATGATGCTGTCCTTTAAATTTTTCGGATAAGGTATGGCAAAACGCTGTTTCATTCGGGACATTTTTCGGTTTTTATCATAGATAATGGTACTGGTAACTATATTGTTCCATAAACAGGTGGTATAGCCATTAAAACTTTTTCCCCCTTCACAAACCTCGGCTATATTTTGCTCACATTGATCTATATTCCGGTAGATTATGTCTAGGCTAATACCACTATGCAGAGTACCGTTATCTTCGATTTCCCAAAAGGAATTTCCTATCTCTGCATGGCGGCAAAAAGATGCAAGGATATTTCGGCGGACCTGGGGGCTTAGTTCTTTTTTATAGTAAACATACAGATCGTAATCGGAGCTCTCGTCTATCCTCCCCCTAACTCGTGAACCCCCCAAGGTTATGGCCTCTACTTCTTTTTGAAGGGAAAATAACTTCATTATTTCCTTTACTTCGATAGGAATGGTATCGGTAACAAGCTCAGCTATTTCTTTATCCCTTCTTTTCTTGCTGCCCAATTCTTCAATAAATGAATTTTTTCCTTTACTTAACATCATATCCCATGATGGATATTTCATAGTAAACCTCCTTTACTTACCTTCGTCTAACGGGTTCTAATCTCTTTTTAAATAGGGCGGGAATATGGTAAAAATACCCTACCCTGCCAGAGGAAGCATCATGGCTGTAGCCGGTTTTTGAATAATCAAAGGATAGCTCTGCGTCTATTAATTTTTTTTCTACCGTTTCATTTTCTTGTTCATAATCAAAGGGGCCGTGTTCAAAAACAATATAATCATGTTCGGGGATCCTTGCTACAAGCATGTTTTCGGGAATAGGACCTTTGTAATCCAGAGGCAGCCTTATGCCATACCCTTCTGCTATGGCACCATTTCCTTCATACATACGGGCCATGACCTGGCCGGAATAGTTACAAAGTACATCAACATGACCGTCAAGGTTTCCTTTAATGCTGTCCAAGAGGCCGCAGATGGTATCCCAGTTCTGGCCAGGAATAGTTGCCTGTTTTTTCCAAAAATCCCAATAGCCCTTGCTTTCATAATTTTTAATGTGTAAATAAAGATGGGCCGGCAGGGTAATAAAATATGTTTTTACATCCCTGGTTGATGTAGCCATGCCAATTTCTTCTAAACCTAAATAATAACGATCAAAAATAGATAGTTTGGTACGAAGAACCACCGGCAAGGGATTTTGCCGGTATTTTTTTGGGGTTATGCCATAGGTCGTCTTAAATGATCGGGTAAAGGCTTCATGGCTTCCAAAGCCGTATTTAACTGCAATATCAAACAAGCTATCCTGGGTATCCCTTACATCGATGAGGGCAAAGGCGAGTTTTCTAAGGCGGATATAATCACTTAAATGCATGCCTGAAACATCTTTGAATCTTCGGGTGGCATGGAATTCCGAGTAGCCAAGCCTTTTGGCCAGAGATTTTAGCGTTAAGGCCTCATCGTCGTGGTCTTTAATTCGTTCATCAATCTCGTTCACTATAAGGTGAAGCATCCTGTTCCAGTCATACATACCTTTCCCCTGCCACCACGCAGATACTGTAATACAGAGATATTGGGAAAATTTGATATTAATTGCTATTTTTTTGGGGATGTTGGTTATATTGATTTAGCTTAGGTACTAATTCACTTTATAGCAATAGGTCCAACCGGTTGGACTGGTTGGACTGACTGGTCTAACCATCCCTTCCCCTCCCCTCCCTCCTTCTGCTATAGTAGGCCCCGGGAGGGACCCATGGGAAGAGCGGGGATACTCTGGTTTGCCAGCGGTAACAGCCACAAGAAAAAAGAACTCATCAGCATCCTTAGTCCCCTCATCCCGGGCCTGGTAGTCTATTCCCCCGGGGACGGGGGCCTGGAATTTTCTCCCGACGAGACTGGGGATAGCTTCCTCGAAAACGCCCTTCTCAAGGCCCGGGCCCTCTGGGAGCTTCTGGAAGAAAAACGCCCCCCCCTGTACAAGAGCGGGGACCCCATCATCTCCGATGACTCGGGGCTCTGGGTCCAAGCCCTGGATGGCCGGCCGGGGATCCACTCGGCCTATTATAACGGCCCCCAGGGAGCCCCGGACCCCCAGAAGAGCGACGCCCAAAGAAACGCCCTGGTCCTCTCGGAACTGGGGGATAATCCCCAAAGGGGGGCCCGCTTTATCTGCACCATGGTCCTCTATTACGGGCCCCAGCGCTTCTTTACGGCCCAGGAGTATCTGGCGGGGGAGATCCGCCCCGAAGCCGGAGGGGGGGGCTTTGGCTATGACCCCATCTTCTACCTCCCCGAACTGGGCCGTTCGGTGGCGGAACTTTCGGCGGAAGAAAAAAACCATCTAAGCCATAGGGGCCGCTCCGCCCGTGCCCTGGAGCGCCTCTTATCGGCCCACCTGGAGGGTTCCCCATGAGGGAAGCTCTCAACGAGCCCCAGGATCTGGCAGTAAACACCCTGGAGGGGGCGGTGCTGATCATCGCCGGGGCGGGCTCAGGAAAGACCAGGGTCATCACCCACCGCATAGGGCGGATGCTCGAGAAGGGGATCCCCCAGTCGGCCATTTTGGCCCTGACCTTCACCAATAAGGCGGCCCGGGAGATGGAAAGCCGGGTCCGGGAGCTGACCGGCCGGAAGCTCCAGGCCCTGACAGTGAGCACCTTCCACGCCTTTGGGGCAAAATTCCTTAGGGACGAAATTGAAATTCTGGGGTTCAGAAAAAACTTTTCTATCTATGATTCCACCGACCGGATAGAGCTCATCAAAGAGAGCCTGAGGGAGACCCGGCTCTATGGGGAGAAGATGGATCTCTACAAGATGGAGCAGATCTTTTCCAATATTAAAATTGGACGCTTTGTATGGGGCCGCCCCCAGAATGGTACTTCCAGGGCCAGGACCGCCGACTCGACCTATGAGGTTGCCTATAAACAGTACCAGCAGAACCTGAGGCTCTATAACGCGGTGGACTTTGACGATCTTCTTACCCTGCCCATAGAGATCCTCAACACCTATCCGGAGATCCTCGCCAGGTACCGAAAGCGGTACCGCTATATCCTGGTGGATGAATTCCAGGACACCAGCTTTGTTCAGTACCAGCTGCTCAGGCTCCTCGCTGAGCCGGGAACAAAGAGCAATGTCTGCGTGGTGGGGGACGACGACCAGAGCATCTACTCCTGGCGGGGGGCCAACTACGAGAACCTCCTCCTCTATGAGAAGGATTTTCCGGGGCTCCTGGAAATAAAACTGGAGCAGAACTACCGTTCCACCAGCACCATCCTCGAAGCTGCCAACGGCCTCATCTCCCATAACCAGGACAGGAAGGGAAAGAATCTCTTTTCCAACAAGGGGGAGGGAAGACCCATCATGGTCCTCCAGCAGGAGACCGAGGCCCACGAGGCGGCCTACATCGCCGGGACCATTAAAAAGCTCCGCTACCAGGACAGCTTAAGCTACGATGATTTTGGGGTACTGGTCAGGACCAACGGCCAGTTCGATGTCATCGAAGAGGCCTTCCTTTCGGAAAACATTCCCTACCGGGTCTCGGGGGGGATGAGCTTCTTTGATCGCAAGGAGATCCGGGACATCCTTTCCTATTTAAGAGTGATTGCCAACCACCACGACGATGTGAACCTTCTGCGGATCATCAATACCCCCCGGCGGGGCATAGGAAAGGCCAGCATCCAGGGGGCCTCGGACTTTGCCAAGGCCCAACACACGAGCCTCTACGATGCCCTCTACCGGATGAACCTGGCCAGGGGGAGCCAGAAATCCCTCTTCGATGGAGAGAAGGCCCAGCAGACCTGGGGGGTCCCGGAGTTCCTAGATCTCATAAGTGAAGCAAGGGATGAGTTCTTTAGCGGGGGCCCCTTATCAAAAAAGGTGAAGGCCCTGGTGGACAAGATCGACTACTGGAGCTACCTGGTCAGCGAGTTCTCAAAGGATGAAAAGATAGCCAAGTGGAAGTACGCCAACATCGAGTATCTGATTAAGATGATCCAGGACTGGGAGTATGAGATCGAAAGGGAGGGGAACCTGGAAGAACGGGGGCTCTATGCCTACCTAAACCGGATCAGCCTTCTTACCCGGAGCGACGGCGATGAAGACCTGGACCGCTCCAAGGAACCCCGGGGAAAGGTAAACCTTATGACCATCCACGCCTCTAAGGGCCTTGAGTTTCCGGTGGTCTTTATCGCCGGAGCAGAGGAGGGGATCATTCCCCATCACAGGAGCATGGAGGACGCCGAGGATGAGGGGGAGGAAGGAGAAGGAAAACTTCGCTCCCTGGAGGAGGAGCGGCGGCTCTTTTACGTGGCCATTACCCGGGCCAGGGATAAGCTCAATATCAGCAGCTGCCAAAGGCGCATAGGCCGCCGCCAGAATGGGGACACCGAGCGGCTCCCCTCCCCCTTCTTACAGGAGATTCCTGCTCACCTTATCCTCTCGGAGGAGCCGGAAGCAGAAGAAAGCCCCCAGGAGGCGGAGGCCTTTTTTTCCCGCCTTAAGGAGCGTTTTGGCTAGGGGGGGATGAAAGGCCCCTCAAACTATTGTACCCCCGGCCTTCCTTCGATATACTTCTATAGTAAGAGGCTTTCCCATTTTAACGAAATTTTAACATAAGATGTGTACATTACAGGCAGACCGGGCTGCGTGCATCCCGGGACTCTTGCCTTAAGGAGCTTTTTGTATGAGTAAACGTGTTTCCAAGACCCTGTTAATGACCATCCTCATCGCCCTGGGGGCCGGGATGATCACCGCCAACTTACATGCCTTTCCCAACAGTGACCGGTCCGGGCAGCTTCGTTACGGCTTTGCTTCAGAGCCCCAGACCCTGGATCCCTTAAGTAATACCAACACCGCCGACGGACGGAGCATCCTCTTCAATGTCTTTGAGGGATTGATTAAACCGGACCATACGGGAAGACTCCTTCCCGCCGTGGCCGAAGCTTACCGGATCGAAGAAAACGGCCGATCCTACATATTCACCCTCCGCCAGGGGATCCGCTTCCATGACGGGAGCCTCGTGACAGTCCAGGATGTGGTCTTCTCCTTAGAAACCGCCAGAAGGGCTGGCTTCCGCAACTATAACCTTATCGACACCATCAGCGCCACCGGAAGCCGGGAGGTCACCGTCAGGCTCCTTAACCCGGACCCCGAGTTCCTCCCCTTCCTTACCGCTGGGATAGTCCAGGCAAGCAATGCCAACCGGGAGCAGAACCCCATAGGGACCGGTCCCTTCATGATCGAACGCTACAGTCCCCAGCAGAACCTGATCCTCCAGAGGAACCCCCATTACTGGCAGCAGGGCATACCCCGGCTGGACCAGGTGACCATAGTCTTTGCCGCCGACTCGACAGCCCTCTTAACGGGGCTCCTGGGGGGCAACATAGACGGAGCAGGGATAGACGGGGATCTCCTAGCCCAGCTTGAATCGGCGGGACGGCGGTCCCCCCGCTTCGATGCCTTTCCCCAGTACTCCAACATGGTCCAGCTCTTTGCCCTGAACAATGCGGTGGCCCCCCTAAACGATATCCGGGTCCGCCAGGCCATAAACTACGCCCTGGACATCCAGGGCATCATAGACATCGCCTTTGACGGCCGGGGCGAGCCCTCGGGGAGTCCTGTCATTCCGGGGCTCAGCACGGTTTACAATACCAACCTTCGGAACCCCTACCCCAGAGACCTGGCCCGGGCCCGGAGCCTCCTGAGTGCGGCGGGCTACCCCAATGGCTTCCCCCTGGAAATCGTGGTGCCCTCCAATCTGGTGATGCACGTGAACACCGCCCAGGTCATCGCGACCCAGCTCTCCGCCGTGGGGATCAACGTGAGCATCCGCACCGTGGACTGGGCCACCTGGCTGGCCGATAACTTCCGGGGAAGGAACTTCCAGGGCACCATTATCTCCCTGGATGCGGCCAACGTGAGCGTCCGGAACTTCCTGGACCGCTACCGCTCGGGGGACAACGGAAACTTCATCAACTTTAACAGCCCCGAGTACGACCGGGTCTACGGGGCGGCCCTGACGGAGCTAAACGAGGCCCGGCGGATCGCCCTCTACCAGGAGGCCCAGCAGATCCTCTCCGATAATGCGGCCAGCGTGTACATCCAGGACATCCTGGGCTACCGGGTCTTCCGGGAGGGCATGTTCGGGGGAGTCCAGGATCATCCCCTGGGGGTGATCGATCTATCGACGATCTACAGGAGATAGGAACCCGGTCCTTCCCGGGAGTGACTGAGGAAGGACCAGGGACGGGGGAGGAAGAAAGGTGGGTAAGCTAAAAGAAAGCCTCCTTAAGCCGGTCTACTATTTTTGGATGGAGACCGGCTTTGGGATGCGGACCAAGCTGCTGGTAATCTTCCTCATCGTCAGCGTCTTTCCCCTGGTCCTTTTAAGCACCATAGCCCTCCGCCAGTACCTGGGCCTCTCGGGGGACCTGTCCCACTTTGCCGCTGAAGATGCGGCCCAGGCCCTTAACCGGATGGCCATAGAAAACATCGAGCGGATGACCACCGACAGGGCCCGGATGGTGGCGGACTTCCTCTACGCCCGGGACCGGGATATCCTCTACCTGGCGGGCCAGAGCCCCTCGGAAGAAACCTATAGCCACTTCATAGGGACCCAAATGGGCCGGCTCCACCGGCAGGGCGAATGGGTCCTTTCCCCCGACGGGAACCAATGGCAGTCCCTGCGGGAAACCCCCTCAAGAGATCGGGAGGGGATCTCCAGCAACATCGAGAACAACGACATGGAGGGCTTCCGGTCCCGGCCCCCCGACACCTTTATCTACGACCTGGTTCCCCTCTACGACGAAATTACCTTTTTCGATCTGGAGGGGAATGAGCTTATCAAGGTTACTGCCCCCCTTTCTCCCAAGACCCGCTTTCCCCTGAGCCCTGAACTAAGGAATGTCTCCCAGAGGGAAAACACCTATGTAAGGGCAGAGAGTTACTTTGAAAAGCTCTCCTCCCTGGGGGCGGGGGAGATCTATGTCTCCGATGTCATAGGGGCCTATGTGCCTTCCCACTATATAGGAATGTACACCCCCGAAAATGTGGCGGCCGCGGCGGAGCAGCGAAACAGGCCCATGGTCTATGCCCCGGAGGTCCAGGCCTATGCGGGGATGGAGAACCCCCTGGGCCGCCGCTTTGAAGGGATCATCCGCTGGGTGAGCCCCGTCCTGGACACCCAGGGGGAGATCACTGGCTATGTGAGCTTCGCCCTTAACCACGATCACATCATGGAGTTCGTGGATCATATCACCCCCATGGAGGAGCGCTACACCGAACTCCCCAATGCCTTCGAGGGGAACTATGCCTTTATCTGGGATTACCTCTGTCGTAGTATTGCCCATCCCCGGCACCATTCCATTGTGGGTTTTGACCCCGACACGGGGGAGCCCCAGGTTCCCTGGCTCGAGACTTCTATCTACCAGGCCTGGAGGGCCAGCGGCATGGCCCGGTGGAATGAATTTATCCTCCCCTGGCCCTGGTTTGACTCCCAGTCCCGGAGCAAGACCCCGGCCCAGGAACTAACCTGGGCGGGCCTGGTGGGCCTGGATGGCCGCTACCTGAACCAGGCCCCCCAGTGTACCGGCTGGATGGACCTGACCCAGGACGGAGGCTCCGGTTCCTTCTATATAATGTGGAGCAATCTGTATAAGCTGACCACCGCCGCGGCCATCCCCTATTATACGGGCCAGTACGCCCCTTCAGCGGCCAACGATTATTCCCGGCGGGGTTTTGGCATTGTCACCATAGGGGCGGGGCTGGATGATTTTACCCATCCTGCCACGGTCATAGGCCATCAAATTGAAGAAACCATGAACTGGAACCTGAACAATACGGCGATCCGGTCATTCCTTACCCTCCTTATTACCCTTATCTTCGTAATTCTCATCACCATCCAGGTGGCATCCTTTTTGACCAACAACATCAACAAGCTGGTCACCGGGGTCTCCCGCTTTAAGGCGGGGGAACGGCATTTCCGCTTTAATGCCCCGGTAAAGGACGAGTTTAGCATCCTCGCCGAGGCCTTTGACCGGATGGCCGACAACATCGAAGAAAGCCAGAGTGATCCCCTGGTGATCACCAACATGAGGCATAGGGTCATCTATATGAACCAGGAGGCCCGCCAGCTCTTGGGGAAGACCCTGGAGGAAGTAACCAGGATGTCCTACGACGAGGTGAGCCTCTACCCCCAGGGCACCCGCTACGACCCCATCGAGGCCCTGGAACAGGGGGGCGAAACCGAAGCCTTCTTCCACGAAAAAGCCAACCGTTATTACCGGGGGGTGGCCCACTACTTCCTGGACAACAGGGGTAAACGCATAGGCTACATCATCACCAGCAACGATGTGACGGACATCCAGATCGCCCGGGAAGCCGCAGACCAGGCCTCCAGGGCCAAGGGGGACTTCCTCTCCAACATGAGCCACGAGATCCGCACCCCCCTAAACGCCATCATAGGCATGACCAGCATGGGGGCCTCGGCCACGGAGCTGGATCGAAAGGATTACTGCCTGTCCCGGATCAGCGAGGCATCCAAGCACCTCTTGGGAGTCATTAACGACATCCTGGACATGTCAAAAATCGAGGCCAACAAGCTGGAGCTGTCCCCGGAGAAATTCAACTTTGAAAGGATGCTCCAGCGGGCCATGGAGGTGGTGGGCTTTAGGGTGGACGAAAAGCAGCAGCAGTTTACGGTCCACATCGACAAGCATATCCCCCCCATGATCATCAGCGACGAACAGCGGCTGGCCCAGGTAATCACCAACCTCCTCTCCAACGCCATAAAATTCACCCCCATTAACGGGACCATACACCTGGATGCCAAGCTGGTGTCCGAGAGCGGGGACTTCCTCTGCCTGGAAATCAGCGTCACCGATACGGGCATAGGGATCACCGAAGAACAGATGTCCCGGCTCTTTAGGGTCTTTGAGCAGGCAGAGCACAGCACCTCCCGGAAGTTTGGGGGCACCGGATTGGGCCTGACGATCTCGAAACGGATCGTAGAGATGATGGGGGGTGAGATTTGGGTCACCTCCGAACCCGGAAAGGGCTCGGTCTTTGGTTTTACCATCCAGGCCATGCGGGGTGAGGAAAACCGGGAGGGCCTTTTGGCCCCGGGGGTAAACTGGAAGAATGTCTCCATCCTGGCGGTGGATGACAACGGGGACGTGCAGGACTTCTTCCGGGAACTGGGCCAGCAGTTCAAGATCAACTGCGATGTGGCCACCTCGGGAGAAGAGGCTCTGGCCCTCATCAAGGCCCACGGAAACTACGATATCTACTTTGTGGACTGGAACATGCCCGGCATGGACGGCACGGAGCTCTCGAAAAAGATAAACGAGAACCATCCGGGGAAGCATGTGATCAACATGATCTCTTCGGTGGACTGGGACACCGTAGAAAGGGAAGCCAAGGAGGCGGGGGTAGATCGCTTCCTTCCCAAACCCCTCTTTTCGTCCGCCATCGTGGACTGCATTAACGAATGCCTGGGTAAACCCGAAGACCTGGCCCGGGAGGCGGAGCTCGATGACTTTAAGGGCTTTAGGGTCCTCTTGGCGGAGGATGTGGAGATCAACCGGGAGATAGTCCTGGCCCTCCTGGAGCCAACCCAGCTGGAAATAGACTGCGCCGAAAACGGAGCCCAGGCGGTGGAGCTTTTTAAGGCCAACCCCAAGAGGTACCATATTATTTTTATGGATCTTCAGATGCCCGAAGTAGACGGCCTTGAGGCCACTCGCCGTATCCGGGCCATAGAAGAGGAACTCTCTATAGAAGATTTTACCCCCATCGTGGCTATGACGGCCAATGTCTTTAGGGAGGACATAGAGAACTGCCTCGCCGCGGGGATGAACGATCACCTGGGTAAGCCCCTGGACTTTGAAGAAGTGATGGTAAAACTGCGGCGCTACCTGTCCAAAAGCCGCCTGGAAGGGACAGGATGAGCTATATAGCCAAGCGGCTCCTGGTGGGGCTCATTACCCTCATTTTGGTCTCGGTCCTCTGTTTTCTGGCCTTCCTCATCATCCCCGGAGATGCGGCCCTCCTGGCCCTGGGCACCGAAGCTACCCAGGAGCAGATCGAAGCCCTCCAGGAAGAGCTGGGGCTCAACATGAGCCTCCCGGCCCAATACTTCTCATGGCTGGGCCGCTTTTTAAGGGGGGACCAGGGCTATGCAGCCCGCTTTAGGGGGGCCACCATCACGGGCCTCATTTTGGAGCGGCTTCCGGTGACCATTACCCTGGCTCTCCTCTCCTTTAGCTTCATGCTCCTCATCGCCGTGCCAGTCTCCCTCTTTGCGGCCCGGCGGGAACATTCCCTGGCCGGCCGGATCATCACCACCCTGACGGCCCTCAATATTTCCGTTCCAGGCTTTTTTCTGGGCATCCTTTTCATCTGGGTCTTTGGCCTCATCTTCCGCCTCTTTGTCCCCGGGGCCTACATAGACTACCGGGATGATGTGTTCGGGTTTATCTCATACATGATCTTCCCCGCCCTGGCCATAGCCCTGCCCAATGCGGCCTTCCTGATAAAATTCCTCCGCTCCGCCATCCAGCGGGAGTTTAACAGCGACTACGCCCGGACCGCCCGGAGCAAGGGGGGAAGCCGGCCCTACATCCTAAAGAACCATGTCTTCAAGAATGCCTCCATCCCGGGGATCACCCTCTTGGGGATGATCATCGGGGACATCCTCTCGGGGAGCCTGGTTATCGAGCAGGTCTTTAGCATCCCCGGCCTGGGGAGGCTCCTTATCACCTCGATTAATTCCAGGGACTTTCCCATGATAGGGACCCTGATGATGTATGTGGCCTTCATCGTCATCATGGCCAACACCGCGGCGGACATTGCCTTGCAGATGGTGGATCCCCGGATCCGGCTGGAAAAGAGAGTCTAGGATGCGGGGACGGATCATCAATTTTGAGCTTAGGGCCGGAGCTCTTCTGGCCCTCATCATAGGAGGCATCACCTTAACGGGCCTCTTTTTTCTTCCCCACGACTACAATGCCATGGACAGCGAAAAGCGATTCGACTCCCCCAGCCTGAGCCACCCCATGGGGACCGATAATTTTGGCCGGGACATCCTCTCGCGGATCATGGTGGGGGCCCGGTATACCCTTTTGGTGGCCCTTATCACCGTCACCGGCAGCGCCGCCATAGGCAGCGCCCTGGGACTTTTTTCAGGCTTCAGCGGGGGGGTCTGGGACGAGCTCATCATGCGGGGGGCCGATACCCTAAGCTCCTTTCCGGGGATCCTCCTGGCCCTGGTCATGGTGGCCCTTTTGGGGAACAGCCACGGGACCCTCATTATCGCCCTCTTGATTCTCTTTATCCCCAGCTTTACCCGGATCATGCGGAACGGCATGCTCCAGTACAAGACCCGGGATTTTGTCCTGGCCGCCAGGATTGCGGGGGTTTCCTATCCCCGGATCATCTTTATTCATATTTTCCCCAACCTGGTCCCCCCTCTCCTGTCCGCCTCGGTCCTGGGACTCTCCAATGCCATCCTGGCCGAATCTACCATGAGCTACCTGGGTCTGGGCATCCAGCCCCCCACCCCCAGCTGGGGCCGCATGCTCTCCGAGTCCCAGGGCTTCCTCTTCAATGCACCCTGGTGCGCCCTGGCCCCGGGGCTGATGATCATCATGACCGTCCTGGCCTTTCATTACCTGGGCGAGGGCCTCCGGGCCCGGGATCTATAGCCTATGGAAGCTCTGCTCGAAGTAAAAAACCTGTCCATAGGGATCCAGAGGGTTTCCCCCTCCGGCAAGGTCCAGGTCCTCAGCTCCGTGGAGGACATTTCCTTTGAGATCTACCCCGGGGAAATCCTCGGCATCGTGGGAGAATCGGGGTCGGGAAAGACCCTCACAGCCCTTTCGATTCCCCGGCTCCTGGGGGATGACAAGATAGTAAGCCAGGGCAGTATTCGGCTGCGGCTCCCCGGGGGGGAACTAGAGCTACAGGACCTTAAAGAAGAAGAGATCCAGGCCATCCGGGGTAAGGAGATCTCCATGGTCTTTCAGGAGGCCTTTTCTTCCCTCAACCCCCTCCAAAAAATCGGCCCCCAGGTCGCTGAGCCCCTGAGGCTCCAGGGCGAAACCGACAGGGCCCTCATGGCCCAGAGGACCAGGGAGCTCTTAACCAAGCTCAAGCTGCCGGACCCGGATAGCCTTATTCACCGTTACCCCCACGAGCTTTCGGGGGGGATGCGCCAGCGGGTGATGATAGCTCTGGCGGCCATCAGCCGGCCCCGGCTCCTCATCGCCGATGAGCCCACCACCGCCCTGGATCAGAACACCCAGGGCCAGATCCTTTCCCTGCTTAAGGAGATAAATCAGGATTACGGGACCGCCATTCTTTTTATATCCCACGATCTTTCGCTGGTAAAAAATTTCTGCCACAGGGTCCTGGTCATGTACTCGGGCCGCTTTTTGGAGCAGGGAAAGACGGAGGACATATTCAGCCGCCCCGCCCATGAATATACCAAGAGCCTTTTGGGAGCCATCCCTGACAGGACCAAGAGGGGGAGCCCCTTAAGCATCATCCAGGGGAAAATCCCCTCCCTGGAAGAAGGCCGGCCCCCGGGCTGTCCCTTCCATCCCCGCTGCCAGAGGGCCTCCCCGGAGTGCATGGGGGATTTCCCCCCCCGAAGGGGAGGAGCCCAGGGGCACTGGACCCACTGCATAAGGGAGGACCTATGACGAACCTGGAAGATTCCTCCCGGCCCCCCTGCCTTATAGTCCGGGGGCTTTCAAATGCCTATAGTTCCCGGACCCATGGGGTTTTTGGGAAAAAGGTTGTTACCCAGGTCCTGGATTCGGTGAACCTGGAGGTCCGCCAGGGGGAGATCTTTGGCCTGGTGGGTGAGTCGGGCTGCGGAAAGACCACCCTGGCCCGCTGCATCCTGGGGCTCATCGACTACCAGGGGGAGATCCTTATCCGCCGGGGCGAAGGGGACCTCCTGGGGCAGGTAAAGAACCCCTCCCTAAAGCAGCGCAAGGAGAGGGCCCACCTGGTCCAGGCGGTTTTTCAAGATCCCGCCGCGGCCCTGAACCCCGTAAAAACCCTGGGCTGGATCCTGGAAGAGCCCCTCAGGGCCCAGGGCTCCTATAGTGCCCAGGAGAGGAAGTACAAGGTGGACAGGATCCTGGACCTGGTGGGCCTTAACAGCAGCTATAAAACCCGCCGGCCCCGGGAGCTTTCTTCGGGACAAAAGCAGCGGGTCTCCATAGGGGCGGCCCTCATGGTTGAGCCGGCCCTTATCATCGCCGATGAACCGGTGAGCGCCCTGGATGTGTCGGTGGGGGCCCAGATTTTAAACCTCTTCCGGGAATTAAACGAAAACCTGGGACTGGCCTTTCTTTTTATTTCCCATAACATGGAGCTGGTCCATTACCTCTGCGGCCGTATCGCCCATATGGAGGGGGGAAGGATCCTAAGCATCACCGAACAGCCCTAGTCGGCGGTCCGGGAAAGCTGGTTCTGGTAGAGGGTGTAGTAGGCCCCCTGTTTTTCCATCAGTTCCTCGTGGCTTCCGCTCTCGGCAATATGGCCCCCCTCGATCACCAGGATGGTATCTGCATTGCGGATCGTCGAAAGCCGGTGGGCGATGATGAAGCAGGTCCTCCCCTTCATCAGATCCTGCATGGCCTGCTGTATGTGCATCTCTGTCCGGGTGTCCACGTTGGAGGTCGCCTCGTCGAGGATCAGAATCCGGGGATCCGCCAGGACGGCCCGGGCAATGGAGATGAGCTGCCGCTGGCCCTGGCTTAGGTTTGATCCCGATTCGGAGAGTTCGGTCTCGTAGCCGTTTTTTAGATGGTTAATAAAGCCGTCGGCATAGGCGGTGATGGCGGCCCGTTTAAGCTCCGCATCTGAGGCATCGAGCTTCCCATAACGGATATTGTCCGAGATGGTCCCCGTAAAGAGGACCGTGTCTTGCAACACTATCCCTATGGAGCGGCGGAGATCATCCATCTTGATGTCCTTGATATTGATCCCGTCCAGCGAGACGGCTCCCTTCTCGATGTCATAGAACCGGGTCAGGAGGTTTACCACCGTGGTCTTTCCGGCCCCCGTGGGTCCCACCAGGGCTATCTTCTGGCCGCTCTTTACATCGATCGAAAAGCTCTTTAGTACCGGCTTATTCGGTTCATAGCCAAAGTCTACTTCCTTAAACTCCACGTTGCCCCTGACGTTTTGTTTAAGCATAGCAAAGGTCCCCGTATCCCTTTCGATCTCCTGATCCATCAGGTCAAAGACCCGCTCGGCCCCGGCAATGGCGGACTGGATAAGGTTAAACTGGTTGGCCAGCTCGTTCAGGGGCCGGGCAAACTGCCGGGAGAGGTTGATAAAGAGCTGTATGGTCCCTATGGAAATGCTCCCGCAGAGGAGCCTGAGCCAGAGGCTTGCGGCTATAGCATCCTGGTTCATGATGAGGATGCCCCCCGTAATGGCCAGACAGGCAAAGGAGAGGTTATTAAGCACATTCATCAGGGGCCCTATGGCGGTGGAAAAGATCTGGGCCAGGGTACTTTCCCGCCTGAGGTGGGCGTTAATCCCATCAAACTGTTCTATTGAATGCCTCTGCCTGTTAAAAGCAATGACCGTCTTCTGACCGGTGATCATTTCTTCGATGTGGCCGTTTAGTTCCCCCAGGCGGTCCTGCTGGTTCCTAAAGTAGACCCTGGTTCGGGAAGAAATTTTCTTGGTGATCACAATCCCCATGGGCACGATAATCAGGCTCACGATGGTCAAGAGGCGGCTGTAGTAGAGCATCATGCTTAAGGAGCCAATGATCACCACCGCCCCGGAAAAGAGGGAGGAGATGCTCTGGGAAACGCTGGTCGAAATATTGTCCACGTCGTTGGTCAGGCGGCTCATGATTTCGCCGTGGGTGCGGCGGTCGAAAAATTTCACCTCCAGGTATTGGAGCTTGTTCATCATGTCACTCCGCAAGACCCGGACGGTCTTCTGGGACACCGCCGCCGCCAGGAGCCCCTGGAACAAAGTGATCACCGCGGTGATGACAAAGAGGATCCCCATCTGTACCAGGATCCGGGTCAGGGAATCAAAATCGACCCTAAGGCCCTCGCTTAGGGAAATAGTATTGATAGCATCCTTCTGTAGGACCGGCATGACCAGGGAGAGGGCGGAGCTGCTAATCACCATGATGATGAGCCCCGTAAGGGCATATTTTTGGGTCCCCAGGTAGCGGATGATCCGTTTAAGGGTCCCCCGTAGGTTTTTGGGTTTTTCCACCGGCTGGCCCATCATCATTCCCGGGCCGCCCCGGCCGCCGAAAAAGCGGGGACCCTGGTTCTGCCTTGGGGGGGGTCTGTCTACACCCATTAGCTGGCCCCCTGGGGATTAAACTCCGGGAGCATCCCCTTCCCCATCTGGGATTCGAATATATCCCGGTAAATTTCGCTCCCCCTCAATAGCTCATCGTGGGTCCCCGCCGCGGCAATTTCGCCGTCGTTCATCACATAGATCCGGTCGGTGTTCATCACCGAGGAGATCCGCTGAGCTATGGTCACCCGGGTTCCCTGGGTGTAGCTAGCAGCTATGGCATCATTAAGCCTCCGCTCGGTCCCCAGGTCCAGGGCCGAGGTAGAGTCATCCATGATCAGGATCTTGGGTTTCTTCACCAGGGCCCTGGCTATGCTGGTCCGCTGTTTTTGGCCCCCCGAAAGGGTCAGGCCCCCCTGGCTTAGAACAGAGTCATAGCCCTCATCCATGGCGGAGATAAAATCATCGGCCTGAGCTGCCTGGGCCGCCGCTTTGAGTTCATCATCCCCGGCATCGGTCTTCCCCCAGGCGATGTTCTCGGCGATGGAGCCGCTAAAGAGGACCGCCTCTTGCAAGACCACCCCAATCTGGGATCTAAGGGAGCTAAGGGTATAGTCCCTCACGTCGATCCCGTCCACCAGGACCCGGCCCCCGGTGGTGTCGTAGAACCGGGAGATAAGGCCCACCAGGGAGCTCTTTCCCGCCCCGGTGGACCCGAGGATCCCCACATGTTCACCGGCTTCTATGCGGAGGGAGAGATTCTTTAGGACCGGATCCCCCGAACCGCCGGCATAGGAAAAAAAGACATCTTCAAAGACGATCTCGCCCCGTTTAATTTCTTCGTTTATGGGGCCGTCTTTTATGGAGGCATCGGTTTCCAGGACCTCCCTGACCCTTCCGGCACTTACCTTGGCCCGGGAGATCATGGCAAAGGCCATGCCCAGCATCATAAAGCTCATGAGGATCTGGGTCATATAGGAGATGCCGGCCATCACGTCCCCTACCCTCATCTCCAGGGCCTGGATCTGGAAGCCCCCTATGTAGATCACGGCAATAACCACCGCATTCATCACTATCATCATCACCGGCTGGACTATGGCGATGATCCTCATGGCCGCCAGGCTCGTATTGGTCAGATCGTCGTTGGCCTCGTTAAAGCGCCTCTTTTCGTGTTCCCCCCGGACAAAGGCCTTAATGACCCTCACCCCCGCCAGGTTTTCCTGGAGGATCGCATTGAGTCGGTCCAGCTTTTTCTGCATGGCCGAAAAGAGGGGGGTAATTTTTTTGTACACCAGGGCAATGATTAAAAAGAGAATAGGGATGCTGACCAAAAGGATGAACCCGTAACGGAAGCTGATAGAGAGGGCCATGAAGATTCCCCCAAAGCACAGAAGGGGGGAACGGACAAACATACGCAGGGCTATGGCCACCAGGTTCTGAAGCTGGGTCACATCATTGGTAAGCCGGGTTACCAGGGAGCCCGTAGAAAAGGAATCGATTTCGCTGAAGGAGAATTCTCCGGTTTTCCTAAAGAGGGCCCCCCGTAAATCGGCCCCATAGTTCATCGCCGAGATGGTGGCAAAGATGGTGCAGCCAAAGCCCCCCGCCATGCCGATGAGGGCGGCACCGAACATCTTTAGGGAGGTCTGCAGAATGACCTCCATGTTACCCCCCAAGATGCCGTCATTTACCACGGTGGCCATGAAGGCGGGCTGTAAAAGATCCATGAACACTTCGAGGGCCATCATGAGGGGGGCCAGGATGACAAAGAGCCGGTAGGGTTTTAAGAACGAAGAAAGCTTAACCTTCATGGCTCATCATATTTTTTCTCTTCTTTATTTTCAATACTCGTAATGGTACCAGGAGGAATACCTTGCTTTCTCTTGAAACATACTATACATTTGTATAGGGTGAATTATGGCTGAAATCTTAATAGGAACAAGCGGCTACTCATACAATGACTGGATAGGCCCGGTCTACCCCGAGGGAACCAGGCGGGAGGACTTCCTTAGCTTATACGCCGCCCGTTTTGACACGGTGGAGATAAACTACACCTACTACTCCATGCCCAAGGCCGCCAACATAGCCAGGATGCTGGATGAGGCTCCCGCCCTTAGCTTTGCCATCAAGGCCAACGACCTACTGACCCACCGGATTGATCCCGCCGCCTGGCAGGACCATGCCAAGACCTATATCACCGCCATAGAGCCCCTGCTCCAGTCAGGCCGGCTCGAGGCGGTTCTCTTTCAGTTCCCCTATTCCTTTCATTACACCGAAGACAGGCGCCGTTATCTGGGAAAGATCCTCGAGGCTTTTAAGGGAATCCCTTCGGCCCTGGAGTTCCGGAACGCCGAATGGTTCAACGACCGGGTCATTGAGGGCCTGCGGGAACGGTCGGTGACCCTCACGGGCCTGGATATGCCGGACCTGGCAAACCTTCCCCCCAAGCTCGACGTGGTCACGGCCCCCCTGGCCTATTTCCGCCTCCATGGCCGGAACAAGGAGCAGTGGTGGGGCCCCGAAAGCACCGCCACGACCCGTTACGATTACCTCTACTCCGACAGTGAGCTTCAAACCACCGCCGCCCGGCTCACCCAGATCATCCTCCAGGCCGACAGGGTGATCATCTATTTTAATAACCATTCCAGGGGCAAGGCGGTAAAGAACGCGGAGACCCTAAAGCAGCTCCTTGCCCAGGGGCTTGGTCCGGAAGTAGTCCAGGGCCAGAACCCATAGGATCATGCTGTACAGGCATTGGCCTATCATAATGATCAGGGCCGCCTTGGTCATGTCCTTAAAGCCCTCCTTCCCGGGGAGGTAAAAAAAACTAAAGAGGACCAGGAAGCCAAATAAAAAATGCCCGTACATAAAAACCCGCAGGACCCTTTGGGTACGGGTCTGGGGGTGCAGGGTGGGGCCCAGAAAGACCAGGGCAAATGAAATAAGCAGGTAGCCAAAAAAGAAGGTGTCGGTAAAAAAGGAAAAATGAAGATAATCGGAGAGGAAGAGCCGTTCCACCGGGAATAGATAGAGCACAAAATCGCTATACTGGAGGTGGAAAAAGAGGATCATGTTAATTAGATGAATAAGGGAAATAATAAATGAGAGGACAGAGAGGGCCCTGTCTTCGTACCGGGAAGCGATCATAAAGGCATAGACGAGGATGCTAAAGCTCAAGCTTGAAAGGATGCTGGAGAGGTAAAAAAAGATCCCGGCGGCTCCGGTCCCGCCATGGACCAAAAGGATAGTCAGGGAAAGGGCAAAACAGAGGGATGCAATGAAAGCGAGGGCCGAGGCCCCCATCCCCATTGTTTTTTTCAATGTTGGGCTATGCAAACTTTTCGCCTTTAGTGCTCGGTACCATACCCATAAATAGTATAAAAAGCTTAGCTCATAATAGAATATTATGCAATTAGTTCATGTTATCCTACCAGCTAAAGGTTTATTCTTACTCCATTAGTTGTAGGCTCCAATAATGATACACTTAAAGGCTGTACTGGCATCTAACCTAAAAACGCATCGTAAAGCCCTTGGGCTGACCCAGGAAAAATTAGCTGAGATTGTAAATACCTCCCCCACCTATATTGCCATGATAGAATCCGAAAGCCGGACCCCCTCATTTAAAATGATAGAACGCCTCGCCGAAGCCCTGGGCCTGGAAGCCCCCGCCCTTTTTTACATGGAAAGCTACCCCAACCTAAGGGCCTCCCAGATTCACGAGGCCCTGCTTGAGCAGTTTGATAAATTCCTGCGGGCCGCCAGCAACGAAATTAGTGCCGAAAAAAGCAATTCCTTCTCTTGACCTATACTATACATTTGTATAGTATTATAGTATGGCACAGGCGGTGGCCCATCTAAACATCATTGGCTTCCGGGCGGCGGTGGCGGCCCTGGAAGATCCCTTCCTCCGGGGGCGCCCCTACGTCATCGCCGCCTCCAGCGGGGGCCGGGCCCTGGCCTGGGATGTCTCCCCCGAGGGGATACGCCAAAACATCCAGCCCGGCATGCCCCTGGCGGCGGCCCAGGCCCTGGTAAAGGATCTCATCCTGGTGGCCCCCAACCCGGCGGCCTGCCATAGGGCCAATGAGGTCCTCGAAAAGGTCATAGACCGCTACGCCCCGGCCTGGCAGAACGACGGGGCCGGAAACATCTTCCTGGACATCACCGGCACCCAGGGGCTCTTTGGCCCCCCGGCGGACTGCGTCTGCCGGGTCCAGCATGAGATCCTGGACCGTCTCAGGATCAGGGCAGCCCTGGCCACGGCCACCAACAAGCTGGTCACCAAGGTGGCAAGCAGGGCCATCCGCCCCGCGGGGCTCATCGAGGTGCGCCCCGGAGACGAGGCCTCCTTCCTCTCCCGCCAGAACATCAGCCTCCTGCCCGGCATGGGACGGGGCCTCCTGCGGACCGCCGCAGCCACGGGGATCAAAGAGATAGGCGAGGTCGCCCTCCTCTCGCCCAGGGAGGCGGCGGCCCTCTTCGGCAAGGGGGGTCCCTCTCTGCGGATCAATGCCCTGGGGATAGATTCCTCCCCCGTAGAGGGGGGGGAGCGGCGGATCTGGAGCAGGCGGGATCTCCCGGAGGATATCATCGAGGGCCCCCTCATCCGGGCCGCCCTGGCATCCCTGGTAAGCGAGGGGGGGCTGCGGATGCGGAACGAAAAACTGGGGGCCCGGCAGCTAAGCCTGGCGGTGGTCTACGGGGACGGCCTTGAGGTCCGCTCCTCGGCCCGGGCCAGGGAGCCCCTGGTTCTGGACCGGGACATCTTCGCCGCCGCCGAAGCACTCTACGCCAAAACAGTAGAGCGGCGCATCAGGATCCGGTCCCTGGGCCTGGGGCTGGAAACCCTGGGGCCCCTTTGCTACCAGCCGGACCTCTTCGAGGTCCAGGACCCCAGGGAGGCCCTGCTGCAAAGGGCGGCCGACAGCATCCAGGGCCGCTACGGGGCGGGGGCCCTGCGGCGGGCCATGGCCCTGGAAGCTCCGGCGGAGTCAGGGGCATGAAGCTCTTCCCCTCCTTTATCAGTGCCTACTCCTTCCTCTGCGGGGTCCACCGCTGCGAAACCCTCCTGGACAGGGCTGCCGCCGAGGGGGCAGAAACTGCGGCCATCACGGACCTTAACGGCCTCTATGGGGTCCACAGTTTTATCGAAGCCGCCAAGGAAAGGGGGATCCGCCCCATCATAGGAGCCATCCTCAGCCCCCGATACGAGGCCCAGGACTCGGCCCTCCACCGGGAGCAGGGCATCTATTGCTATGTGCAAAACCGCCGGGGCTTTAGCCGCCTCTGCGAGATCCTCAGCAGCCGGAACAAGAAGGGCTCTGACTGGGGCATGGAGAAGCTCTGCTCCCTGCTCAAAGAAGATTCGGAGGGGCTGGTCCTGGCATCGGCAGACCAGGGCATCTTAAGGGATCTAAAGGGCCAGGTAGGACATCTTTACGCCGCCATAGATCCATCCTCTCTTGGGGGCCTGGGGGCCCGCCGCTCCCTGGGCCTCCCCCTGGCCCTGCTTCACCCGGTGATCTTCCTGGACAAAGAGGATCACAGCGTACACCGCCTTATGCGGGCCATAGGCCTTAACAAAACCCTGGGCACTCTGGCCCCCGCCGACTGCCTGGGCGAAGCAGAGGGGCTCTATAAAAGCCCCCAGGAACTCCAGGGCCGGCTCCGCTCCTGGCCCGAGGCAGAACAGGGGGCCGCCGAGATCGCCGATCTCTGCCGCTTTGACAATCTCTTTGAGGGCTTCATCTTTCCCTCCTATGGGGAGGACCCCAGCGGGGAACTCCGGCGGCGCTGCTACGAGGGGGCGGCCCGGCGCTACGGCGAACTGGGGGACTGCGAGATCAACCGGATAGAAGAGGAACTGCATACCATAGACAGCATGGGCTTTTCCCCCTACTTTCTGCGGATCCACGACATCGTCCACATGGCCCCGGGGAACCGTACCTGCGGCCGGGGCTCCGGAGCGGCCTCCATTGTGTCCTACTCCCTGGGCATCACCAACGTGGACCCCATACGGCACAACCTCTACTTTGAGCGCTTCCTTAACCTCGCCCGGCCTGACCCCCCGGACATAGACATAGACTTTGCCTGGGACGAGCGGGACGATCTTATCAAGGGAGTCATCGCCAGGTTCGGATCCGACTACTGCGCCCGGGTGGCTAACCACAACTTTTTCCGCCGCCGCTCGGCCCTGAGGGAGACCGCCAAGGCCCATGGCTATGCCGACGGGGAGATCACCCAGGGGAAGGCCGGGGAAGAGATCCTGACCCTGGCCCGGCGCATAGAGGGGCTCCCCCGGGGCCTCAGCATGCACTGCGGGGGCCTGGTGATTACCCCCGACAAGATCAGCCGCTACGCTCCCATAGAAGAATCCGCCGGGCCCCCGGATCAGAGCTACCCCCTCCTCAGCTGGGAGAAGGAGGGGACCGAAGCGGCGGGCTTCGTAAAAATCGACCTCCTGGGAAACCGGAGCCTGGCGGTGATCCGGGACACCCTCAAGGATTTACGGGATCAGGGAATTACCATCGATGAAACCACCTGGCTGCCCCAGGAGGACAAGCAAACCATAGCCGCCCTGGCCCGGGGGGACACCATGGGGGTCTTCTATATCGAGTCCCCCGCCATGAGGCAGCTCCAGCGGAAAACCCGGGTGGGCGATTTTGAGCACATCGTTATCCATTCCTCGATAATCCGCCCGGCGGCCAACAAATTTATCAACGAGTATGTCCGGCGCCTTAAGGGGGGGGCCTGGGAAAGCCTCCACCCCCGGCTGGATCATATCCTGGGGGAATCCTACGGGATCCTCTGCTACCAGGAGGATGTGAGCAAAACCGCCATCGCCCTGGCGGACTTTAACGAGGCCGATGCGGATAAACTGCGAAAGGTCATCGCCAAGAAAGCCGGGGGGGCCCGCCTCAGGGTTTACGAGACCCAGTTCTTCGAGGGCTGCCGCCAGAACGGCGTCCCCGAAGAGACCATCCAAAAGGTCTGGACCATGATGCTGAGCTTCGACGGCTACTCCTTCTGCAAGCCCCACTCGGCCAGCTACGCCATGGTCTCTTACCAGGCGGCCTATCTAAGGACCCACCACGGGCCCCAGTTTATGGCGGGGGTCCTCTCGAACCAGGGGGGTTTTTACCGTCCCCATGCCTACATTTCCGAGGCCCGCCGGATGGGGATAGAAACCCAGGGGCCCGACGTAAACCGCTCCCGCTGGCATTACTACGGCCAGAGCGATAGGCCCGCCCTGGTGATTGGCCTCATGGCCGTAAAGGGGGTCTCCGCCGGGGGGGTAAGGGCCCTTTTGGATGAGCGGGAGAGGGGCGGGCCCTATAGCTCCCTGGAAGATCTGGGCCGGAGGATCGCATTGGGCAGGGATGATATCACCGCCCTGGCCCCGGCGGGGGTCTTTGACAGCATAGCCGGGGGCCTCAGCCGGCCCCTCCAGGCCCGGAGGCTCCTGGGCATGTCCAGCATGAAGCTCGAGAGCTCCAGGGGGGAACTCTTCCCCCAGCTGGAAGCCCGGGAAAGGGAGGCCCCCTATAGCCCCGGCGGCCACGAGACCCTGCTGCGGGAGTACCAGGCCCTGGGCTTCCTGCGCAAACAGCACCCCCTGGTTCTCTGGAAGGAAGCGGTCCAGGCCCAGAGGGACCGGGTTAAGGGGGCCGATCTGCAAAAGCACCTGGGCCGGAGGATCAGCATGGTCGGCTGGCCGGTGACCCAAAAGGAGGTCTGGACCAAAGATGGCCTTACCATGAGCTTCCTGAGCCTGGAAGACGAAACAGCCCTCTACGAAACGGTGATCTTCCCCGAGATCTACGACCGCTACAGCAAGCTGCTCTTTGAGCAGCGGCCCCTCCTCATCCAGGGCCGGGTGATGGACGACCAGGGGGCCCTCTCGCTGGAGCTCAGCCGCATTCAAGCTCTTGCCTAGTCTTCCCTTCCGCCCTTATAATCGAGCCATGACCACCATCGAAGGAAAACCCAATGTCTTTGGGGGCCTTGTCATAGAATCAGCAGCCCTGAACTACGATTACGGCGACTTCGGCCCCATCCTGGCCGAAAACATCCCCCTCTGGAAGGACCAGGGCATTAAGGTGGTGTGGCTGGAGCTAAGACGGGATCAGGCCCGGCTCATCTCCTGCTGCACCGAAGCGGGCTTTGTCTTTCATCATGCCCGGGAAGATATCATCCAGATGACCCTGACCCTGGTACCTGGCTCTACGATCCCCCCCTATGCGACCCACTATGTGGGGGCCGGCGGGGTGGTCATAGACAAGGCAGGACAGCTCCTGGTGGTTTCTGAACGCTACCGGGCCGCGGGGGGACGGCGGCTCAAGCTCCCCGGCGGGGCCCTCCAGGAGGGGGAAGGACTGGCGGAGGCGGTAATCCGGGAAGTAAAAGAAGAGACGGGGATAGACACCCGCTTTGAGTATGTGGCCTGCCTCCGCCACTGGCAGGGCTACCGCTACGGCAAGTCGGACATCTACTTTGTCTGCCGCCTGAGCCCCCTGTCCGCCGAGATTCACATGGACCCCAATGAACTTGCCGAATGCCTCTGGATGCCCCTGGATGAGTTCCTCTCAGACCCGGAGGTCCACGAGTTCAATAAATCCATAGTCCGAACCGCATCGGGCCCCCTGCGGGGTCTGGAGTCCCGGCCCCTCGCCGAATACCCTCACGAAATGCTCTTCTTACCCGAGGGGACCTAAGAGGGCTCTTCTATGGTCCGCAGGGCCTGGCAGACCCCCTCGTAGTGAAGGGTATTGCCGTTGAGGATGTTCAAGGCCCATACGGAGGCCCCCGCCACGGGGGGCACATCAAGAAGCACATACTCAAAATTTTGGCCCGGGTTAAAGCCCTCCAGATACTCCTTAAGGGGGCCGATGAGGTGGGGGTTGTTCCCCCTCACAAAGACTGAACCGGCCAGGACTATGTGGAGGGCCTCATCTTTGGGAAAGTCCATCTCGTCCACCAGGGTAGAGATTCCCCCCGCATAATTGTGGGCCACCTCCCGCAGGAATTTCCGGGCCACCTGATCGCCCGAATCGGCGGCCTCGAAGACTATTTTTACACAGGCGGTGCGGTCAAAGGTCCGGGCCGCATTGAGCTCGTAGACCCGTTCCACAAAATCATGCTTATTGGTTATGCCCAGGTACTCAAGGAGCTTGGGGGTCATGGAGGTGGCCGGGGCCTTCCGAAAAAGATCCGAGTAGGCTGCCGAAACCAGGAAGCGGGCCATGGTGCTCCCCCCTCCCATGTCGTTGGACACATAGCCCACTCCGCCAAGCTGGCGCCGGCTCCCCTGGGCGTCTATGCCCGCGGAAGTGCAGCCCGTGCCGTTGATGGCACAGATCCCTACGCCGGTCTGGGAACCCGCAGGGACCCCCAAGAAGGCATCATTTACCAGGGTGTGCCTGGCAAAGCCCAGGTTTGTGAGGACCCGGGAAATTTGCTCATGCTGTTCTATGGTGTCCGCCCCCGCCATGCCCAGGACCGAATAGGAGACCTCTTCCATGGTGAGCCCATAACGGGGGAGGACATCTTTTAAGAAGTCCCCAAACCGTTCCTGCAATTCTCCATAGGAGCCAGGCATGCCCTCGTGGTTAAGGCCCCGCCATTCCCCCAGGCCTACGAATTTCCCTTCCTTCGTAAAGATGGCCAGGTGGCTCTTGGTCCCCCCCACGTCCACCCCGATGATATATTCTGCCATGGGACTCTCCTTTAGGAAAAAAAGTTGGGGGACAGGTAGTCCCGGTTGGCTTCCAGCATATCCTCCAGGGCGGCCCTGGCCTTGGGATAATCTCCTATGAGGGGGTGAACCATCAGGGCCGCCAGGGCCTCGGCCCGGCTGCCGGAGATGGCTGCGGCGGCGGCCAGCTTTTCGTAGGCCTTCACGCCCTGGATGAGCCCCTTAATACTGGGGTGTATGGGCCCCGGCACCGGCACGGGGGCGGCCCCCTGGCGGTTCACCAGGCACTTTACCTCCACCACATCATCTTCCTCGAGGAAGGAAAGGGATTTCCCGTTTTTTACATTCACCACATGGTGCTCGTTCTTGTCGTTCTCTATGGCATCGGCCACCGAGACCGCCGCAGTCGAATAGAGGGAGCCCCCCCGCTGGGAAAGCTCTTCGGGCTTGCTGCTAAGATTTGGGTCCCTGTATTTTTCCATTAAAGAGGCCTCAAGGCCCACGATGGTTTCGCCCCGGGTCTTTTCGGCGGCCAGGTTCTTTTTAAGCTGTTCATCCCGGAAGTAAAAATAGTTGAGGTAGGAAACAGGGATGGCCCGGATGGCCGCGTAGAGCTCCTCGTTGTTGGTCCCCGACATGTCCCAAAATTCATCTAGAAGCTCCCTGCCGCCGGAACGGATGGAGGTGATCCAGGCCAGGTGGTTAAGGCCCACATAGTCGTAGTCAAAGTCTTCGCTGCCCAGGGTCTTGGCTATCCGGGCCTTCATGTTGATAAAATTATTGCAGAGCCCCACCATCTTTACCCCGCTGTGGTTTAAGAGGGCATCGGCCACTATCCCCGAGGGGTTTGAAAAGTTTATAAGCCAACCCTGGGAGCTCAGTTCTTCGATCCGCCGGGCTATGTGGAGCATCACCGGGACGGTCCTCAGGGCGTTCATAAAGCCCCCTATGCCGGTGGTCTCCTGACCCAGAAGGCCGTACTTTTTCGGGATCTTCTCATCCCGGATCCGGGCCTCCATTCCACCCACCCGGATCTGGGCAAAGATATAGTCCGCCCCCGCTACCGCCTCATCCAGGGAATCCGTAAGGACCAGGCGGCCCTTAAAGCCATTGGCCTTGAGCATCCGCTCCGCCAGGGCCCCGGTGACGCTTAATTTCTCCTGATTAATATCCAACAAATAGAAGGTTTGGAAGTTAAGGCTCCCCTGCCTTTCTATGATTCCTTCGATCAGTTCCGGAGTATAGGTACTCCCGGCTCCTATAATAGCCGCCTTTAGCTCCCTCATCTTCACCTCCTGTGGGGTTCCACGAGTTAATTATCCCCCCAGGATCTAGATAAAGCAAGGCTGATGTATTATGATACTGGACAAGGAGATAGATAGAATGAAAAAAGTATTTTACGCAGCTCTTGCCTGTGCCCTTTTATCAATAATTGGCTGCCAGCGCACCACCCAGGAAGCGGGACCCCAGGGTCCCCAGCAAATCGACTTTGGAAGCACCACCCAGATGGTGAACTGGTTCCATGCCGATTGGCCCGCCGGTAACAATGCGGTCAACATGGACATCATGCGTCTTACCAGGGATCATGCAGGCCCTGTGGTTTTTACCCGTAACGAAGAATGGATCATCAACCCCCAGGTAGTGGCGAATCATAGCTCCACCAATAACAGCGACGGTTCCCGGACCTACCGGATAGAACTGCACCGGGATCTGGTCTTTTCTGACGGCCAACCCATCAATGCCTCCAGCTTTATTGGGCAGATCCTCATGAGGAACTCCCACGAATGGAGGGAAATTGGAGCTTCTGTGGTCAGCGGGAACCGGATCCTGGGCCATGCGGCCTATTCGGCAACCCGGGAAGCAGGAGACACGGCCCCCCGGCACTTTGAAGGTCTAAGGCTCATCGATGAGTTCACCTTTAGCATCACCATAGCCGCCACCGATGCCCAGGGAAACCCCAACTTTCCCTATTATTTTGAGCTCCTCTACCTGGATATGCGGCCCTACCCCATCCATGTCTGGATGCCCGGCGTTACGGTCATCGACAGCCCCCAGGGCGCCAGGCTCAGCGATGCCTTTACCCTGGATCTAATCCGCCGCTCGGTGGATGATCCCCAGACTGGACAGCGCTTTAATCCCACGGTCTTCCCCGGCCCCTATATGCTGGTGAACTACGATTCGGTGGGGAACACCGCCGTTCTGGAACTTAACCCCCGCTTTAAGGGCCTCTATGACGGCCACAAGCCCCAGATAGAACGGATCACCCTCAGGCACACTGCCCAGCCCGTACAGGTGGACATGTTCGCCACCGGTGAAGTAAACCTCCTGGGCGGTATAGGGGGCCAGAACGTGGACCCCATCCTGGACATCATCGAACAGCCCAATAGCGGCCGTTCCTATGCGACCTACCCCAGGGCCGGGTACGGCTTTATCCGGTTCCGCCATGATCACGGCCCCACCGCCAGCGAAGCGGTACGGCAGGCCGTGGCCTTTGCAGCGGACCGGGAAGAATTCGCCCGGCAGTTCACCTTTGGTTACGGCGTGGTGGGCCACGGCTGGTACGGCATGGCCATGCGGGAATACCAGCAGAACCGGACCGCCCTGCATAACCGGATCATCCAGTACCATTACAACCTTGCACGGGCCACCGAACTCCTGGTGGGAGACGGCTGGACCCTCAACGCCCAGGGCGGCGCCTATGTGGAAGGTTCGGGCCTGCCCCGGCACCGCCGGAACGCCCAGGGAGCCCTGGAGCCCCTCATCATCGAATGGTTCTCCACCACCGACAACCGGGTATCAGACCTGATTTCCGCCATGATAGTCCCCGAAGCCGCCAGGGTAGGGATCATCATCAACCAGACCTCCGGGGACTTCCCCACCCTCCAAAGGGAAATGAGCGCCCGGGTCACCGACTTCCACATGTTCAACCTGGCCACCACCTGGTCTACCCCGGCGGTAGCTCCCTGGGACACCTTTAACCCCGATGACGCCTATCTGGGAACCTTCAATGCCAACTTCATCAGGGACCCGGTCCTTCATGGCATAGGGGTGTCCATGAGGTCCGTCGAACCCGGGGACACCGCCTCCTGGGACAGGCTCTGGCTGGACCTTCAGGTTCATTACAACCGGGTCTTACCGGACCTTCCCCTTTACTCGGATGAGTTCTTTGATTTCCATCCGGATAATTTGATGAACTACTCACCCACTCCCTTCCGCACCTGGTCCCATTCGATCCTCTGGGCCAACCTCCGGTAAAGGATTGGTTTTATAAACAGGAACAGGGGTTTATCAGCCGAACTGATAGACCCTTGTTCCTGTACTATTCAGTATTTCTATAGGGGACAGCTATGCTGCAGCACCTGCTAAAAAGGTTCGTCTTCCTCATTTTTGTGTTCTTTATTATTTCCATTATTGTCTTCATCGTATTTCAGCAGGTCCCTGGGGACCGGGCCCAGATGCAGGTGGGGGCTATCCTCCCGGGCATGACCCCCGAGGAGTGGAATGCGGCCATAGAAAGGGCCCGGGCCGAACTGGCCCTGGACAGGGCCTACCCGGTTCAATATGCCATCTGGATGCGCAATGTCCTGACCTTTAACTTTGGCCGGTCCATCTACTACCACATGGACGTGATCGATGTGGTCAGGCCCGCCATGGCCAATACGATCAAATTAAATATTTTTGTCATGTTCTTTGTCTTTATCATAACCATACCCTTAGGAATTATTACCGCCGTAAGAAAGGGCAGCACCCTGGATAATGTCGTACAGGTTGGCACCATCGTGGGGGTCAGCATCCCCATCTTCATCTGGGGGATCCTCTTCATCCTCATTTTCGCCATCTTCTTAAACATACTCCCCATATCGGGGGCCGGGACCGTGGGCTTCCAGGGTACCGGCTTTGCCCGCCTTATGGACCAGGCCAGGTTCATGGTCCTGCCGGTCCTGACCCTCACCTTCGCCAGCCTGGCCTCCATCACCCGCTATGTCCGCAGCGGCATGATCGAAGCCCTCAGGCAGGATTATGTCCGGACCGCCCGGGCCAAGGGGGTAAGGGAAAAGGTGGTCATCTACTCCCATGCCTTCCGCAACTCCATGATCCCCCTGGTCAATATAACCATAGCCTGGACCATCAGCCTCTTTGGGGGCTCCATGATAGTCGAGAATGTTTTTTCCTGGCCCGGCATGGGGAGGATCACATTAGACGCCCTGCACAACCGGGACTTCAACGTGAGTTTTACCATGATCCTGTTCTATGTGGTCTTGGCGCTTTTGGCAAATCTTTTAATGGATATTGCCTATACCCTGGTGGACCCCCGGGCAAAATTTAATTAGAGGTTTGGACATGTCTGAAAATTCCATCATTGAAGAAGAACTGATCCAAAGCCCCGGCCGCACGGCCCTTAAAAACTTTCTCGAAAAGAAAACCGCCATCACCGGGGTCACCCTCTTCTTTCTTATTTTTTCCCTCTGCTTTATCCTCCCCATATTTTTCCCCCTGGATGTCAACTTTGCCGATTCATCCCAGCAGCATATCCGGCCGGGGTTAAACCTGATGCGGGTCCCCAGGGAATTACGGAACAATGCAAAAATCATTGACGTAGGCAATTCCTTCGGGGCCGGAGTAGACAGGAACAATAATGTCTACATCTGGGGGAACCCGGTGAACGAGAGGCTCCTCAACATTCCCCAAAACATGGGAAACATTACCATGCTTTCGGTGGGGCTGGACCATATCCTGGTCTTAAACGATCAGGGGAATGTCTTTACCTGGGGGAATGACCGGCACCGTCTTTCCCCCATCCCCCCGGAGGTGCGGCTCTCCCACATAGTCTATATCGAAGCGGGGAACCAAATTTCCATTGCCGTCGATGCGGAGGGGGAGATCCATGTCTGGGGGAACCGGGGCTTCGTGGATGTCCGGCCCGAACTCTTCGAAGGACAGGTTGAAAAGGTCCTTTTGATGGATGCCACAGCCTTTGTGATCTCCTACGAGAAGAACCTCTACGCCCTGACCAATAGGGACATCCTCATCGCCACCGCCATGCCCCAGCATATCCAGGGCCGGGTGGTACAGGTGGCGGCCACGAACCGGGATGCCCTGGCCCTGCTGGAGGACGGCACGGTCCACAGCTGGGGCAACCAGGAACATGGGGTGCACCTGATCCCCCCGGAGATCCAGGGCCGGGTAAGGTCCATCTCGGCGGGGAGCTGGCATTTTGCTGCCTCCCTGGATGACGGCACCGTGGTCTCCTGGGGAAGAAACAATTACCGCCAAACCCGGCCCCAGGACCTCAGCGGTATAGAGTCGGTCCACTCGGGCTACTATCAGAACTACGCCATCGATGCCCAGGGAGGGGTCCACCCCTGGGGCTTCTCGGGCTACCTCATGGGGACCGACCATTACGGCCGCAACGTCTTTCGCCGGGTTTTAGAGGGGGGGAAAATCTCCCTCACCATAGGGGCCATAGGGGTCCTTATCGCCAGTTTCATAGGAATCATCATAGGGGGCATCTCGGGCTACTTTTTAGGGAAGATAGACCTGGTCCTCATGCGCTTTGCGGAGATCGTCAACGCCATCCCCTTCCTGCCTTTGGCCATCATCCTCTCCTACTCCATAGGCCACAGCCTGCCCCAGCAGCAGCGGCTGGTCCTCATCATGCTTATCTGGGGGCTTATCAACTGGTCGGGGCTGGCCCGCCTAACCCGGGCCAACATACTGGTGGAACGGGAAAAAGATTTTGTCACCGCCGCCAAGGCCATGGGGGTCCGGGAGGGGGTGATCATCTTTAAGCACATCATCCCCAACATCTTGCCCATCATCCTGGTGCAGATCCTCCTGAGCCTGGCCACCATCATGCTCTTCGAGGCATCCCTCTCATTTTTAGGGCTGGGCATCACCGAGCCCCGGGCCTCCTGGGGGAACATGCTCCAGGGTCTGCGGTCCACGGACATCCGGTTTTACTGGTGGCGCTGGGTCTTCCCGGCCCTCACCTTAAGCATGGCGGTCATCAGCATCAGCATGATAGGAGATGCCCTGCGGGATGCCATTGACCCAAAATCTAACGACAGGTAGGCAGCCATGGCTTTACTGGAACTAAAAGAAGTCCATACCTATTTTTCCACCAAGCGGGGCATCGTAAAGGGAGTTGAGGGGGTTTCATATACCCTCGACGGGGGCCGCACCCTGGGCATCGTGGGAGAAAGCGGAAGCGGAAAGTCCGTCTCTGCCATGAGCATCCTCCGCATCCTGGACGGCAACGGCTACATCCATTCGGGGGAGATCCTCTTTAAGGGGGAAGATCTGGTTAAGTCCCCCCTGGAAGATCTCTATAAAATCCGGGGAAAGGAGATCTCCTTTATTTTCCAGGAACCCATGACCAGTTTGAATCCCGTCTTTACTGTCGAAAAGCAAATTGGCGAAAGCTACATGATCCACGAGGGGCTCGATAAGAAAGAGGCCCGGAACAAGGTGATAGATATTTTACGGGATGTGCAGATCCCCAACCCCCAGACCGTGGCCAAGCAGTATCCCTTTCAGCTTTCCGGGGGCATGCGGCAGAGGGTGATGATCGCCATGGCCCTGGCCTGTAAGCCCAGCATCCTCATCGCCGATGAACCCACCACCGCCCTGGACGTGACCATTCAGGCCCAGATTCTCCGGCTTATGAACGACCTTAAACGGGAAAAGGGGACCTCCATCCTCTTTATAACCCACGACCTGGCGGTGATTAACCAGATGGCCGATGATGTGGCGGTGATGTACTGCGGAGAGGTGGTAGAAATGGCCCCCAAGCGGACCATCTTTACCCCCCAGACCCTGTCCCACCCCTACACGGAGGCCCTTATGATCTCCATCCCCCGGCTTGATACCCCCGCGGGGATGCGCCTGGAGGCCATCCCGGGCTCGGTCCCCCCCCCCCCGGCCATGCCCCCCGGCTGCCGCCTTTCCCCCCCCCGTTAAAATGCGGGCAGTCCTTGCCCAACCCGGGATCCCCC
>Ga0099364_10000082_pt1 | contig 149082 bp, 160 predicted proteins | sample TergutTh196P3_FD_73070 | JGI IMG/M metagenome (GOLD analysis project Ga0099364, IMG submission 73070) | Microcerotermes parvus P3 segment gut microbial communities from Pointe-Noire, Republic of the Congo - Th196 P3 | ecosystem: Host-associated > Arthropoda: Insects > Digestive system > Gut ... | reverse complement strand
ATGTCAGACTAAAAAGAGAAAAAAAAAAAGAGAAGGGGGGGGGGAGAAAGGGAAAAAAAAAAAAAAAGAAAAGGAAGGAGGGGGGGGGAAAGGCCAAACCCCCCCCCCCCCCCGCCGATTCTTTACAATTGTTAATTATTCGTCACCCAGCCGCGTAATTCCACCGCTTCCGCAACCCTTTTAATAGCAATCATGTACGCCGCATCGCGCATATAAACATTTTTCTCCTGCGCCAAATTATAAACCGCACGGAAAGCCTCTGTCATTTTGCGCTCAAGCTTTTCGAGAACCTCGGCTTTGTCCCAGAAATAATTCATATTGCACTGCACCTGCTCAAAATAACTGCAAGTTACGCCGCCCGCGTTACAAAGGAAGTCGGGTAGCATGACTATTCCGCGCTCTTTTACAAGCGGGTCACAGTCGGGGGTGGTCGGACCGTTGGCGCCCTCGCAGATTACTTTGACTTTTGGGGAAATTTTACCGAAAACAGCAGGGGTAATCTGATTTTCCAAAGCGCAGGGAACTAAAATATCAACGTCCTGTTTGAGCCAGTCGTCGCCGGGGAGAATCTCGTAGCCCAATGCCTTTGCCTTTTCGGCGTCAATACTTCCGAATTTGTCTTTTATGCCGACTAATTCGGGAATATCACAACCGCTTTCTTTTTTAAATGTATAGGCGGTTTTATCTTTCTGATTCCAGCAGGAAACGGCAATGACCTTTCCGCCCAAATCCGAGTACATACGCGCCGCGTATTCGGCAACGTTACCGAAACCCTGAAAGCTTGCGCTGGTGCTTCCTACGGAAATCTTCATACAACGAAGTAAGTCTTTCAGGGTGTAAACTACACCGTATCCGGTGGCTTCGGTACGCCCGAGAGAGCCGCCCATGCCAACGGGCTTTCCTGTAATCATTCCCGGAAAACGACCGCCTGCTATGGTTTCATACTCGTCAAGCATCCAAAGCATATGGCGATTGTTCGACATAACATCGGGAGCGGGAACGTCGGCAAAGGCGCCTACCTCCTTATACACAGCGCGAACGTACCCTCTGCAAAGCCTTTCCTGTTCCCCCATAGACATTTCACGGGGGTCGCAGACTATGCCGCCTTTTCCGCCGCCGAGAGGAATATCGGCAACCGCGCATTTCCATGTCATCCACATGGAAAGGGCTCTAACGGTATCGGCGGTTTCTTCAGGGTGAAAGCGTATACCGCCTTTTCCGGGTCCTCTCGCATCGTTATGGCGGATTCTGAAACCTTTAAATGTTTTTGTAGTGCCGTCGTCCATTTTCACCGGAATGGTGAAGTGGTATTCTCTCATCGGCTGACGTAAAAACTCCCTCATGGAGCTATCTAAGCCTATTGCCTCCGCAACGCCGTCAAACTGCGCCTGCGCATTCTCAAAGGGATTGTATCCTGTGTGTGCCATTTGTGTTTATGCCTCCTTTAATGTGTTTACATATAAATATATTATAATATAAAATCAGTATGTTTGTCAATGATTTTTTATCCCGCACCCGCAATACCCTTGCCTGTAAAGCCCGTACTCCTTTGACAACTCAACCGAGCGCTTATATCCGTCCTTCTTCTTAAAGTCCTCACAAAGCGGTTTTATATCGTGTTTCGCGCCTTTTTCCAAAAGGATTCTGTTAATCATGGCGGTATTTTTATGCGGGCTCACCGAAAGGGTAGTAGCAAAAAAATCAAAGCCCAATTCCCGTGCGGTTTCGGCGGTTTTGCAAAGCCGCATTTCAATGCACTTTTCGCAACGCCGACCACCCTCCCGCTCGTTTTCCAACCCCTCAACAGCCTTTAAAAAAGCCTGATTGGGAGTGTCATAACCGCCCTCAATAAGCTCTGTTTTGCCCGCCCCGGGAATCAGCGAGATTAACCGCCTTTGCTCGTAAAGCCGCTTTTCATACTCGGCGGCGGGCATTATGTTTGGGTTATAATAATATATTGTAATTTCATAATCGCTGAACAGTCTCTCCAAAACCGCACTGCTGCACGGCGCACAACAGCTATGCAACAGCAGGGACGCCCTCCGCGAAAAGCTTTTCTCATTTTTGCTCAATTTTGTCCTCCAATAACGCCGTCAACTCTTCTTTACTTCCGTCTATCAGCGCGTCATACTCAATGATTATTAACCCGCCGCCGTCCTTTATAAATATATACGCCGCGCACGGCGCAATATAAACCTCACCCGTCTGCTCCCAATCGTAAAAAGCAACCGGTTTCCCCTCTTGATTCTTTACGAGAATCAAGTTTTTGTCTAACCCTATAATGAAGTCATTTTGCCCCTCTCCCGCCTCGCAAAGCTTTCCCGCCGTTTTTTTCATAAGTGCAAGGAAGAAAAACGCGTATAAAACCATAATTAAAACAGCAACGCCCGTAATCAGCATAATAACAGGCTCGCCAATAACCAAATTCATAACAATCCCCGCACACGCCAACGCAAAAACAAAAAAACCGTAGGCAAAAATCATTAGTTTCTGCTGCTTGTCCTTAAAAAATGTTAAATATTTTACTAATTTCCATGAATTTTCTTTGGTAATTTTCATTTTTGCCGTTATAATTGTCGTCATAATGATACATTAACCTTTCGTAAATAATGATTTTAAAGCCTTTTATAGAGATAATTAGTTTGTCAATAGAACTAATTAGAAATTTACAGCCAAATCTTACCGTCTTTTTTTGTCGAATCTGCCAGTTTACAATACGCTATGTTTTTTTATATAATAAATATACAGCGGGGAATTTTCATGAAATCCCGCTTGTGAACCCGTTACCCGAAAGGAATAATAACATGAACAACGATTTCCCCCGTATTTTATCGTTACTTCGCAGTGAAAAACAATTAAGCCAGAAGCAAGCCGCCGAAGACCTCGGAATCGCGCAGGCTCTGCTTTCCCATTACGAAAAAGGCAAACGTGAATGTGGTTTGGATTTTTTGGTTAAGGCGGCGGATTATTACAACGTTTCCACGGATTATCTTTTGGGGCGTTCTCCCGTAAGCACCGGAGCCTTACTCACCGAAAACGATATACCCGAAGGCGCGCCCACCGGAAAAGCGGACGGCTTTTCTTTCTCATCGTCGCTTGCCAAAAAGCTTATTATCAGCAGTGTGGATGTTATTTATTCCCTTTTGAATAAAACCAAAAATAAAAAGTTAGCCCAAAGCATATCTACGATTTTATCTTTAAATATCTATAAATCCTTTCGCCTTATCTACAAGCTTAACCCCAAAAACGATAAAAATCTGTTCGTTATAAACGAGGAATCGGCGTTTCGCGCCGCCGCCGCCGGCGAACTTTTAGCCGAGAGCGCGGCACTTGCCGCAATAAACGATTCCTCCGCCAATTCCCCCGAAAACATAGAAATAACCACGGCTACCCTTGAAAGCGAGTATAATAAGCAGGCGGCGGCGCTTTTAAACCTGATTCGCAACAGCGAAAATACAATTAAGAAATATGAGTAGGTTTTTTACGACTAAGCTTTGCGCTTGTTTAAAACAAACCTTAACGCCGAGATTCCCGCTCTGTAATTGATTACCAAAACCACCGTAAACAATATAATCAGCGACGTGTAGTAAAATCCTGTATCTTCGGCAAAAATAACCACACCGCTCATTAAACCCAGCAAAATCAGATTAGCCCCCATTTTAAACGGCTTAAAGTCCATGTACACCAATGAACGGGTGTCAATTACCCTCACCGTAAAAATAACAATATAGCTGATTAATGTCGCCAGTGCCGCACCTTGTATGCCAATCACGGGAATCAGCAGAAAATTGAAAATCAGATTCAATACCGCCCCGCTCATAGACGTTAACATTGAGCGTACAGATTTTTTTGAAGCGATGTAAACACTCCCCATAAAGGTCGAAAAACAGGTGAAAATTACCGCCAAAATGATTATCGGGGAATATCTGAAAGCCCCCTCGAACCCCTCGCCCACCGCCATAAAACCGAGGAGCTTTCTAATCAGCAAAAGCATAAACGCCGAGGCGACATAAATAATCGACTGATAAAAATTAAATACATCTGAATAGAATTTAGCGATTGTACGTGAATTTTTTTCGGTTATGGCGGACATGTTCCACGCCTGTGAGAATATTCCCGAAACCAAAGCAATCATACTCGGAAACTTCCGCGCCGCCGCGTACACTCCGTTTTGCCCTACGCCGAGCATGGCAGTAATAAAAAAGGTGTCCGAAACGCTGGTAATCCACCACATCATCAAGGTCGGAATCATAGGAATCGAAAATCGGTACATAAATCTGCGTAGCTGTTTGTCAATCCCGAAAAGCCTTAAATACGACGTTAATCTTCCCATGTAAAACAAGAAAATGATTGACAGCAAATCGGCTAATACTACCGATATTACATAACCGGTTAAGCCTAACTTGAATACGAGCAGAAAAAGAAGATTAAACAAAATATTCATGCCCGTGGTAAATATTCCGTCAATCGCAAAAAGCCGCACATTTCCCGACGAGCGCACGAACAGGGCGCAGACGCTTTTTATACTGCCGGTAAATACGTACATATATATGTAAATGCTGTACTGCGAAAGAAAGTCAATCAGTCCCATTACAGGCACAAACGGTATAAAAATAATTAATCCGGTTATCGTAGTGGTAAAGCCGATTGAAAAAACCTGAGATTTATCGTATTTATCGTCCAACCCGAAACGAATCACCGATTCGCCTATTGACAGCGCAACAACATACATTATGAGCATGCTCGTATTTATAATAACGTCCATTGCGCCGTAATCTTCAGCACCGAGTATAGACGTATAGAACGGCATCATTATAAAAACCAGCAACTTTGAGCCGAATTGCCCCAAAGCGAGAATTATCGTATTAGACGCTAATTTTTTATATCTGTCCAAAGGGCAATCCTCCTTTGCGGGTTGTCTTAAAATAAATTCTTATCAAATAAGGAGACTGTTATTATGAAATCAATATGCAAACTCATGGTATTCGCGTTAGGATTAGCTGTCATCGCCGTCGCGCTCACAACTATCGTCAACCGCCTTTTCGATGACGAATATTACTGTTGCGACGACTTCGACTTTTAATTCCTCAGCTTTTTAAAGAACTCACTCAAAATCGCGCCACACTCGTCCTCTAAAACCCTGCTTCGCACCATTGGCTTATGATTCACGGGATAATCGTACAGGTTGAACAGCGAAGCGCACGCGCCGCCTTTCGAGTCAAACGCGCCGTAAACTAAACGTTTTAGGCGCGCGTTTGAAATCGCGCCCGCGCACATGGGGCAAGGCTCCAAGGTTACATAAACAGTACAATCCGACAGCCGCCTGTTTTTCAAGACACGGGCGGCTTCGCCTATTGCAATCATCTCGGCGTGCATAAGGGGCGAATGATTGGTTTCGGTAGTATTGTATCCCCTGCCGACAATATTCCCGCCGCCGTCAACGATAACCGCACCGACGGGACATTCGTTCTTATCAAAGGCTTTGCGGGCTTCTTCAAGAGCTAACTCCATGAAATGTTCGTCATCGAGCATTATTTTTCACCTACTATTTTTATATGCAGTTCCTCAAGATGTTTCTCATCAACCTCGCCCGGGCTTCCCGACATCAGTTCGCTGGCGTCCTTTGTTTTCGGGAACGCCGTAACGTCCCGCAGGCTTTTTGCACCGCAAAGGAGCATTGCAAGCCTGTCAAGTCCTATTCCCGCGCCACCATGAGGCGGAGAGGCTAATTTGTAGGAGTCAATTAAAAAGCCGAATTTTACCTCTATTTCCTCTTTTGTAAGTTTCAATGCCTTAAACATACGCTCCTGAAGCTCAAAGTCAGTAATCCTTATAGAGCCGCTACAAAGCTCTGTACCATTCAGAACCAAATCATAAGCCTTAGCGTAAACCTTATCATACTCACCGCTGTCCAAATACGCCAAGCACTCGTCCTTGGGCATGGTGAACGGGTGGTGCATAGCATCCCATTCCCCGCTCTCGTCGTTTTGCTCGAAGAACGGCATTTCAGTAACCCAGAGATAATTGTATCCCTCCTGCGGTATTATGTCAAACTGACCGGCAACAGTCGTCCTGAGCGCACCTAAAACCCGCAGAACGTCCTTGCTCTTATCAGCGGCAATTAGCGCAACATCGCCGTTCTCACAGCCCAATTCGGCGCATATAGCCGTAAGCTGTTCTGGAGAGGCGAATTTCGCAAAGGAACAGGTCGGCACATCTTCAAGCCACCTGATATAGGATAAGCCTTTAGCGCCGATTCCTTTGGCGAATTCAATAAGCTTATCTATTTCTTTTCTTGTTAATTGCGCCGCCTTACCTTTAACCACAATACCTCTAACGCTTTCCGCATCTTTAAATACCCCGAATTCAGTCTGTTTCGCTAAATCGGTTATAACAGTAATTTCCATGCCGTAACGTGTATCGGGTTTATCAGTGCCGTATCTGCTCATCGCCTCGTTGTAAGTCAGGCGCGGGAGCGGTATATTAATTTCCACCCCCATAACCTCGCTCATGACGTGTTTTATAAAGCCTTCCAGCATTTCAAGCACGTCATCCTCGTCTACAAAAGACATCTCTATATCTATTTGTGTGAATTCAGGCTGTCTGTCGGCGCGGTTGTCCTCGTCGCGGAAGCACCGCGCAAGCTGAATATAGCGGTCAAACCCCGAAATCATTAATAACTGCTTATAAATCTGCGGCGACTGCGGCAAGGCGTAGAATTTCCCCGCGTGCAATCTCGACGGTACCAAAAAGTCCCTCGCGCCCTCCGGCGTTGATTTTATGAACATAGGGGTTTCAATTTCGATAAATCGGTTGGCATAAAAATAATCCCGCGTAGCCTTGGCTAAATTATGCCTTAAAAGCAGGTTATTCTGCAATTCCTCCCTTCTTAAATCAAGACAGCGGTGTTTGAGTCTTAATTCCTCATTAGCCATATTTTCGGCATGTATATCGTAAGGCAAAGCCCTAGCTTTGGATAAAATCCTTAACTCACTCACAAGTATTTCCACCGCGCCTGTGGCAATTTCTTTGTTAATACTTTCACGCTCGCGCAGAATACCGCAAGCCATAAGCACAAATTCGCTTTTGACGCTACCGGCTTTCTCAAAGACTTCACGCCCGATGGTTTCATCAAACACTAATTGTACAATCCCTGTCCTGTCGCGCAAATCTATAAATATTATACCGCCCTTATCTCTCACGCGGTTGGCAAACCCGCCTACGATTATTTTTTCTCCTTGTTTTGCTACGGCAACCTCTCCGCAATAATGTGTGCGTTTAAGCCCTTTTATTTGTTCCATGTTCTTCCCTTTCGTGATTTTATAAATACTTTTTATAGTTTACCACATTTTTCAAAAAAAAACAAGCCCGCCTTTTGGCGGGCTTGTTTTATTCAAAAACACTTGGCTTAATTGCCATAAAGGGTTCAACAATTCAGCCGTCGAGGACTTTACGGTTACTCTTTAACCGCACCCATCGCCATTCCGCCTACAATAAACTTGGAAAGGCAGATATAAACAACAACGACCGGCACAATCGAAATCGCGAGCCCGAGGTAAAACGCGCCGATTTCCCTGTTATAGGTGTTACCGTTTACGATAATCTGAACCGCCATAGGCAAAGTAGCCTTTTTTTGGTCGGTTATAATTAAAAACGGGGTAAAGAAGTTGTTCCATGAACCTACAAAAGCAAATATAGCCATTGTAAACATGCCGGGAATAGCTATGGGCATCATGATTTTGTGCATAATTCCAAGCTCGCTACAACCGTCTATACGCCCCGCATGTATGAGTTCCTTGACCAAACAGCTTTCCAAATACTGTTTCGCGAAGAATACGCTGGTCGGAACGGCAATCGCGGGTATAATCAAAGGATAAAATGTGTTTAACCAGCCAAAAGCCGACATCTGCATGTAGAAACCGATTACCGCGACCTGCCCCGGAATCATTACAAGCAACATAACCAACGAATATACGACCTTTTTAAGTTTAAAGTTGTAAACCTCAATCGCATAAGCGGTAAGAACCGCGAAATAAACCGTAATAATGGTGTTGGAAAACGCTATTATTGCGCTGTTTCCGAAAGAGCGGAACAAATTCACCGAACCGCTACTTCCGAGTACGCCCCAGTTAAACGCTAAAAAGGTAGACGGTAAAAACGAAATTCCGCTGTTTATTTGGGGAGTTGAACGGGTAGCGTTAATAAACAGTATGTAAATCGGGACGATACACAGCAACGCAATGAAAATCATTATAATGTATACAATAAGCCTGACTAAATTAGTTAAAAGTTTATATGACATTAGCTCAACACCGCCTTTCCTAATTTGCTTTCTTTATTCAATCGTTTCAGACGTTTCTTTTCAAGCTTACTGTCGTCGTCTTTTCCGATATTCATAATAGCAAGCAAAATCAGCGCGGCTACAAGCGTTACGGCAAAAATCACCATACCCGCCGCAGACGCCAACCCGAGGTTTCGGGTGCTGTTTCCATTAAAATAGGTGTTTGTCATCACCACGTTCATGGTGGCGAATTCGCCCATTCTACCTCCCGGTCTGTTTTCCCCGTTAATCATGTATGGAATATCCATCATCTGCATACCGCCCACAAGCGAGGTAACTAAAACGTAAAGCATAACGGGTCTTAAAAGAGGAAGGGTTATTTTAAAGAACATCTGCCCTCCGTTAGCGCCGTCAACCGTTGCCGATTCATAAAGCGAGGGGGAAATCGAGGTCATTCCCGCCATGAGGAGAACAATGGTTACACCGAACCACAACCACCACTGAAGATACGCGACAAGCCCTACCATGAAACTTGGGGTGTCTCTGAAGAATATCGGCTCGGTTATAAGTCCCAAATTTATAAGCATTCTGTTAATTGGTCCTAAGTTGCTGAAAAGCGTCGTATAAAGCGCGGCAACCGTTGCACTCATCAAAAGGTTGGGCATATAGAAAACGGTGCGGAACAGCCCGACACACTTCAAACGTAGCCTTACCGAGGTGAACCATGCGGAAATCATGAGTGCTATACCAAGCTGCGGTATAAAGCTGATTATCCAGATTTTCCATGTAGTCCCGATACTGGTGATGAAACTTTGATTACCCAAAACAGTTTGGTAGTTAGCAAACCCGATAACTTCAAGCTCCTGGTTAAACGCCCTGTTTGTGGCGTTGGTAAAACTCTTAAAAAACATGTCCCCTACCGGATATAGAGTAAAAACCAAAATACCGATGATAAATGGAGCGACAAAAATATAACCCCATCTGTCTATTTTCCCGCCCTGTCTTATTTTTTTTGTTTTCATGGCAATACCTCGTTAATATTTTTATAGCTGTTTGACTTTTTGTATACAAAAATAGATTTGCGAGAATATTTTTTGTCATACAAGGATAAATCGCAGTGAATACCTTACGCATTCAAGAGGATTCAGACGCAGTATGACGGAAAATATACCGCAAGAGATGGGTATACATAATGTCAAACCGCTATATAATCGCTTAAATTAAGGCTTGTTCCGGTCTCATAAAGAATCATCAAACCGAAACAGATTCCTTAATTTAACCGACTATAGATAGTTATAATGGGCGTTTTTACCGCCCATTATAACTATTACGATAGCTAAAAACTACGAAATAAAATTACCAGTCGAGGTCAGGCAGAGCTTCCTGCACATTTCTTTCAAAGTCAGCAAGAGCTTCTTCCTGAGTTTGGTCGCCGTTTACATAGTTTCCAACGCTGTTTATGTACAACGCCTGGATTGTCCCGTCGGTTCTCTGAATCAGGTCGATGTGAGTGTGAGCAGCAATCATGCCGAATTTAGCGTAGCTGTTTTGTCCGCCGAGGAACGCAGAGGTTCCCGCGTCGTCAAAGGACGGTGTAAGTTCAGCAACCAATCTTTTGCTGTTTACAAGGTCGCCCGCGCCCTGAGAAATGCTGTCGGCAATAGAGCCGTCGATTGTTTTGAGGTACTCGTTGGTGTAAGTTCCGAGAGCCCAGTTTTTGAGGTTTTCTTCGTCTAATGTGCAGAACTTAACGAATTCTTTAGCCAACTCAACGTTGGTAGCTCTGTCCATAATACCAAGGAATGAACCGCCCCAAGCATATTCAAAAGGACCGTCAACCAGACCCCAGTCGCCGTCGGTGTTTCCGCCGCTGTTATTCATAAGTACGTAGGGAAGTCCCCAAGTGGGAAGGAAGTAAGTAAATACCTGTATTTTGTTTCCGTTAATGTCGGTCAGGTCGTCGCTCATAGCGGAGTTCCATTCAGGAGACCACGCCTGTGCGCGAGCTTCCCATGCATTGTCGCGGAACTGCTTGGAAAGGTCAAAGAGTTCAAGAGCCACAGGGTCGATATAAAGCTTGTTATCAACTATCCAAGGCTGTGAACGGGTGTTAAAGAAAGGATTGCAGAAATCCTGGAAGCTCGGTACCATGAAAGCAGAGCCGCCGGATTTTTCATGAACAACTGCCGCTGTAGCAACAAAAGCGTCCATGTCTTTTACGAGTTCCTGAATATCTTCAGGCTCTTCTGTTCCGAAGAATTCAGTCGCGAGACTTCTTCTGTAGAACATACCACCGGGAGTTGCCTGGAACGAAACAGCTTTTAAATCTCCGTTGGGGTCTGTTCCGATATTAAGCATATATTCGTATTGCTCCATAGCCTCTGCCAAGGGTCTGAATTCGTTAATGGTCATCATAGAACCGTTTTCAACGAATTCGCGTACAAACGCAGCTTCAAGTCCAACAGCGTCGGGAACGTTTCCGCCCGAAATCGCGTTCAAAAGGCTGTTCTTGAACTGGTCTTCAGTGTCGGGAATCATAGTGTAGTTAATTGTAACATCGGGATTGTCTTTTCTGAACGCTATCGCCATAACCTCAAGTTCGGGAGAGAACGACCAGAAATTAAGAGAGCCGGATAAGCCACTGCCGGTTGTTTCGGTGTCGGTAGCGTCGGTTGTTCCGGGGTCGGTAGCGTCGGTTGTTCCGGGGTCGGTAACGGGAGGGTCTTCTTTTGTGCAACCAGCCGCTAAACCGAGCACCATAAACATCGACAACAATAATGCTAATACTTTTTTCATGCCTTTCACCTCATAAATTTTTAATTGAATAGAGCAGGTTGTCAAAAACAACCATATTCACATATTAACATGTTCATAATACTTTGTCAATACAAAATGAACAAATTATGTAAATTTTTTTTTACATTTTACATAATTTTACCATAAAAAACCAAATTGTAACCATATTGTAATCTCCTGTAACCGCTTTGTAACCAAAATGTAATCAGCCTGTAACCGGAATCTTTTATACTTTAAATTGAATATAATTAATTATTGAATAAAAAAAATACGGCAAAACCGTATCGGCTTTGCCGTATTTTGTGACTTTTTTGTGAACAGACTGAAATTATTAGCAGCCGCAGGGGTTGCATCCGCATCCGCCGCCGCAGCAGCCGCCGGTAGCTCCTCCGACAAAACCGTCGTTACCGCCGCAGCAGAAGCAAAGAAGCAGTAAGATGATAATTATCCAGCAGCAGTTTCCGTTGCCGAAAAACATAATATGTTCCTCCTTGATTGAAATAAAATTGTTTATTGGTGTATGAAACGTTTCATAATAAATTGTATGCTTCCGGAAAAAAATTGTTACATTGTCGGAATAAAAAACGTATAATCAGATATAATCTGTCACAACAGCGCAATCCCCTTTAACTTAAAATTGAACGAATTTTAAGTTAAAGGACAATAATGGAGTAAAAAATGATTGAATTCAGCGATTTTACCGAAAAAGCAAGCCGCGCCCTTAAAGAAGCCCTGAACACCGCCATGTCGCTCGGGCATATTTATATAGGCAGCGAGCATATTCTGTGCGGACTTTTAAGCGCGGAAAACACTGTGGCTTATCTCGTCTTATCAAAACACGGGGCGACTTTAAGCGAGGTCGTCCGAAAAATTGAAACCGCCGTAGGCAAAGGAATCCCCTCCAAGCTTGATTTGCGGGACTTCACTCCGCGAAGCAAGCGGATTATGGAAAATGCTATATCGGAGGCGCGGGGGCTTTATAATAATTTCGTAGGTACAGAGCATCTGCTTCGCGCTATAATAAAGGATACCGACTGCTACGCGGTTTTACTGCTAAAAGAAATGGGGGTTAATTTAGGCGCGGTATATAATGACTGCGGAAGTAATGAAAGTCGTGAAAATCGTGAAATCAAAGGTAGAAACGACGGCATACCCGATAATTCCGACGACGGCTACAGCTACGGAAATTCCGAGCGCCGTAAAAATTCAAAAGGCACTTTACAGGTTTTACAAAAATACGGCAGAGACCTGACCGAGCTTGCACGTCAGAAGAAAATCGACCCCGTGATTTGCCGCAGGGATGAAATCGAGCGGATTATACAAATTCTGCTACGCCGCCGCAAGAATAACCCCTGCCTGATTGGAGAAAGCGGTGTGGGGAAAACCGCCATCGCCGAAGGCTTCGCTTTGCGAATCGCCGAGGGACGAGTCCCCGAAAACATTAAAGATAAGCGGGTTTTCATGCTGGATATTTCCTCCATGCTTGCCGGCGCGAAGTATAGGGGCGACTTTGAGGAGCGCATAAAAAACGCCCTTGATGAAATAATCAAGGACGGCAACGTAATTCTTTTTATAGATGAAATTCATACCATTATAGGGGCGGGCGCCGCCGAAGGGGCAATAGACGCGGCGAATATTATGAAACCGCTGCTTGCGCGGGGCGAATTACAGCTTATTGGCGCTACAACCATCGACGAATACCGTAAATATATTGAAAAAGAACCCTCCCTTGAACGGCGTTTTCAGCCGGTTACGGTTGACGAGCCGAGCGAGGGGGCGGCGCTTGACATTCTTTTCGGGCTTCGGGACAAATACGAGGCGCATCATAAAGTAAAAATAACCGATGAATCACTCAAAGCCGCCGTTTCCATGTCGGCAAGGTATATAAACGACAGATTTCTGCCCGATAAGGCAATCGACCTGATTGACGAGGCGGCTTCCGGAATAAGGCTTGTGGCGTTCACCGCGCCGCCGCTTGTCAGAGAGCTTGAAGACAAGCTTTTATCTGTTGAAACCCAAAAAATCGCCGCTGTAAATATGCAGGATTTCGAGACAGCCGCAAAGCTACGCGACGATGAAAAGGAACTTTTTGAGGAGTTGAAAAGCTTTAAAGCCAAAGACACCGGAGACGAGATTTGCGGGGAGGTTAATGAAGAAAATATAGCCGAAGTCGTCGCAAAATGGACAGGAATCCCCATAAACCGTCTTCAGGAGGACGAGGCAAAGCGACTGGCGGGAATGGAAAAGTCCCTTGAAACCCGTGTAATCGGACAAAAAGAAGCTGTGGAGGTTTTAGCTAAAGCGGTGCGGCGCGGCAGGGCGGGACTAAAAAATCCCAATCGCCCCGTCGGAACTTTCTTCTTTCTCGGTCCTACGGGCGTCGGCAAAACCGAGCTTTGTAAAGCTTTGGCAGAAGCCTTGTTCGGCGACCCAAACGCATTAGTTCGGTTTGATATGTCCGAATACATGGAAAAACACGCCGTTTCAAAGCTCATAGGCTCTCCGCCCGGCTATGTCGGGTTTGACGAGGGCGGTCAGCTTACCGAAAAAATCCGCCGCCGACCTTATTCGGTAATACTTTTCGACGAAATCGAAAAGGCGCATCAGGATATTTTCAATATACTTTTACAGATTATGGAAGATGGTATGCTTACCGCCTCCGACGGACGCAAGGCAAGCTTCAAAAACGCCGTGGTGATTATGACGTCCAATATAGGCGCGAAAATTATCGCCGAAAACAAGCAGGCTCTCGGCTTCATGGGTAGCGGCGCAGACCAAAATCGGGAAAACACCGACAAAAAAGCCCGCGTTTTTGACGAGCTTAAAAGGACGTTTAAACCCGAATTCATAAATCGGGTGGACGATGTGATTATTTTTAACAAACTAAGCAAGGACGACATAGGCAAAATTTGCGTAAATATGCTCCGCGATTTATCAGCCCGCGCCGAATCCCTCGGCATGGACATAAGCTTTGAGCCGAGCGCGGTTGAAAAATTAGCGGAACTCGGCTATGACGACAAATACGGCGCACGCCCGCTCCGCCGCGTCATCACCTCGCAGATTGAGGATATGTTAGCCCAAAGGATTGTGGAAAACAAAATAGGACAATGCCAAACGCCGCAAAAACTTAGAGTCAGGTCGGAAGGTGAGGAATTTGTGGTTGAGATGGTGTAGATACTGTCTTCGCCACCGCCGCCCCGTAAACCTCACCCGCATACTCGGCAATTACCCGCTTTGCCTCATTCAAAGTTGCCCCCGTTGTACTGACGTCGTCAATCACAAGCACTTTCAATCCCTGCGACGTTTCCCTGCCAATTCCGAACGCACCACTCAGATTTTCCGCCCTCTCCGCCGTCGAAAGCCCTTTCTGTTCCCCGATTTCCCGCAAAAGCGTCAAAACCTTTCCGGAATACCTTATACCGGAAATGCCCGCGATTTCCTTAGCTAAGAGCGCGGGAAAGCTGTACCCCCGCTTTTTCAGCGATTCTTTACGGGCGGGAACAGCCGTAATAACATTAATTTTACCGATAACGCCGCTTTCAATAAGCGAATTATGTAAAAGTTTCGCCAACGCCGAAACGGCATAGCCGTCGGCGTTTTCCTTTGCCCTTGCTATAATCGGCTTGGACTTTTCGTTATAAATGCAGTAAAACACGTCGTTTACGGAATCGGCACTGTTGTCATAAACGCAAAGCCCCGCCCTTTCGGGACAGTCGGCGCAAAAATACCCGCCCGCATTAATTACCTCCCCGCAGAAAGGGCAACGGTTGGGGTAAATAAAACTTAACAGGGTTCTTTTCAGATTATACAGATTCATATTTTATTACCATCCCGTAGCGGCGTCGATGAACCATAAAATGTTTTGCCTCTCGCATCTGTTCTTTTTTCAAACTATTTCCTGCTCTAAATTGCGAAATACTTCGGTATCGAAAAACTCAGTGATGGACATGTCAAGACCGTCGATTAGTTTTTTCAAATTTTCAATGCCTATGCTTTTTGTTGCCCCTGTCATAAAAGAGCCGACAGTTTTTCTTGAAACTCCGGAAAAATAAGACAGCTTGTTGACGGTTATGCCTTTATTGCCACAAAGCTCAACTATACGCTTTCTTACTGCGTCTGAAATCCCCATTAAACTTCCTCCTAACGTAAAAGCGCTATCAAAAGTTTAACATTTATTAAAAAAATAATGCCCGAAATAACAGGCGCGTAAACAAAAACGTCTGTTTAAACAGGCATTAAAAATATAAAAATTTATGGGTATACTTATGTACATAATTTAATCAAAAAAGTCTGTTTAAAACAGACTTTTAAACATGTCAGCACGAAAACCTGCCAACCCTAAGTTTTAACCCTCGCCCCAAGCAACGATTTCAAGCACGAATACCGCGTGGTTTTCCTGTCGTTGTCGGTCATCTGCCCGATTGCGCCCCTGCTCCCGACTACAATCAGGATTGATTTCGCCCTTGTAACCCCCGTATAAAGCAGATTCCTGTACAACAGGCGCGGGGAGCGTCCCGTCAGCGCAATTATTACCGCGTTGTATTCGCTGCCCTGGCTTTTGTGAATAGTCACGGCGTAGGCATGTTCAAGCTTGCTTGGCATATTACCTGTATAAAACGCCACCCGCCCGTCGAAATTAACCCGCATACTGCCGTTGTGGGGGTCTATTTCGGTAATCACGCCTATATCGCCGTTAAAAACCCCCTTGCCTTTTTCAGCGCCTTTTTGCCACATTACATCGTAATCGTTAATCGTCTGCATAACCTTGTCGCCCTCGCGGAACGGCATAGTAAAATTCCTAAGTTCCCGCCGTTCACGCGACGGCGGATTTAGCGCGCTCTGCAAGGCTTTATTTAATTCCTTTGTTCCCGCCGCCCCCATTTTTGTAGGACTGAGTACCTGTATGTCATCAATCGGGGAAAAGTTATATTTTTTCGGCAGCCTTACCTTAACCAAATCAACCGTAAGCCGCGATATTTCAGAATCGTTATTACATTCCATGAAGAAAAAATCCTTATTTCTTATATCAAGCTCCGGTTCTTCCCCGCCGATTATTTTATGGGCGTTAGTGACAATCAGGCTTTCCGCCGCCTGCCTGAAAATTTCTTTCAGCTCGGTAGAGGGAATTATTCCCGAATCAATCAAATCCCCCAATACGTTCCCCGCCCCTACCGACGGTAGCTGGTTTGAATCCCCCACCATAATCAGCGTAGTGCCTAAGCTCACAGCCCTGAGCAACGCCTCAAAAAGCAAGGCATCCACCATTGACATCTCGTCGATTATTATAAAATCTATTTTCAGCGGATTGGTTTCATTGCGCTTGAAAGTAAGTAAATTTTCCTTGCTTATATCCACCTCCAAAAGCCTGTGAATGGTTTTGGCGTTCTCTCCCGTAATCTCAGCTATTCGCTTGGCGGCTCTGCCTGTGGGCGCAGCAAGGGTTATGCTCTTTTTCATATTTTTACATATTTTTATAACAGCGTTGAGCGCGGTAGTTTTTCCGGTTCCGGGTCCGCCGGTAAGTATAAATACACTATTTGCGAGACAGCCGTTTATAGCTTCTTTCTGCAATTTCTCATACTGAATATCCTCGCTGAATTCAATGCCCTCGATTTCTTTTGAAAAGTCTTTTTGCTCTTTTTCGCCCATTTTCAGCATATCCGAAAGCTTGTCCGCTATATATTTTTCGGCTTTATAATAAGCCGAAAGAAAAACCCGCGCATACTTTCCCGCAGACTGCCCGCCAATGCCTGATAAAACCGTGAATTCGCCGCCGTTTACCCCGTCCTCTAAAGATATATCGAAAGCGTCCAGGCTTATTTCACAGAATTCGCAAACCTTTCTTCTCAAAACCTCCTCCGGCAGACAGGTATGCCCGCCGTCGGCGTTCTCGCGGAGCACAAAGGCGATTGCAGCCCTTACTCTGTTGGCGTCGCAGGAATCAATTCCGAGGTTGTACGCCATTTTGTCAACCGTTTCAAAATCCGCACCGATTTCCTCACCGCAAAGCAGATAGGGGTTTTCCTTGATTAAAGCCAAAGAAGAATTATCATACTTCTGCCAGACAAAAATCGCTGTCTGGGGCGAAAAACCATGCTCTGACAAAAAGGAAATAATATTCCTGACATTACAAATCCTTTTATACTCCGAGCCTATGTAAATTGCCCTGTCGGCGTTTATTCCCGTTATTTCCGAAAGCTTTTGAGGGTTATTTTCAATAATTTCAAGGGATTCTTCCCCGAATTTGTCGGTTATTTTTTTTGCCAAAGCGGGACCCAAGCCCCTGATTACTCCCGAACCCAAATAACGGCGGATTTCGTCCCCTGTAACAGGAGGCATACGTTCGCAGGTCTCCGCCTTAAACTGTACGCCGTACTTAGGCGACTCGATATAACTGCCGGTCAGGGAAAGCTTTTCACCGTCGGCTATGTCGCCTAAATTTCCCACTGCAATGACAAGTCCGCCGTCTTCAGCGGTTTCAAGCTCCAAAACAACATAGCCGTTTGCGGGATTTTTATAAATCACGCCTCCTACTGTGCCGTTTATATTAATTAAAGTTTCGTCCATTGGCGGTTTTTCTCCGATATTCCGTAAATTTTCACGCCTGTTTTTAAGATTGCGATTTTTATAAGTATTGAATTGCAAATCAAATTAAAAAAGCTTACCGCGCCGTAAATTGAAAAAAAAGTCATAAGAAAAAATAAAATATAATACACAAACCCCGTCCCCCTTTGAAAATACAGCTTTCCTGCCGTATTATATGCAAAGAGGCGCAAATTTGTTAATCCCCGCACAACAATAACGCCTTTACCGCGCACCAACCATTTTCATGCCTAATTTCGGTTATTTCAAATGCTCCCGCAGAGGACGCTCCTCCCGCAGAGGACGCTCCTCCCGCAGAGGACGCTCCTCCCGCAGAGGACGCTCCTCCCGCAGAGGACGCTCCTCCCGCAGAGGACGCTCCTCCCGCAGAGGACGCTCCTCCCGCGTTTTTTAGCGCCTCTAAAACTTCTTCAAGTCGCTCCTCAATGATTCCGGAAACTATTAAAACACCGTTTTTACGTAATAATCTCGGAAACAATCCGCTCATTTTTATAATAACATCTGCGACTATATTTGCGGTAATAACGCTAAAATCCCCGCCGATTTTCGTAAGCAACCCCGAATCTTCGGTTATATCCCCGCAAAAAGCCTCATAATTCGCTTCGGGAAACCCGTTCTGCACCATATTTTCACGGGCAACCCTTATCGCATTTTCGGAAACGTCAATCATAACCGCGCTGACCGAATCCGCCGCACCGAGTAGCAGAGCCGCGACCGACAAAATCCCGCTCCCGCAACCGACGTCAAGCATTTTGTGAACATCGCTTCCGGTTATAGATTCATCTAGTAATTCAAGGCAAAGCCGCGTAGATTCGTGCTGTCCCGTCCCGAAAGCCGAGGCGGGGTCGATTTCGAGTATGATTCTGTCGGTTTGCCCTACTGAAACTCGTTCCCACGTAGGCTTTATCAACAATCTTTTCCCCGACTCAAAAGGCTTAAAATACTCTTTCCAGCAATTTTCCCAATCTTCTTCACGGACAAGGCTTTTTTCGGAGTGAAGATTTAATTCTGCCAGCAATTTATTAATATCGGAAAGCAGTTTTTCCCCTTGACTGTCGGTTGTAATATAAAGGCTCAGATGGGTTTTCTGGGTTTTTAGCGGTTCAAGCTCGTCCCCTACATAGTCATAACCTTTAATTCCGCTTTGCAAAAACTCCTCAAAATCTGCCGCATCGTGAAATTCAAAGCCCTCAGCACCAAGCTCCGAAAGCTGAAACGCAAGCGGCTCTAACCCCTCGCTTGTTGTAAAAATATCAAGTTTTAAAAATTCCAATTGAAATAACTCCTCCATGGCTTTCAGAACATGTATTGGATACTGCCCGCCCATATCTCGGTATTAAATACAGTTTCTTATATTTACATTATGACTTATTTTTAATGTTTTGTCAAATTGATAATTTTTTATTTACATGTGATAAAATATATGATAAAATAAAATTTGAGAACATCAAAAACAGACGGCTATATAAAATTTGATAAATTTTCACAATCTGCGGCTTGCGTTTCGGAGCAGGTATACTGCCTTCGGTGCAACCGATAAATAATATACTCGATTAACTTAAGAAACATTTCTTGTTTCTTAAGTTAAAAGGATTATACAGCAAGGGGGCTCATATATTATGCCAAAGCTTTATATTACAATGCTGGGGGAATTCTCTCTTTCTTACAACGGGCGTGTAATCAGCGAACGCACACGTTGTTCCGAAAAGGCATTGATGTTTTTAGAATATATAATATTTTTCAAAGACAGGGAAATTACTTTTGACAAACTCAGCGCCGTTTTATGGGAAAACGAGGAAATCGAAAACCCGAAAGGCGCTTTAAAAACCCTGCTTCACCGTCTGCGTATAGAGCTTAATAAGCTTGAGCTTGACCAAAACGTTTTTATAAACCGTCGGGGCGTTTATATTTTCAATAATTCGCTTAATTATTCAATAGATACAGAGGAATTCGACAGGGCGTGCGATTACGCCTTAAAAGAAAAAAATCCGGACAGAAAAGTCGCTTACGCATCTAAAGCGATTGAGCTTTATAAGGGCGATTTTCTTCCCAAACGCCGTCAAAGCCCCTGGACTAACCCTGTAAGAGCGCAATACTACTCGCGCTACATAAACCTAATGCGGGAAGTCATTGATTTCTTAAAGCTCCATAACCGCCGCAATGATATTATAATGCTGTGTGAAAGAGGGCTTTTGTCCGACCCTTATAATGAATTTCTGCACCTTAACATTATAAAGAGCCTTGCCATTACGGGAGACTCTCATAACGCTCATGCCTTTTACCAATGTTCTGTAAATCTGCTCCGTAAAAAACACGGCAGAATTCCCTACTATTTGCAAAATCGGCTTGAACAGGCTTTAAAGTCAGGCGATGAAACTTATGACCTTTATTCTGTTTTGGACGGGCTGTCGGAGGAATCGGCTCAATCAGGCGAAACCCTACGCAAGCCCGACGGAGCGTTTTACTGCGAATATGAGCTTTTCAAGCTTATTTACCACCTTGAATTAAGACATACCGAACGCTACGAAGTGCCTAACAGCGTTTTGCTTGTAACGCTTGAGGGCAAGAACGGGAACGAACCCGAAGCCCTTGCCGAAGACATGGAGCGGTTAGAGTCGGTCATAAGCTCCTGCCTCAGAAACAGCGACGTCTACGCCAAGTACAGCGAATCCCAATATGTTTTAATGCTGCATAATGTTTCGGAAACTGAAAGCCCTATAATTACCGAACGTTTAACGCGGGAGTTTTTGGAGATTGGCCCGCAGGGCGTCAATCTTCTAAAAACAGAACATTGGGAAAATTGAAAGTTTAGCCGATTTAAATACATAAAACAGGAGGCGCAAAACCATGCAAAACAATTATTCGATTATCATTACTACCTCCCCCGATAAAGAAACCGCCAAAAAAACCGCGAAATTATTAATTGAAAAACATCTTGCTGCCTGCGCTCAGATTTTCCCTGTTGAAAGCATTTATATCTGGCAGGGTAAAATTTGCGATGACGATGAATTTTTAATATTTATCAAGTCAAAAACCGCACTTTTTGAAAAAATCGCAGCAGAAATTAAGGAAAACCACCCTTATGATGTTCCCGAAATAATTCAAATCCCGATTATAAATGGTACGCCGGAATATTTAAAATGGATTGACGACTCAACTTCCCTGAAAAAAGCTTGACAGGCATAGTAAAATTATGGTATAATGCCTTTGGGTTGCCGAAAAACGGTAACAAAATATAAGAAAGCAGGAGTTATTTTTTTATGAAAAAGGTTTTAAGCGTAATCGCGGTATTGATATTGGTGGTCAGCCTGACGGCTTGCGGAGAGAAAACCGCTGAAGGATTTGCGGCAGATATTAACGCGGAAGCAGGTTTCAGCGAATTACAAGCCAGTGTTGAAGCAATGGGAATGTTGCTTACCATCACGGGTGAAAACAACACTATCATTTATACTTACACTTTCAAGGACGAGCTTGACGTCGATACAGCAAGAGCCGGACTTGAATCTCAGGAAGAAACGTTAAGAACAACCTCTGTCGGACTCATCGCAGGCATGAAAGACTATGGTATAAAAAATCCGGCAGTCAGATATGTTTATTGTAACAATGACGGAACTGAAATCTGGGCAGTCACATTTGACTGATAAAACAGGCTGTAAAGCTTATCAAACCAATATAATAATCCCCCGTTTACCGAAAAGGCAGACGGGGGATTATTGGTGTTAGTTAGGGCATGTGGAACAAGTACAAACCATCGACTTGGCAACCATTACTACCTTTATAGAGTAGCAGAAATATTGCCCGCGGCGGTTCGCCGCTGGAGTTGATGAGGCTAAACCCGAACTCGCAACTTCAACACCAGCACAACCTTCAGGGGAGCTGAAATATTGCGACTCGCGGCTCGCGAGTGGAGTATACGAGACTCGAACTCGTGACCCCCACACTGCCAGTGTGGTGCGCTCCCAACTGCGCTAATACCCCATATCTTTGAGAAAACTTAAACTGAGCGACTCTACATCAACCCACAAAACTCCCCTATCCTCTCCTCCACATCCTTATAAAACCTCGCAACATGAAACCCGTCTGCAACCGCATGATGAACCTGCAAAGTAAGCGGCATCAAAAACCTGCCCGCCTGCTCTTTATACTGCCCCCACATGATTAAGGGCGACAAACACGTCCCGCTGTCAAAAACATGCAAATCAAAAGACTTATAATTCAGCCACGGTAAACAAGAAACATCGAAACTATTCGGAACTGTATATTTTATTTGGTTTCCTTTTGCGTTTTTATGCACTTCCATATCGTCAAGCACGTTTTTATAAAAAGTCTCAAAATCCTTTGAATAAGGCGTAAGCAATCGGGTAAACCGCTCATCCTCCGCGCTGAAAACAGTATAATACGGCGAAACCTCCTCCCACAAAACCAACTTACCCCCGTCATCATACCGAACTTTAAACTCGTCGCGCCTGTTTACCGCGCTTGACACAATATGTATAAAAACAGGATAAAACCGATAACCCTTGCGTTTGCAAAAAGCCAAAACGTCCGTTACATCAATATCGGCGGTGATGCCGATTACACAGCGGAGATTATCAATAAAAAACTTGAAATCGTCGGCGCGTTTCCATGTACCAAGGTCAATGGAGGTGCTTTTCATGTTGTTCTCCTTGTATAATATCGAATATATTTAGATTATACCAAAAATTTCCCCCCCTTGTCAAGCCATAATTTTAAAGTTTCTAATCCCTCGCGACAATCACAAGCAAAATGCCTTTTCCAACCTCGACAGCCGCTTCTTCACCGCTCATAATATTACTCACGCCCCGCCCTTCACCAAACCGCAAAATCTCATTTTCAAGCGGATAATCCAAGTTTTCGGTACTCACTCCCTCACAGTCGCAAAGCGGTATAAGCGAAACCAATGCGCCTTTTTCGCCTTTGATTTCCAACCTTGTTCCGGTTATTTTTATTTTGTTATGCTCGTCAATAATCCCCGCATCTTCACCGCGAGTAAGACAATCTTTCAGCATAAAAATATTAGTCAATGTATGGTCGGCTCTTGTACCCGTTGCACCTATTAATAAAAAATTCCGCGCCCCCGCCTCTCTCGCGTGCGACAGGGCTAATTCCATATCTGTGAAGTTCTTTTCGGCACGGTAGCGAACGCTCTTTATTTCCGGCGGCGGGATTTTTTTTGCCGAATCAAAATCCCCGACCGCCAAATCAACCCTCAACCCCATTTTTACGGCGTGGTCATAACCGCTGTCGGCGGTGATTATAATGCCGTCGCCCTCTCCGATAAAGGTTTCCGCTTGTTTTTTTATATAGCCGTAATCGGTGATTTTTCCGCCGCCTATTATAACAGCACGCATAAATTTTCCCTCTTTTCATGTTGCAAAATATTTGTCTTTGTGATAAAATATAATGTGTAAAAGTTTATTTAGTTAAAACAAAGTAGGTAATTATGGCTATTAACCCAAATAACGGCAATGTTTCGTATACGGAAAACCGCACAAACAGCGAATTTGAAAACGTCAAACGCCGTGAAAAAATGCTGGATACTTTAAGCCAAACGGCAATAACCTTTCTCTCGTTGGGCGAAGGAACTTTCGAGGACATGATGACCGACGGGATAAGATTGGTTGTAGAAATGGTTGACCTTGACAGAATGTCGATTTTCCGTAATTTTAAACAGCCTGACGGTCTGCATACCTCCCAGGTTTACCGGTGGGAGAGAAAATCGGGCGGTACTACAAAACCGTTAAAAAAATTTGTAGACGTTACATACACCGAATACGCGCCGGGATGGCAGGAGCTTTTCGATAAAGGGAATTCGGTAAACAGTCCCGTCGGCACAATGCCCGAAAGAGAACAGGCTACATTAAAAGCGGTCGGCGCTGTTTCGGTGTTTGTCACGCCTGTATTTCTCGACAGTGAATTTTGGGGATTCGTGCTGTTTGAAGACCATAGGAATGAGCGCTATTTCGATAACGACTGCGCCGAAATTATGCGTTCGACGGCATTTTTATGCGCTAACGCCGTGATTCGCGCCGAAATGGAACAGGATATAGCCAACACCAATGAACTGCTTATTTCAAAGCTCAGACAGCAGGAATTCATAAGCGAAATAACAAAAAGTTTTGTAATATCCAGCGAATCCGACAAGCTAATCAAAGAAACCCTCGCAAAATTAGGTCAGCACCTTGAAGCGTCTAGAATCGTTATTTACGTTATGGATTACGAAAAAGGAGAAACTTTTCTTGCCTATAGCTGGCATGATGAAAATGCTCCGAAACCGAATCCTGAATTCACGGGGCTTTTTGATTTTATAAAAACCGCTTTTCCTGAAATCCTTACCGAAAGCGTCGTGACGCCTGTTTTCTTTTCTTGCGACGTGCCAAACGACCCTAATTTTAAAAACTTTGTATCAAAGGATATATTAGCGTTTACAAGTGCGCCACTTTATATTGACGGAAGAATGTGGGGCATTTTAGGCGCGGAGCAATGCGACAGAAAACGCGCCTGGACCGAAAGCGAAGTAGTATTCGTTGAAAACATGACTACCGTAATTTCGGGGGCTATTATACGTTCTGCCTATAACAGGAGATTGACCGAAGCTTTAAGACATGCCACCGCCGCGTCTAAGGCAAAAGGCGCATTTCTTTCAAACATGTCTCACGAAATGCGTACACCGCTCAATACAATCATGGGAATGGCTTCAATCGGCTTAAACTCTACCGATTCCGAGAGAAAGGATTATGCCCTCGGAAAAATTGAGGAGGCGTCGTCGCACCTTTTAGGGGTAATCAACGACATTCTCGACATGTCAAAAATAGAGGCAAATAAGCTTGAGCTTGTATTAACCGAATTCTCTTTTGAGAAAACGCTGAAAAAAACCGTCAACGCTATATGTTTCCGCTGTGAGGAAAAAAACCAGAAACTAAGCGTATCCATAGACGGTAAAATCCCGCACATTTTGGTAGGGGACGACCAGCGGATTACCCAGGTTATCATAAATCTTTTAAGCAATGCCGTAAAATTCACTCCCGAGGGCGGGAGTATTAGCCTTAACGCATTCCTCGCGGAGGAAAGGGACGGCGTTTGTATAATAGCTGTAGAAGTCGCCGATACCGGCATAGGTATAACGCCCGAACAGAAGACCAAGCTTTTCCACGTTTTTGAGCAAGCGGAAAGCGGCATGTCCCGTAAATTCGGAGGGACGGGGTTAGGCTTGGCTATTTCAAAGCGCATAGCCGAGATAATGGGCGGGGAAATAAGCGTTGAATCTGAATTCGGCAAAGGCTCAAAATTCAGGTTTGATTTCAAGGTTACACGGGGAAAAGAACGCGTAACCAATCTGCTTGACCCGTCTGTAAACTGGAAAAACGTCAGAATTTTAGCGGTTGACGATTCGGAAGAGGTGCTTTTATACCTAAGCGAAATCTTCAAGCGCTACGGTTTGGTTTGCGACACCGCGTTATGCGGCAAGGAAGCACTCTGCAAGATTTCCGAATGTGGAGGATACGACGTATATTTTGTGGATTATAAAATGCCCGGAATAGACGGTATTGAACTTTCAAGGAAAATAAAAGAGCAAAGTAACTGCAAAAAATGCGTGGTCATTATGATTTCTGCTACCGATTGGAGCAGAATTAATGAGAAAGCCAAGCAAGTGGGGATTGATAAGTTTTTGACAAAGCCGCTGTTCGCCTCGGATATTTTAGACAGCATAAACGCCTGCCTCGGCATTGAAGGCTCAGAACCTGCAAAACAACGCCGCACTGTCAAGAGCATGGAACTCAAAGGCTGCCGTATTCTGCTTGCTGAGGACGTTGAAATAAACCGCGAGATTTTCCTTGTAAACATGGAGAAGACCGGTGCAGAAATTGACTGCGCTGTAAACGGTCTCGAGGCTTTTAACATGGTAACTGAAAATCCGGCAAAGTACGACCTTGTATTCATGGATATACAAATGCCCGAAATGGACGGCTTGGAAGCCACCCGCCTTATCCGCGGAGTTGGCTGTCAGGTTCCAATCGTAGCCATGACCGCCAACGTCTTCAAAGACGATATAGAAAAATGCCTTGACGCGGGTATGGACGACCACCTCGGCAAACCGCTTGATATGAGCAAGGTTTTGGCAAAGGCGCGTAAGTATTGGAATAACTAAATTTTCTCCCCTATGTACATTAAGTGTTCGGAATAAGATAAAAACTCATCTTTTTCACAAAGGGCAAGGCTTATTTCAAACCATTTGTCAATTGCAGGCTGAGGAATGGGCATCATTCTGTTAAAAAACGGCGAGCTTATTCCCTCCTGGCCTAAAAAGTGCAGTTTTTGCAAAGGAAAATTCTCCATAAACGGTAAAATCTCATCAGGGTAAGAGAAAAACGCCCTTGTGAATGCGTCGCCTCCGTAGGAATGTCCGTTCATAAGCGCGTTTATATACGGTTGCTCGCTTTGATTTGTGACAAGCTCCGGGCACTCCCTAAGCATAAAGACCATGCCGCCTATAATTGAAACAAACGACGCAAAAAGCTTTCCGCCTTTTTTCAAATGCGTAACCGCCCCGCGCAGGGAGGATGCACGGTCGTACTCGTCGGTAAGGTGATAAAGCGGTCCCATAATAAGTACGTGGTCGTATTTTTTTGCTAACTTGGGATTGGCGGTGATATAGCGGGCGTCGCCGACCACGGTTTTAAAGCTTACGCCGTACTCGGCGGCTTTCCTTTGGGCAAATTCAATGCTTTTTTCCGACAGGTCAAAAAGGGTAACGTCGCAACCTTTATGTGCTAACCAGAGTGAATAGCGCCCTGTTCCGCCGCCTATGTCGAGTACGCTTTGCCCCGGCTTTATATATCTTTCCATGTAATGCGCCGCTATTCTGAACTCGAAACGCCAATTGGCGAGACGCTCCCATTCCTTTTGCGGGTCAGCGTTATAATACTCTTTTACAATAACAGCGTCGTCAATTTTCATGTCTGATTCCTCCGATGAGTTTGCGAATTTAATAAATTTTATCATAACGCCGCGAAAAAGTCAATAGAAAACTGTCGAATGAGCGCGGAATTTACAAATCGTCGGCGTCCTGTACGGGTTTTTCGCTCCTGTTGACAGGTGCTCCGGTATAAGAACCGTTGGGGTCGGTTTCCCCTGCGGTTAAGTCGGCGATTATCCGACGGGGAATCCGCATGATTCTGTCGGCTTCAGCTTTGTTTTTTGTCTTTTTATCATATTTTTTCGGCATATTATTTAACATTTTTTTAGTCCTTTCGCTTAAACTACTATATATTGTTAGCATTGCAAATTAAGTTAAACGGAGAAAAATATGGAAATAAGAACACCTGAATTCTTTTTGAAAACCCCTTTGGAAGCCGCGCCTTTATTAGTCGGAAAATTGCTTTGCAGAAATTTAAACGGCGAAACAATACGTCTTCGCATAACCGAAACCGAATGTTATATGGGCGTGGAAGATAAAGCCTGTCACGCCTCTAAAGGCAAAACCCCGCGCACTTCGGTTTTGTTTGAAGAGGGCGGGATTTATTATGTTTATTTAATTTACGGTATGCATTATTTGCTTAATGTAGTTTTCGGGCAAAAAGACATTCCCGGCGCGGTGCTTGTACGCTGTTGTGAGGATTTTGAAGGTCCCGCCAAATTAACCAAAAAACTGCAAATAGGAAAAGACTTCAACCGCGAAAGCGTTATAAACTCCGACAGGCTTTGGCTTGAAGACGACGGGTATAAGCCGGATATAATTACCCTGCCGAGAGTCGGTATTGATTACGCGGGGGAGTATTGGCGGAATATAGAGTGGAGGTTTAAGGCTCAGGGGTAATATCCGTCGGCGGCGTTTCAACAAACCTTTCCGCCGTAACCTCTGTAAACACCGCCCTGAATTGCCTGCTCGGAATTTCCAGCGACGTTGGTAATCCCGCCTTGTCAAGGGTTAAAATATAAACGTCGCCGTCTATAGCGCCTGTGATTTCAATAAAATCCCTGCCGGAAGAAATATTCACCTCTTCCGAGTCCTTAAAGGCGTGTTCAAAAGCCCTGAACATAAAAGATACGACAATATTAAATTCTCCCGATGAATCCAGTTCATGCCTGACCGTAAAACCTGAATATGAAATGCTCATTTCAAGCGGGGTATATTCAATACCAACCCCTTGCAGAGCGTAAGGCGCGGTCAACGCCCCCTCCCACCTATCCATAGCAGTACGGGTCAGCTCAGCGGTTGAACTCGCGCCGTTATATTCCATATTTACGGTAAAGGAATAAGACTGATTTAAGTCAAGGTTGCCGATTCCCAAACCCGCGTAACAGGAAACGCAGATTAGTAAAGCAAAGACAGTTATCAAAACCAAGTAAATTTTTCTCATAAAAAAGCCTCCGTTAATTTTTCAATTGACAGGAGGCTGTATAGGTTTACAAGCAAATCTATTACTTTATTACGGTAAGTTTTTCATCACAATCGGCAGATAATCGGCAATGTCGCTCGGCATAATTCCTGAGAGCGCCACGCTTTCAGCTAAACAATCAGCCGTTAGACCATGCAGATAGACGCCGAGCAAAGCCGCTTCAAGGGGTTCAGCTCCCTGCGCCGCGAAAGAGGCGATTATACCCGTCAAAACATCGCCCGAGCCACCCTTGGCAAGTCCCGCATTGCCTGTGATGTTTACGAATACCCGCCCGTCGGGAGCGGCTATGACCGTGTTTACGCCTTTCAGAACTGTTATGGTATTCCACTTAACCGAGAATTCCCGCGCCTGCCTTATTCTGTCGCCCTGAATCTCGGAAAAGGACATTCCCGTCAATCTGCTGAACTCCATAGGGTGTGGCGTAATAACTGTGTTGCAACCTGAGCCTCTGTCATTTTCCTTTAAGACATTTATATTAAGACTGAGTAGATTTATACCATCAGCGTCCAAAATAACCGGTCGGTTGAAATTTCGCAGGACAAATTCCGTCAAAGTCCGCGTATGCGCCGTAATGCCAAGCCCGCAACCCAGCGCGACGGCGCTGAAACCGCCAAGCTTATTTTTGAGAGTTTCGGCGGACTCCGAGTCGGCGAAACCGTCCGCATCGGCGTAAAGGGGAATATATATAGCTTCGGGGACAGCCGGCGCTATTGAGCGGCAGACGTTTTTCACGCTCGCAAGGGTAACAAGCCCCGTGCCGCACTTCAAAGCCGCTTTGGTTGAAAGCAGTGCGGCGCCGATATAACATTCACTCCCTGCAATATTAAGCAGTTTGCCGTAATCTCCTTTATGAGAATTCTTCTTTCGGGGAGGTATATGTTTCAAGACCTCCTCGCCTATAAATACAGCCTCGTAATCCTCATAACTTTCATCGGAAATTCCAACGTCAAGCAGTACTAAGTCGCCGCAAAAGTCAAAGCAGGGGTGAGAAAGCAAGCCTTTTTTCGCCGCGCCGAGCATAAAAGTTACATCAGGGCGAAACGCCGATTCGGTTATTTCTCCCGTTGTGGCGTTTATACCGCTGGGAACGTCGATTGAAACTTTAAGATTATCGCAGTTGTTATTGATAAATCTGAAAAGCGAGGCAAGCTTAGGCTCGGTCTCCCCCACAAAGCCGATTCCGAAAACGCTGTCTATTATAACGTCGCAGTTGGTTAGCGCCTTTTTAACAACGTCTTCATGATGGGTGTAAAGCGCGGTGTTAAGCCCGCCGTTGCCGCAATACTTAGAATAATACTCCCTTGCAACAGCACTACTCGGTAAATCCGACACGAAAATACAAAGCGGCATACCGCCTTTTTCTTTTATTTTGTGGGCTAAGACTATTCCATCGCCGCCGTTGTTGCCGCGACCGCACAAAACCACAAAGGTTTTGTCTTTTACGTCCTCAATAATCTTTATAAGTTGCTTAAAACAGGCGGCGCCCGCGTTATCCATCATTGCGGAAAATGACAGACCCTTACGGTCGGCGTTTTCCTCCGCTTTTTTCATTTGCTGCGCCGTGACAATATACTTCATCAGGTTTTCCCCTTTAATTTTTACAGGTTTCAGAACCCATTACTTCTTTTTCTTGGCGGCGGATAAAATTCCCATGACGACTAAAACCACCAATGCGATTCCCGCGGGTATAATCGCGAAGACAACTCCGGTCGGGGGATTCATTACTAACATTTCCATAATTTTTACTCCTTTCTTAGAAACATGTATTCAATACCGAGGGCTTCTATATTTTAGGTATTGAGTACAGGCTCTTATTTAAAAACACCCACTACTTCGGCGGCTAATTTTTGCTGAATAGCCTCAGCATCTTTCAGTGTCTTGCCGACGGTAGTATAATAAACCTTTATTTTAGGCTCGGTTCCGGACGGGCGCACAATTACTTTCGCGCCACCCTCCAAGTCAAAGACCACCATGTTGGTTTTAGCCATTTTTATAGCCGAATTTTCGTTTTTAACCAGGTCGGTTTTAACACTCGCTCCGTAATCGCTGAAAGCCGTTACCTTTATTCCGGCGATTTCTTTAGGGTAATTATCCCGCAAGCCTTGCATAATTTTGCTCATTTTTTCCATGCCGCTCGCGCCCTCAAAAGAGAAATTGTCAACCGAATTGCGGAATGCGCCGTATCTTTTATACATATTAGCCCGCGCCTGAATCAGCGAAACCCCTTTTGAGCGGTAAAACGCCGCCATTTCACAAATCAGCATAGACGCCACAACCGCGTCCTTATCCCGCGCGTAAGTACCCGCAAGATAGCCGTAACTTTCCTCAAAAGCGAATATAAACCGCTCCTGCTCGTTTTTATTTTCAAGAATCGCAATCTGCTCGCCTATATTCTTGAAACCCGTCAGCACGTCTATAAGCTCCACGCCGTAATCCTTTGCAATATCGTCGGCAAGGGTGGTGGAAACCACTGATTTTACCGTCACGGGCGAATTCGGCATAGTTCCGAGTGCGCGGCGCTCCCGCGCTATATATTCAAGGAGCATAGCCCCTACCTCGTTACCGGAAAAAAGCTCATAGCCGTCTCCGTCAGGCACAGCAATCCCCACGCGGTCGCAGTCAGGGTCTGTAGCAAGTAATAAATCGGGTTTTTCCTTTTTGCACAGCTCAAGACCCAAAGCTAACGCTTCGGTGATTTCAGGATTGGGATAAGGGCAGGTAGGAAAGTTTCCGTCGGGGTTTTCCTGCTCGGGAACGATTATAACATCAGTAATTCCCATATCGCTCAAAATTTTGCGTACCGGCTTATTTCCCGCGCCGTTTAAAGGCGTGTAGACAACTTTAAGCCCTGCCGTACGGCAAACTCCGGGGTGAATCGCCTGCTTTTTGACCTCGTCAAAATAGCCTTCTGTTACATCGTCTCCGATATAATTAATAATGCCTTTTTCAAGTGCCTGCTTAAAATCTAAATATTTCACATCTGCGTCGGAAAAAATATCCAACGATTCGATTTTCTTCAATACCTCTTCCGCCGCTTCGGTCGGCAACTGACTGCCGTCCGCGCCGTAAGCCTTATAGCCGTTGTATTTAGCCGGATTATGGCTCGCGGTTACGTTAATACCCGCGTCACAGCCAAGGCGGCGAACTGCATAGCTCACCATCGGAGTTGGCACAAGCTCTTTGTAAAGATATACCTTTATACCGTTTGCCGCTAAAACTTCCGCCGCTTTTTCAGAGAAGTAGTCTGACTTTATTCGGCTGTCATAACCGATTGCCACGCTCGGATTCGGGTTCTTCTCCTTTACGTAATCGGCAAGCCCCTGTGTAGCTCTTCTGACGGTGTAATAGTTCATGCGATTGGGACCCGCACCAATAACCCCGCGCAATCCGGCAGTACCGAATTCAAGCTCCCTGTAGAACCTGTCAAGTATTGCCTCATCATCATTCTCGATTTCCTTTAGTTCCTTTACAAGGTCAGGGTCAGCGGCGGCTTTTTCCAACCAAAGCCTGTAGGACGAATTAAGAAATTCCTTATTCATAATTTGTATTTACCTCCGGAAAAATATTATTAACATTATAATACCAATAATTACCGAAAAATGCAATAGCTTTTGAGAATTAATAATGAATAATTAACAATTAATAAAGTTTTAGCCGTCTGCGGCGGCTTTTTTTATCAATCCGTCTAACGGACACAACCGCAGTAAATTATTAATTATTACGTCCCGTCCAGTATTTCTTATCAAGACTTCTGTATTGCACCGCTCTGGCTATATGCCTTTTTTCGATAATTTCACTGCCGTTTAAATCCGCAATTGTCCTCGCGACTTTTAAAATCCTGTCATAAGCCCGCGCCGACAAGCCTAATTTCTCAAAAGCGTTCTTCAGGGTCACTGCCGCATCGGGGCTTAATGGGCAGATTTCGCTCAACATTCCTGCAGGAATATCGGAATTAGACTTGATTGCCGTTCCGGCGTAACGTTTTTGCTGAATTTCCCGTGCGGCTTCGACCCGTTTCAGAACTTCACAGGATGGTTCGCCCTTTTCCCTGTCCGAAAGCTCACCGTAGCCGACGGGAGCGGCTTCTATTTGTATATCTATTCTGTCTAATACAGGCTGGCTTATTTTTCCGAGGTATGACGCCACCTGCCTTTCGGTGCAGGTGCATCGCTTGGCAGGATGCCCGAAGTTGCCGCAGGGGCAGGGGTTCATCGCCGCTACAAGCATTATTTTACAAGGGTAACAGGCTTTCCCCACAGCGCGGGAAATATTCATTTCGCCGTTTTCCAAGGGCTGACGCAGTGTTTCCAAGGTACGGCGGTCAAACTCGGGAAACTCGTCCAAGAAAAGCACCCCGTTGTGAGCTAAAGAAATTTCTCCCGGTTTGGGTATACTCCCGCCGCCAATCAGCCCCGCCGCCGAAGCCGTGTGGGTAACGCTCCTGAACGGACGAACGGTAACAAGCGGATTTTTTATATCCAAAACCCCCGCTACCGAATGGATTTGGGTAGTTTCAAGGCTTTCCTCAAAGCTCATTCGCGGCAGAATTGACGGCAAACGCTTGGCGAGCATACTTTTGCCGGTTCCCGGAGTTCCGATTATTAAAATATTATGAAATCCCGCCGCCGCTACTTCCAACGCGTTCTTGACGTTTTCCTGCCCTTTTACATCGGAAAAATTGAGCGCGTCATAAAAATCCGCCGTTTCTGGAATGAAAGCTTTTTGCGGCTCTATTTTCGCTTCTCCCGCAAGGTGCTGAAAAAGCTCCCGTACATTATTCACGCCGTAAACTTCAATAACCCCCGGAAATCGGGCAACGGCGGCTTCTTTAGCGTTGGCAGCAGGAAGAAAAACTTTTTTTATACCATTTTCACGGGCAGCTATAGTCATGGTCAGTGCACCGTTGACGGGGTTCAGGTCGCCGCCTAAAGAAACCTCCCCGAAAAACACGCTGTCGTCTGTATTAATTTTGATTAATCCCTGCGCAGCTAAAACCGCCGTTAAAATCGTCAAATCATAAAGCGAGCCTGTTTTCCTTACCGAGGCGGGGGCTAAATTCACGATGGTATTAAGAGGCTTTGTTTTTATTTCGGAGTTTTTCAAAGCCGAGCGGATTCTCATTTTGCTTTCCTGAACCGACACGTCCGCTAAACCCACTATATCAAAAGCGGGAACGCTACCGCCGGAAGTGCTTATTTCAGCTGAAACGGGAAAAGCGTTCATGCCGTAAAGCCCCATTCCGTTAATTTTAGCGAACATAGTTTTTCTCCCGTTTTAAAATCCGCGTAGCCTCAATACACGCCCTTACATTATTTTACATTTTTTATCGTAATTTGTCAAGGGGATTGTGCAAAACATACAATATATAAAACAAATATTTGTAACAATATACATTTGTGAGTTTGGAAATGTTATGGTATAATTAAATTTAAGAAATGCTGAAAACTGCTTTTTTGACAAAAACATTAAACATTATAAGAAAAGGAGAATCAAAAATGAATTACGGCTATTTTGACGAGAAAAACAGGGAATACGTTATTACCAAACCCGACACCCCCGCCCCTTGGGCAAACTACTTGGGCTCGCCGCTTTACGGCGCGATTATTTCGGGGAACGCGGGAGGCTACAGCTTTGTCGAGTCCGGCGCGAACGGCAGACTCAGCCGCTATCGTTTCAACAACATAACCCAGGACCAACCCGGGCGCTATGTCTACATGAAAGACAAAGAAACCGGCGATTATTGGACTGCCTCGTGGGCGCCCGTCTGTAAGCCTTTAGAGGACTTTAAGTACGAGTGCCGTCACGGAACCGCTTATACTCAAATCAGCTCGGAGTACACAGGCGTAAAAGCTACAGTTGATTATTACGTGCCTCATAATGCTGAACATGAAGTTTGGCGGGTTAAAGTTACCAACAACAGCGGCAAGCCTCGCAAATTATCGGCGACAGGCTTTATAGAGTTCACAAACGAGCCGAATTATGAACAGGACCAGGTGAATTTACAGTATTCACTTTTTATCTCCCGTACATATTTTAAGGGTAATTATATTAAGCAAATTTACAGCGAAAATCTCAAAAAGCCTGAATCTGAGCGGTTTTTCGGGCTTGCAGGCGCGAAAATAAGTAAATACTGCGGTGACCGCGACTGCTTTGTCGGAAAATATCGCGGCTACCACAACCCCGTAGGCATTACCGAAGGATTAAACAATGAATTAAACTATAACGGAAACTCCTGCGGCGCACTTGAAACAGAGCTAAACCTTAATGACGGCGACAGCGCGGAATTCATCTTTCTGCTTGGGCAAAAGCCCGAAAAAGACGCCGAGGCGCTGCTAAAACGCTACGCCGATTCCGGCGTAGCAGATAATGAGCTTAACGAGCTTAAAAACTATTGGCACTCAAAACTTGATAATTTGCAGGTTAAGACCCCCGATGATAAATTCAACAACATGCTTAACGTCTGGAATGCTTATCAGTGCTTTATTACATTTATTTGGTCACGCGCCGCGTCTTTTAACTATTGCGGACTGAGAAACGGTTTCGGCTACCGCGATACGGTACAGGACATTCAGGGAATAATTCATTTGTCCCCGGAAATGGCGCTTGAACAAATCCGTTTCATGCTCTCGGCACAGGTGACTAACGGTGCGGGGCTACCGCTTGTGAAATACACGCATAAAGCGGGCTTTGAAAACACCCCCGACGACCCCGCTTACGTCAAGGAAACGGGGCATCCGAGTTACCGCGCAGACGACGCGCTGTGGTTATTCCCAACAATATATAAATATGTGACCGAAACAGGTAACTCCGATTTTCTTGAAGAGGTTATTTCCTACGCTGATAATAACGAAAAAGGCACGGTTTACGACCACTTAAAACGCGCTGTTGACTTCTCTATGAACAACTTGGGCGGACACGGTATGCCCGCCGGGCTTCACGCCGACTGGAACGACTGTCTGCGGCTCGGCAAAATGGGGGAAAGCGTCTTTGTGGCGTTTCAGCTTATTTATGCCATAAAAATCTTGAAAATATTCGCAGAGTATAAAAATGATAGAAATTACTGTGAGTATTTAGATGAAATAAGCGGCAAGCTTGAGCCTATTATTTCAAAATGCTGGGATGGAGACCGCTGGTTCCGCGGCTACCGCGAAAACGGAGACATAATAGGCAAAAAAGGACAGCCAGAGGCTTCAATGTGGCTTAATCCACAATCGTGGGGGGTTATCTCCGGTTTCTCATCAGAGGAGCAGGGCAAAACCTCTATGGACAGCGTTTACAGGGAGCTTAATACCCCTTACGGCATACAGGTCATGGACCCGCCTTACAGCAATCACGCGTTTGACGGCGCGTTAATGGTTTGTTTCAATAATTATTGCAAGGAGAACGCGGGAATTTTCTCACAGCCTCAAGGGTGGGCGATTTTGGCTGAATCCCTTATGGGGCGCGGAAACCGCGCTTACGAATACTGGCGTAATTCCAGCCCCGCCACAATGAACGACGACGCTGATAAGCGTATACTTGAACCTTACGCCCACGGACAGTTCACAGAGGGCAAAGGCAGTCCTTTCGCGGGACGCTCTCATGTGCATTGGCTTACGGGAACGGCTTCTACGGTTATGGTAGGCTCAGTGGAAGGCATTTTGGGGCTTCGACCCGAAATTAAAGGGCTTGTAATAAACCCGTCAATCCCCTCCGAGTGGAAAGAACTTGAAATCAAAAAGGCTTTCAGGGGCAGGGAGCTGAATATAAAAATCAGCAACCCGAACGGCGCTGAAAGCGGCGTTAAATCTGTAGTCGTGAACGGTACGAAAATTGACGGACTTTTAATAGAGGAAGACATATTAAAAGACAAAAATGAGATTTTGATAAATATGTAATTTATAATTTTCGGCAATTCCCTGCAACCCGAGGTTGCGGGGAATTGCTTTTTATGCCGACACTTGATTTTTAAAAAATTCGTGATATAATTAATATATAAAATCAGCAAGCCATAAAAACGACAGAACGGAGAATTATATGAGTTATGCGGATAGTGTTTTTGTTAATAATTGCAAAGATATATTAGATAACGGCTTTTGGGATACCGAATTCAATGTCCGTCCTAAATGGGAAGACGGCTCGCCGGCGCATACCGTGAAAAAATTCGGGGTGATTAACAGATATGACCTATCTGATGAATTCCCCATTTTAACGTTAAGACAAACCTATTTTAAAAGCGCGGTCGATGAAATCTTATGGATTTGGCAAAAAAAATCAAATAATATAAGTCAGTTAAACAGCAAAATCTGGAATCAATGGGCTGATTCCAGCGGAAGCATAGGAAAGGCTTACGGGTATCAGTTAAGCGTCAAGCATACTTATCCCGAGGGTGAATTTGACCAGGTTGACAGATTATTACATGATTTAAAAAATAATCCCGCAAGCAGGAGAATGGTTACTAATATATATGTACATTCTGATTTGCAGTATATGAATCTATATCCCTGCGCTTACAGCTTAACATTAAATGTAACCGGAAACAAATTAAACGGGATTTTAAATCAGCGTTCACAAGATATGTTAGTAGCTAACAATTGGAATGTTTGTCAATACGCTGTTTTAATCATGATGTTTGCACAGGTAAGCGCCTTGCAGGCAGGCGAATTAGTCCATGTCATCGCCGACGCACATATATACGACAGGCATATACCTATGGTAATGGACATAATTTCTTCTCCCCTGTATGACGCGCCTAAATTCAGCATAGATGACAAGGTTAAATCTTTTTATGATTTTTCGGTGGATAGTTTTAAACTTTCAAATTATGAGTTTAATAAATTAGACGTAAAAATTCCGGTTGCAATATAAGGGGGAAAACACATGCGGGCTATTGTCGCAGTTGATGAATTATGGGGAATAGGATGTAATAATAAACTGCTTTTTTCAATTCCGGAGGATATGCGGTATTTTGTGAATTTTACTAAAAACAAAGTAGTGGTCATGGGACGTCTTACCCTTGAATCCTTACCGGGCTCAAAGCCGTTAAAAGACAGAACAAATATTATACTGTCAAGCGATAAGAATTTAAAAACAGAGGGCGCAACAGTATGTCACTGCGTCGAAGAACTGCTGAACCAAACCCGTTGTTATAATCCCGAAGACGTTATTGTAATCGGCGGCGAGGCTGTATATAAACAATTATTAAACTACTGTACCGATATTCATGTGACAAAAGTAAAACAAACAAGCAAAGCGGATAAATTTTTCCCGAATTTAAATTTACTGGAAAACTGGAAAATTAAATCGGTATCGGAAGAAAAAGCTTATAACGGCATAAAATACGCTTTCTATGTATATTATAACGAGCGCATTTCTGTATAAAAATAATCCGAATAGTTTTGCATAAAGCAAAAATATTCGGATTATACTAAAAACCTGCCCGGCGCGGGTCGAACGCGCAATCTTCGGAGTCGGAGTCCGACGCATTATCCATTGTGCTACGGGCAGATGATTTATTTTAACATATTATTTGAATTTTTGCAAGAGTTTTTTATAGCGGACGGACTTTCATGTCCGCCCGTTTAACTGTCTTTCCCATTTCCCGACGGTTGGTCGGGAAACCTGTACTACGCCGACAAAACCTCCGCACTCGCTAATTTTACTGCGGCACAGAAAACCTCCATCGCACTTACAAGCTCACTTTCAGGCGGGAAAGTCGGGGCGATTCTGATATTTCTGTCTAAAGGGTCTGCACCGTACGGGAAAGTCGCGCCCGCACCGGTCAAAACCACGCCCGCCTGTTTACAAAGCTCTACGACGCGCTTGGCTGTTCCCTTTAAGCCGTTAAAGGAAACAAAGTAACCGCCACGGGGTTTATGCCATTCTCCAAGCTTGACGGGCAAAATTTCGCGTTCAAGAGCCTCAAAAACCACGTTGAATTTAGGCTCTACGATAGCGCGATGTTTTTCCATGTGTTGATTCAAGCCGTCTAAGTCTTTGAAAAACCTTGCATGCCTAAGCTGATTGATTCTGTCAAAGCCGATAGTTTGGAGAGCTAACTGTTTCCTTGCTAATTCGGTATTTTCGGGAGATGAACCTATAGCGCTGATTCCGCCCCCCGCAAAGGTGATTTTTGAAGTTGAAACAAAAATGTAAACCTTGTTCTCATTACCGTGTTTTACGCACTCGTCGTAGATATTTAAAAGCTTTTCGGGCGCGTCGGTCAAATGATGCACACAGTAGGCGTTGTCCCAAAAAATACGGAAGTCAAAAGCCGCAGTTTTTAACGCTGCAAATCTTCTTACGGTTTCATCGGAATAGGTTATACCGCAGGGGTTAGAGTACATAGGTACGCAGAAAATCCCCTTTATATTTTTATCTTCCGCCGCAAGCTTTTCAACCATATCCATATCGGGACCGCTTTCAAGCATCGGAACAGTAATCATCTCAATCCCGAAAGCCTCAAGCATGGTAAAATGCCTGTCATAACCCGGAGAGGGACAGAGAAACTTTACGGGTGAGCCGTTTTTCCCCCAAGGCGCGGCGTTAGGCGTCCCGAAAAGCATAGCCCTTGCAATCGCGTCATACATGAGTTGCAGGCTTGAGTTCCCACCTATAAAAACACATTCCTCCTCAACGCCGAGCAGAGGCATAAGAAAGCGTTTTGTCTCGTTAATTCCGTCGAGAGCCCCGTAGTTACGGCAGTCAAAGCCCACATCGGTTTTATAATCCCCAAGGTCAATCTTCATCATGGCGTTCGACAAGTCAAGTTGCTCCGAACTCGGTTTCCCCCGCGACATATCAAGCTTTAAGCCTTTTGATTTAAGCGCCTCATACTCTTTTGAAAGCTTTTCTTTAAGTGCCGAAAGCTCCCCTTTAGACAATTCACCGTACATTTCTAAAACCCCTTTTTCTGAATTTTTTCTATGTATATCTTTATATGTACATCATAGAATAGTATAATACGAAAAAGCTAAAAATGCAAGTTGTTTTTGGAATTCTTGCAGAAATATTAAAAAGATTGTTGATTTAAACAATAATCCCGCCCTTTGGGGCGGGATTATTATTAATTAAATCAATTCAATTAACGCCATTTCTGCCGCATCGCCTCGTCTTGGTCCGATTTTCACGATTCTTGTGTAACCGCCGTTACGTTCGGAATATTTCGGCGCGATTTCGTCAAACAGCTTTTTCGATACCTCTTCTTTGGTGACGTAAGAAAAAACCTGACGTTTTGAATGTAAATCCTGCTTTTTGCCGAGTGTAATTATTTTTTCCGCTTCACTACGCACTTCTTTTGCACGGGTCACGGTGGTTTCTATTTTACCGTTTTCAAGCAGAAACGTAACCATACCGCGAAGCATTGCTTTTCTGTGGTCGGTAACTCTGCCTAACTTTCTCATAGCCATATTTTCACAAATCCTTTCTCAGCGTATTCACCGTATTGCCTGCGGCGGCACGCCGTTACATATCTTCACTGGTTGCAAGGTCAAAACCAAGAGTGTTCAGCTTTGCTCTCACTTCCTCAAACGATTTCTTTCCGAGGTTGCGAACCTTCATCATATCTTCAGGACTTTTGTTAATCAGGTCTTCTACGGTGTTGATTCCCGCCCGCTTTAGGCAGTTGAAAGAACGTACTGACAAATCCAAATCTTCAATAGTCATTTCAAGAATCTTGTCCTTGTTTTTGTCGTCTTTCTCCACCATTAGCTCAGGCTGCACCGGCTCGTCTGATAAGTCCACAAACAGTGCCAAATGCTCTGAAAGTACTTTCGCAGCATAAGAAACCGCTTCCTTCGCCGAAATCGTCCCGTCCGTCCACACCTCAATGATAAGCTTGTCATAGTCGGTTCTCTGACCTACGCGGGTACTTTCTACAGAGTAATTAACTTTCATTACAGGGGTGTAAATACTGTCAACCGCAATTACACCGATTGGCATAGGCGAGAAAATCGCTTTATTCTTTTCAGCACTGACATAACCGCGTCCGCGGTCAAAGGTCATTTCCATGTAAAGTTTAGCACCTGCCGAAAGCGTCGCTATGTGCATTCCGGGGTCAAGTATTTCGATTTCAGAGTCGGTTTTGATGTCTGCCGCCGTAACCGCACATTCTCCCTCGGACTCGATATAAACCGTCTTAGGAGCGTCGCCGTACATTTTTGCAATAAGACCCTTAACGTTTAAGATAATCTCGGTGACGTCTTCTTTAACTCCGTCAATCGTGGAAAATTCATGCTGTATTCCGTCTATTTTAACGGAAGTCACCGCCACGCCCGGCAGTGAGGAAAGCAATACCCGTCTGAGACTGTTTCCGAGAGTATTTCCGTAGCCGTGTTCTAACGGCTCCAAGCTGAACATTCCGTATTTTCCGTCGGGTTTAAGCTTAACAGTTTCTATTTCCGGCTTTTCGATTTTTTCAAGCATTTATACAACCATTCCTTTCGCCGTCGAGCTTCTGAATCCACTCTCCCCCGCTTTTAAAAGCGGCGGATTTTTTATAAAGTGGCGAAAGCCCGCTTCTTTGTCGCAAGTAGGGTAGCCCGAATAATTCAAAATTACGGCAGATAAAAATTAAAAAATCGCATTTTACCGAAAAACCTTGCCGTAAATTTGAAATATTCGCGCTATATACATTATATGCGGGAATATGATTATTTAGAATACAATTAATATTTTTGTGCCTTTTTCGCATTGAATAAACTTTGTTAATTCAAGTTTACTTAGAATAAAGCTCAATTATTAAGTGTTCCTGAATTTCAAAATCAAGTTCATCGCGCTGTGGAAGCCGAACAATTGACGCACTTTTGGTTTCTTTGTTCACATCTAACCACAAGGGGTAGATTCTGCCGTGAACCGCATCGGCAATCTGCTCAAACTTAGGACTTTTCCTACTTTTTTCTTTAAGAGCCACAACGTCGCCCGCTTTTACCCTGTACGAGGGAATATCAACCCGTTTGCCGTTCACGGTAAAATGCCCGTGACCTACAAGTTGTCTTGCCTCGCGTCTGGTTATAGCCATGCCCATTCTGAAAATTACATTGTCGAGACGGGTTTCGAGAAGTTTCAGCAGATTTTCGCCGGTAACGCCTTCTTCGCGCACGGCAAGCTCATAGTAATGATAAAACTGCTTTTCCAAAACGCCGTAAATGAACTTCAGTTTCTGTTTTTCACGAAGCTGCTGTCCGTACTCCGACAGTTTTTTTCTGGTGTTGGTGTTTCTGTTACGCTTGGTTTCTTTCTTTTGTGTGTAGCCCAATACAGCGGGGCTGATTCCAAGACTTTTGCACCTTTTTGAAACAGGTGTTCTGTCAATAGCCATTAAATTTCCTCCAAAAAATTGTTTCTTAATCTACTATCGGTTTTTCACCGACTTCAGGTAAACAAAACCTGAATTGTGCCGCTTGAATCCTAAACGCGTCTGCGTTTTGGGGGACGGCATCCGTTATGGGGTATGGGGGTAACGTCCTTAATCATGCGAACCTCAAGTCCCGCGCCCTGAAGCGCTCTTATTGCCGCCTCACGTCCCGAGCCGGGTCCTTTTACATAAACCTCCACGGTTTTGAGACCATGCTCAATAGCCGCTTTCGCCGCGGTTTCAGCCGCCGACTGTGCCGCGAAAGGAGTGGATTTACGCGAGCCTCTGAAACCCAAGCCGCCTGCCGACGCCCATGATAGAGCATTGCCGTGCAAATCCGTTATCGTAACGATTGTGTTGTTGAACGTGGACTGGATATGCGCCGAACCGTTCTCTATATTTTTGCGTTCGCGCCGTCTGCGTATTGCGGGCTTCTTGCCGCCCTTTGCCGCGCCTTGCTTTGCCATCAGTTTTCCACCTTTCTTGATTTCCTGTATTACTTCTTCTTGTTAGCGATTGTCTTACGGGGACCCTTACGCGTGCGGGCATTGGTTCTGGTTCTCTGACCGCGCACGGGCAAACCCTTGCGATGGCGCTGACCGCGGTAGCAGTTGATTTCCACCAAACGCTTTATGTTAAGCGCCGTTTCGCGCCGCAAATCACCCTCAACCGTGTAATTAGCGTCAATGACTTCACGGATTTTGGATTCTTCAGCTTCGGTTAAGTCTTTGACCCGCGTATCAGGATTTACACCCGCCGCCGCCAAAATATCGCCCGACGTTCTTCTGCCAATTCCGAAAACATAAGTTAAGCCTATTTCAATCCTTTTGTCTTTAGGCAAATCCACGCCTGAAATTCTTGCCATAATCTTATTTCCCTTTCTTGATATTAATGACGCGCATTACGCGCCCTACGCAATTGACTGTCTTATCCCTGTCTTTGTTTATGCTTAGGTTCCTTGCATATTACCATTACTCTGCCGTTACGCTTAATGACCTTGCACTTTTCGCACATAGGCTTAACCGAAGGTTGTACTTTCATTGCTCATTCCTCCTAATTCCCGATTCCTATTAAGTCATGAATCCTGTTTTTACTTTGCTCTCCATGTAATTCTGCCTTTTGTCAAGTCATAAGGGGACATCTCCACCGTTACCCTGTCGCCCGGCAGAATACGAATAAAATTCATTCTTAACTTCCCGCTGACGTGCGCCAAAATCTTGTGTCCGTTGGACAATTCGACTTTAAAAGTCGCATTCGGTAAAGCTTCGAGTATAACACCCTCAACTTCAATATTGTCTTCTTTTGACAAGCCAATCACTCTCCCGTATTAAAATTGCGCTCCCGGTTCAGAGGGAAATTAAATTCATGCAAAAAATTACGCAATTTCTTGTTTGTAATGCCGTTTAGTATGCCCTGCTCAATAATTGTGTTAGTGACCGATATATGACGGGGGTTTTTCCTTTTGGGGTTTTCAATTTTTCTTCTGCGTCCGTCCGCAATCAGCGGCGCATTTGCTTCTTCGTCATATCCGACGACCGCATAAAAACTACCTTTATCCCGCCCCGACACGCTTTTTACAATTGTACCTATTTTAATCATATTTTTTAATTTACGCTTTGGTAAGAATCAACGGTTCACTCTCGGTGATTGCTATTGTATGTTCAAAGTGAGCACTTAAATTCCCGTTTGCCTCGGCTACCGTCCAATTATCAGAAAGCAACCTAACCTCCGATGTGCTTGAGTTGACCATAGGTTCAATACAAATAGTCATTCCCGGGGTCAGCCTCGGACCTTTTCCCGCTTTTCCGAAGTTCGGAATATCGGGCGCTTCGTGCAAATCCCTGCCAATCCCGTGACCGATATACTTTTTCACAACATAGAACCCTTTGGACTCACAGCAGTTCTGGATTGCATTTGATATGTCGCCGACTCTTTTACCCGGGCGCGCCGCCCTTATGCCCTCATAAAGGCAGTCCTCGGTGACGGTTAATAGCCTTTTAGCTTCATCCGAAGCGTTTTCAAAACCGCCCACCGCGAAAGTCGCGGCATTGTCGCCGTGCCAGCCGTCAAGAAACGCACCCACGTCAATCGAAACTATATCGCCGTTTTTTAAGATTTTCTTTTTTGAGGGTACGCCGTGTATAAGCTCCTCGTTTACGGAAATACATGCGCTTCCCCTAAAGCCGCGGTACCCGAGAAAAGATGGTTTAGCACCGTGCCTTTCGATAAATTCGCGAATCATTCCGTCAAGCTCCCATGTGCTCATTCCGGCGGTTATTCTTTCGCCCGCAAGCTTTAGAACCCTTGCCGAAAGCTCGCAGGCTTTCCGAATTTTTACAAGCTCAACCGCGTTTTTGACAATTATCATACTATATCATACTTAGGAGATTACGCGTCTATAGCTTCAAACGTAAGTCTTGTGGTTTCCTCGATTTGTTCCTGTCCCTCAACCGTTCTGAGTTTGCCGCGTTTGTCGTAGAAGTCAATCAGCGGAGCGGTTTTCTCATGATAGGTTTTAAGTCTTGAGAGTACCGTTTCAGGCTTGTCGTCGTCACGAAGGGCAACCTTGCCTTTACATAAGTCGCAAACGCCTTCGCTACTTGTAGGTTTATATTCAATATGATAGGATGCGCCGCAATCGGTACATACCCGTCTTCCCGACATACGCGCCGTTATGCGCTCGTCGGCAACGTGAATATTAATTACCTTGTCAATATTGACTCCCATATCCTCAAGTGCCTGAGCCTGCTTTACGGTACGGGGAAAACCGTCAAGGATAAAGCCGTTTTTCGCGTCGTCTAAGGCTATCCGTTCTTTAATTATACCTACCACCACTTCATCGGGTACAAGGTCGCCCGAGTCCATAAAGCTTTTTGCTTTCAGTCCCGCCTCGGTGCCGTTTTTTGCCGCTTCGCGAAGCATATTTCCCGTGGAAATGGCGGGGATTTTGTATTTGTTCGACGCACTTTCCGCCTGGGTTCCTTTTCCCGCTCCCGGGGCTCCTAAAAAGATTAAATTCATAGCAATTCTCCTTAATTGTACATTGTTAATTGTTGATTGCCGATTATTCAAGGAATCCTTTGTGGTGACGCATCATCATCTGGCTTTCGAGAGAGCGCACTGTTTCAAGCGCAACACCGACCACAATCAGCATAGTTGTACCACCCATAGACATTCCCGCTATGCCGGTGATATTGGAGAACGCGATTGGGAAGATTGCCACAAAACCAAGAAAGATTGCACCAATCAGCGTGATTTTCGAGAGCGAGTTGTGAATAAAGTCCGACGTTGGCTTGCCCGGACGATAACCGGGAATCGCGCCGTTATTTTTCTTTAAATTATTGGCTATTTCTATAGGGTTATACTGAATTGAAATATAGAAATAGTTGAAGAATATAATCAGGAAGAAGTATATTACCGCGTATAGCCAAGTTCCCTGATTAAAGTAACGCAAAAAGTTGTTCCAGAATACCGAACCTCCGCCCGTACCGTCAATTCCGAAGAAAAATAAAATCGTCTGCGGCAATGACATAATCGACATAGCGAATATAATCGGCATAACCCCTGCCATAGCTACTTTAATGGGAATATGCGAGGACTGTCCACCGTACATTTTCCGTCCCACTACCCGCTTTGCGTACTGTACGGGAATTCTGCGCTCGGCGTTGGTCATCAAAACTACCAAGCCTATCATAGCAACATACAAAACGATATATAAAGGAATTAAGATAAAGTTCCTGTGGAAACCGCTTGAATCCTGTATTGACATCTGCCTTCCGAGGTTCATCATATCTATCGGAAGCCTTGAAACAATACCTGCGAAAAGTATAATTGATATACCGTTTCCAATCCCTTTTTCGTTGATTTGGTCGCCAAGCCATATAATAAGCGATGCGCCCGCCGTGAAACAGCCCACAATGGTAATCATAGCCAAAAAACCGTCAAAATTTTCGGTATAGCTTACTGCACCGTTGTTTCTGAGTGTGATGTAGAACGCGACCGCCTGAAACATTCCTATGCCGAGCGCCACAAATTTAGTAATTTTATTTATTTTCTTGCGCCCCTCGTCGCCCTCTTTACTGAGCCGTTCCAATACCGGAATTGCAACAGTCAAGAGCTGCATAATAATCGAGGCGTTAATATACGGCGTTATGGACATAGCAAAAAGCGTACCTTTTCCGAGCGCACCGCCCGTCATGGTATCCATGAATCCCAAAAGTGTATTTTCACCACCCGCAAGCATACCCTGAACCACATCGGTGTCAAGGAAAGGTACGAAAATTGCACTTCCGATTCTGAATATAAGGATTATAAGAGCCGTGTATAAAATCTTTTTACGTAAATCAGCGATTTTCCACGCATTCTTGAAAATCTGAAACATTTATATACCATCCCTTTCCGACATCAAGGCATCAGTAAATGGTTTTCCTGTTACGCTTGTTCTATTTTTCAAAACTATACCACCTCAGCCTTTCCCCCGGCATTTTCAATTTTGGTCTTGGCGGTTTCCGAAAATTTTGCCGCTTTTACGGTAAAAGCCTTGGACAACTCTCCCGTACCTAAGATTTTTATACCGTCTAAAGGCTTTTTAATCAGCCCGCTTTCAATAATAGCATCGCAGTCAATCACCGCGCCGGTTTCAAAACGGCTTTCCAAATCGCGGACATTAACGATTGCATACTCCGTAGCGAAAGCTTTATTATTAAAACCGCGCTTTGGTATACGCATAGCGATTTTCATCTGACCGCCCTCAAAGCCCGGCTTTACACCGCCACCCGAACGCGCCCATTGACCCTTATGACCTTTACCCGACGTTTTTCCGTGACCGGAAGCGTTACCGCGCCCGAGACGTTTGGTTTTTTTGTTTGAACCCTTAGCCGGGGATAATTCATGTAATTTCATTATAATCCCATCCTTACTTTATGAAATCTCATTGCCTCGTGAATTTCGGTTGTTTCCGAAATTACTCGGATTCAACCTCCACAAGGTATGAAATATGATTTATTTTCCCTCTTGTCGCGTCGTTGTCCGGCTGAACGGTAACAGCGCCGATTTTACGCAGTCCGAGCGAATGTGCGGTTGCGATATGGCTGTCTTTACGTCCTATTAACGATTTGACTAATTTTATTTTAAGTGCCATAACGGTGTAACTCCCTTTCTTTATTACGCGAATTTATACAAAAAGCTCTTTAACCGTCTTCCCTCTTACGGCGGCTACTTCTTCCGCGCCGCGCAAAGACAGCAAGCCCTGCACCGTTGCGCGCACGACATTGCACGGGTTATTGGAGCGCAGGGATTTTGTCCTGATGTTTCTGATTCCCGCCATTTCAACAACAGCGCGCACAGCTCCGCCGGCAATAACGCCGGTACCCTCGGGGGCAGGTTTCATCAGCACCGCGCCCGCACCGTATTTGCCGATTATTTCATGCGGTATGGTGGAATTTTTTGTGATTACTTTAACTAAGTTCTTTTTCGCATCCTCAATTCCTTTACGAATCGCATCAGGAACCTCGTTAGATTTACCCATTCCGAAACCTACTACGCCGTTACCGTCGCCTACAACGACCAAAGCGGAAATTTTCATTATACGTCCGCCCTTAACGGTCTTGGATACCCGCTTAATATTAACGACTCTCTCGGAAAGCTCATAATTTGCTGCATCTAAAAGTGCCATAGTTCCTCCTAAGAAATGTTAATTAATAATTATTAATTATTAATTATTCACTATTAATTATTAATTAGAATTTCAATCCGCCTTCACGCGCACCGTCGGCTAAAGCCGCGATTCTTCCGTGATAGAGATAACCCGCACGGTCAAAAACAACGGTTTCAAAACCTTTAGCCTTGGCTTTTGTCGCCAAAGTCAGTCCGACTTTCTTTGCGGCTTCGACGTTTCCGCCGTTGCCTTTAAAGTCCTTGTCCAATGTGGACGCCGAAACCAAGGTAGCTTTTGAAGTGTCGTCAATCAATTGCGCGTATATGTTTTTTGCCGAACGGAAAACGCAAAGCCTCGGACGCTCAGACGTACCGGTGATTTTACCGCGAACACGCTTGTGTCTGTTTAATCTGTTTTTGTTTTTATTAATCACATTTATCATGATAAACTCCCGATAAGACAATGAATAACCATTGATTACTCATTATTTATTATTAACTATTTTTTGCCTTTGCCCGCTTTGCCTTCCTTACGGACTACAAATTCGCCGGCATACTTGATTCCCTTGCCTTTATAAGGCTCAACAGGACGAATTCTGCGTATTTCTGCCGCGAACTGCCCGACCTTTTGCTTGTCAATACCTGTTACAACAATCTTATTAGGCGAGGGGACTTCGGTTTTGATGTCGTCGGTATCGGTGACGATGACAGGATGTGAAAAACCTAAAGTAAGGTCTAAGTCCTTGCCTTTTTTTGCACATCTGTAACCAACTCCGTTTATTTCCAACTCTTTTGTAAAGCCCGCGGTTACGCCTGTCACCATATTAGCTACAAGCGTTCTCGTGAGACCGTGCAGTGAACGGCTGGTTTTGTCGTCGTCTTTGCGCTCGACAATAAGTTCAGCGCCTTCCTGAACTACTGTGATTTCCGGCTTGATATTTCTTGAAAGAGTCCCTTTGGGACCTTTTACCGTTACCATGTTCCCGTCGATTTTAACATCTACTCCGGCAGGAACAGCCACGGGCATTTTACCTATTCTGGACATAATAATAGCTCCTCCTTACCATACTTACCAGACAAACGCGAGGACTTCACCGCCGACTTGTTCGGCTCTCGCCCGTTTGTCGGTCATGATGCCCTTTGATGTGGAAACGATAGCGATACCGAGACCTTTCATCACCTTGGGCATATCCTTGCTACCTGCATAAATTCTGAGTCCGGGTTTTGAAACCCTCCGCAACCCTTGAATGACCTGCGCTTTATTATCGGTATATTTCAGCGTAATTCTGATTATACCCTGCTTGTTATCCTCTATTATACGAAAACTCTTGATATAGCCTTCGTCAACCAATATCTGCGCTATTTGCTTTTTCATATTGGAAGCCGGGATATCGACATATTGGTGCTTGGCGGAATTGGCGTTACGTATTCTCGTCAGCATATCCGCAATCGTGTCGGTTATCTGCATTGTTTTTCCTCCTTGTATAGTAAGCTACCACTATAATCGTCAACTAAATTGTATCGTCACCAACTTGATTTTTTTACGCCGGGAATATGCCCTTTGTAAGCAAGTTCTCTGAAACAAATTCTGCAAACGCCGAATTTGCGTAAATAGGCGTGCGGTCTGCCGCATATTTTGCACCTGTTGTAAGAACGGGTAGAAAATTTCGGCTCACGTTTTTGGCTTGCTATCATTGATTTTTTTGCCATTGTGATTTATCCTTTCTCTCAACACTACTGCTTGGCGAAGGGTGCGCCCATAAGACTTAAAAGCTCTCTTGCTTCCTCGTCCGTTTTTGCCGTTGTTACAAAGCTGATGTCCATTCCGCGTACCGCGTCAATTTTATCGTACTCAATTTCAGGGAATATAAGCTGTTCTTTTATTCCTACCGAATAATTCCCCCTGCCGTCAAAGGCGTTGGGGCTGATTCCTCTGAAGTCTCTTACGCGCGGAAGCGCAACGTTAAAAAATCTGTCAAGGAATTCATACATTACCGTATCTCTGAGGGTAACCTTCAATCCGATTATATTCCCCTCACGGAGCTTGAAGTTCGCCACCGACTTTTTCGCCTTACAAATAACGGGTTTTTGCCCTGTGATTTGTTTAATGTCGCTTGTTATGCTTTCCACTATTTTCGGGTTATCCTTTGCCGCACCGCAAGCCACGTTTACTACTATTTTATTGATTTTCGGAACCTGCATTATGCTTTTATAACCGAACTTCTTAAAAAGAGCGGGGGCAACGGTTTCGTTATAATGGGTTTTCATTCTTGCCATTTTTATTTTTTCTCCTTATCTTACGGAAACAGGGAGCTTCTTTACCCTGCCGCTCCGTGATAATTACTGACTGCTAACCTGTGTATACGCCTTGTCCCTAAACGGAACTTGCAATTAAAGGGACGCCCCGCATTTTTTGCAAACCCTGATTTTCTTATCATTTTTCATCTCATGCCCTACGCGGGTAGGCTTATCGCATTTCGGACAAACCGGCATAACCTTGCAAGCGTAAAGTGCACCCTCGGCTTTAACTATACCGCCGAGCTGACCCGCCTTTTTAGGCTTCACGTGCTTGCTTACGATATTGCGCCCCTCGACAATTACCTTACCCTCTTTGGGGCTACATTCCAGCACCTTGCCCTTTTTGCCTTTATCCTTGCCGGAAATGACTATTACTTCGTCGCCTTTTCTAACATGAAGTGTGTTCATTATATTGCTCCTTGTTTAATTTACGGGACATCGAGGGCGATGCCCCCTTACAGAACCTCCGGCGCGAGCGATAAAATTTTGATATAATCCTTTTCGCGCAATTCTCTCGCCACCGGTCCGAAAATACGGGTTCCTCTGGGATTTTTGTCTTCCTTGATAATAACAGCCGCGTTCTCGTCAAAACGGATATATGTGCCGTCCTGGCGTCTTACGCCCGTTTTTGAGCGTACTATAACGCAACGTACAATTTCGCCTTTTTTCGCCGTACCGCCGGGAGCGGCTTTTTTAACCGATGCAACTATTACGTCACCTATATTGGCGTATCTGCGACGGGTTCCGCCCAACACTCTTATGCACATAATTTCTTTAGCGCCGGTGTTGTCGGCTATTTTCAGGCGGGACTGCATTTGTATCATGATTATTCCTCCACGGACGCTTAACACGCGCCCCTACAATTTTTCGCCGATTATTTTGCTTTTTCCAAAACTCTGACTAAGCGCCAGTGCTTATCTTTGGAAAGCGGACGGGTTTCCATAACCTCAACCTTGTCACCCACGCCACATTCATTCTTTTCGTCGTGCGCTTTGAGCTTTATAGTGCGCTTAATGATTTTTTTATACAAGGGATGACGAACATTGTCTTTAATAGCGATTACGATGCTTTTATCCATCTTATCGCTGGTGACTACTCCTACTCTTGTCTTGCGTAAATTTCTATCGCTCATACTGCCCTCCCTCAGTTCGCCGCGCTTGCCCGAGTACTTCCGGCAGAAGTACTAAGCTCACGTTCGCGCTGTATAGTTTTAATGATTGCTATATGCTTTTTGACAGCTTTTATTCTCTGCGGGTTTTCAAGCTGGTTTACCGCGTGCTGAAAGCGCAGATTGAAAAGCTCCTGTTTAAGGTCTGAAACCTTTTCATTAAGCTCAAGCTCAGATAATTCACGCATTTCCTTCGCTAACTTCATTACCCGAAACCTCCTCTGCCTTTCTAATGAACTTGCACTTTACCGGAAGTTTATGCGACGCAAGTCTCATAGCTTCACGCGCGGTTTCCTCCGGAACTCCTGCAATTTCAAACATAACTCTGCCGGGCTTTACTACAGCCACCCAGTATTCAGGGGAACCTTTACCGGAACCCATGCGGGTTTCTGCCGGTTTTTGCGTAACGGGCTTGTCAGGGAAAATCTTAATCCAAACCTGACCGCCGCGCTTTATATAACGCGTCATTGCAATACGCGCCGCCTCAATCTGGTTTGAGGTCACCCATGACGGCTCTAACGCCTGCAAGCCGAAATCGCCATTGCTAACTCTGTTGCCGCGTGACGCCTTACCCTTCATGCGTCCTCTTTGTTGCCTTCTGTATTTAACTCTTTTAGGAAGCAGCATTATTCGTTACCTCCCTCTTTTTTAGTATCTACGGGTGTCGGTGCGGGTGCGGCTACAGGAGCAACCTCCGCCCTTGGTGCAACTTCCGCTCTCGGCGCAGGTCTTGCGCCGCCTGCGGCTCTGTCGGAATTTCTGTCAAACGGTCTGTCGGAAGCGGTTCTTACTCTTGTTTCACGGTTGCCCGGACGGTCATTCCTGAAACGGTCGTTACTTCTGCCGTCAAAACGTTTTTCGCCCCTCGGCTTTCTGTTTGTCGGTTCGCGTTTCATAGACTCGATTCTTTTCTTAGCCGCGCCGACTTCACCTTTTAAGACCTCGCCTTTGTATATCCAAACCTTTACGCCGATAACGCCGTAAGTCGTGTTTGCCCTTGCCGTGCCGTAATCAATGTCTGCACGAAGCGTCTGAAGCGGAATCGTACCCTCTTTATAGCTTTCGGCACGCGCTATTTCCGCGCCTCCGAGACGACCCGAAACCATTGTTTTAATACCTTTAGCACCGGCTCTCATGGTTCTGCCGATTACCTGTTTCATAGCGCGTCTGAATGAAACGCGCTGTTCAAGCTGCTGGGCTATGTTTTCAGCCACAAGCTGCGCGTTCATATCTAATTCCTTAACCTCGATGATATTCAAATTTACGGGCTTGCCCTTTGTGATTTTCTCAAGGTCTTTTTTCATACGTTCAATTTCCGCGCCCTTGGAGCCGATTAATATACCCGGCTTTGCGGTGTGGATAAACACCTTCACCTTAGTCGCGTCGCGCTCTATTTCCACTAATGAAATACCGGGTTTCAAGGGAACGGGAGACTTTTCGGAGCGGTATGTTTTACCCGCGAAATACTCACGGATTCTATAATCCTCTACCAAAGTATCGCCGAACGCCGACTTCCCCGCGTACCAACGGGAATCCCAGTCTTTTATAATACCGACTCTAAGCCCGTGCGGATTAACCTTTTGTCCCATGTTTTATATACCATCCCTTTCATACGCCATTAAACCGAGAAATACGCTTCCTCTTTCACTTGGTTTATTTTTCAAAGCCATTACTCCTTTTCCTTAACAACCAAATATATATTGGAAGTACGCTTTAATATGCGGTGGGCGCGTCCGTGGTCTTTGGGACGTATGCGTTTCATGGTAATGCCCTCTCCGCACCAGCACTGCGAAACATAGCACGAGGATATGTCCATCATGTGGTTGTTTTCGGCGTTTGCCATAGCCGACTTCAGAAGCTTTATAAGGGGCTCGCTCGCCGCCTTAGGGGTCAGCTTCAATGTCGCCATCGCTATATCGCACGGTTTATTTCTGATTAAGTCAAGCACGATTCCGACCTTCCTCGGAGAAATACGGACGTGTTTAAGTTCAGCTCTTGCTTCCATGTCTTTTTACTCCTTATTATTTTTTGGTCGTTTTGCTTCCGGCGTGACCTCTGTAGGTACGCGTCGGCGCAAATTCGCCTAATTTGTGACCTACCATATCCTCGGTAACGTAAACGGGAACATGCTTGCGCCCGTCATGCACCGCAAAGGTATGTCCCACAAAATCGGGGAAAATGGTGCTGGCGCGACTCCAAGTCTTAACGACTTTTTTGTCGCCCGCCTCATTCATTGTTTTTACTTTTTTCATGAGGGAATCCAAAACATAAGGTCCCTTTTTAATGCTTCTGCTCATTAGCTATTTCCCTTCCCTACTTACCGCGTTTCTTTACGATAAGACTATTACTCGCTTTTTTCTTTGAACGGGTTTTGTAGCCTAAGGTCGGCTTACCCCAAGGGGTTACGGGTCCGGGTCTTCCGATTGGCGATTTACCTTCACCGCCGCCGTGGGGGTGGTCGCAGGGGTTCATTGCCGAACCGCGTACCGTCGGGCGCTTACCCATGTGTCTTACTCTGCCCGCTTTACCCAAGTTTATATTGGAGTGGTCGGGGTTTGAAACCGAGCCGATTGTCGCCATGCACTTGATAGAAACGTTTCTGAGTTCCCCGCTTGGAAGCCTGATTAGCGCCAACTTGCCTTCTTTCGCCATAAGTTGCGCCGAACCGCCCGCCGAACGAACAAGCTGTGCGCCTTTTCCGGGATAAAGCTCAATATTGTGTATAACCGTACCCACCGGTACGTCACTTAAAACAAGGGCGTTTCCGGGCTTTATGTCGGCATCCTTACCGGCTCTTATAACATCGCCTACGCGAAGCTTGTCGGGAGCTAAAATATACTTTTTCTCGCCGTCCTCATACTGTACCAGCGCTATAAACGCCGAACGGTTGGGGTCGTACTCAAGTGTTTTAACTTCGGCGTTCATGCCGAGCTTGTTTCTTTTAAAATCTATGATTCTGTACTTTACGCGGTTTCCGCCGCCCTTATGACGAACGGTAATTCTGCCATAGCTATTGCGTCCCGAATGTTTTTTCAGCGTCTGCAAAAGGCTTTTTTCAGGCTCGACCTTGGATAAACCGCTGTAATCCACCACCGACATTCCCCGGCGTCCGGGTGTGGTGGGTTTATAAGTTTTTATAGCCATTTTTAGTTCTCCAATTCATTAGAAATTGCCTATATCATTCCATCAAAGAACTCAATAGTCTTTGAATCATCAGTAAGCGTAACGATTGCTTTTTTCCAGCTCGGCGTGTAACCTTCGTTTCTGCCCTGGCGTCTTTTTCTGCCTCTTACGTTCATGGTATTGACTTTCTCCACCTTTACGCCGGAGAAAAGTGCCTCAACCGCCTTTGCAATTTCAATCTTGTTGGCGCTCTTCATAACCCGAAACGTATATTTGCGCTGTTGCAAATTATCGGTTGAACGCTCGGTGATTACCGGACGTATAATTATATCCTGAGCGATTTTTTCCATTACGCATACACCTCCTCAATTTTGGAGACGGCGTCTTTCACGACTATGAATTTATCATAATTCAAAATATCGTAAACGTTCAGGGTATTAACCTGGGTCGTTTTTACGCCGGGGATATTGCGGGCGCTTTTAATGATTTTTTCGTCAACGCTGTCTAAAACAAGCAACGCTTTTCTGTCAACCTTTAGCGCGTTCATAAGATTCACCATCGTTTTGGTCTTGTATTCGTCTACTTTCAGATTGTCGAGTATCATCATTTCCCCGTCCTGAACCTTTGACGAAAGCGCCGACTTCATGGCTATGCGTCTTACTTTTTTATTAAGTGAATATCTGTAGTTTCTCGGTTTGGGTCCGAGCGCCACGCCACCGGTTCTCCACTGGGGGCTTCTGGTCGAACCATGTCTTGCGCGTCCGGTTCCTTTTTGTCTCCACGGCTTTTTGCCGCCGCCGCGCACTTCGGTTCTTGTCAAGGTGGACTGTGTACCCTGCCGCTGATTAGCTAAATAATTCACCACCGACGCATGCAAAATCGACTCATTCGGCTCTATACCAAAAACCTCGTCTTTAAGGTCAAGGGTGGAAACCTCGTTGCCGTTCATATCATAAACAGATACCTTTGCCATTTTAAATTCCCTCCCTCTTACTATGCGTTTTTAACCGCATCGGTTATGCAGACTACCCCACCCTTAGGACCGGGGATTGCACCCTTTACCGCGATTAAGTTATTCTCCGCGTCAACCTTTACTACAGTAAGGTTTTGCACGGTTGTTTTTTCAGAACCCATGTGCCCCGGCATCTTTTTGCCTTTGAAAATCCTTGACGGGTCGGAGCAGGCGCCCATAGAACCGGCATGGCGGTGCGTAGGACCCGAACCGTGGGTTTCTTTAATTCTCGAGGTGTTGTGGCGCTTAATTGTACCTTGAAAGCCTTTACCTTTGCTTACACCGGAAACGTCAATTACGTCCCCTTCATTGAAAACGTCGGCTTTAAGCACATCGCCGATATTTAATTCTTCCGCGCCGGCGAGCTTGAATTCTCTCAAGTGGCGCTTAAAGGGCAGGTCATTTTTCTTGAAATGTCCTTGCGAGGGCTTATTAACGCCCTTAGGCGAAATGTCGCCGTAGCCGAGTTGTAAAGCCGTGTAACCGTCGTTCTCATCGGTTTTCTTTTGTACAACGACGCAGGGACCGGCTTCGACTACCGTTACGGGGATTACTTTCCCCGTCTCGGAGAAAATCTGGGTCATCCCGATTTTCTTTCCGATTAACCCCTTTTTCATTTGGGTTTCCTCCTATATTGGTTATTGGTTACCGGATGCCTCGGCACACATTACCCGCCACAGCGGGGTTCTGCAATGCTTTACACTTTCGGCAACTTGACCGGTTAAACGAATAATTGTCAGTTGTCAATTGTTCGTTAAAACTCCATTGAAATTTCAACGCCGGCCGGAAGCTCAAGATTCTGAAGGGCTTCCACTGTTTTGTTTGTAGGACGAATCACGTCTATAAGACGTTTGTGCGTCCGCATTTCAAACTGTTCTCTGCTGTCCTTATACTTGTGTACGGCGCGGAGAATGGTAATAACTTCCTTGTTAGTGGGAAGCGGAATAGGTCCTGCCACGCGTGAACCGGTGCGTTTTGCCGTTTCGACTATTTTAGCGGATGCGGCGTCAACTATGCCGTGCTCGTAGCCCTTGACCTTAATCCTTACTTTTTCTTTAACTGCCAAGCTTTTTTCCCCTTTCTGACTATAATTAGAAGAGTTAGGCGTGTTTTGCGTTTTATTATCCACACGCTGCCGTGTGTTTCATTTTGCAGAACAGCAACGCGCAAATTTCATTATACTACAACGAATAACATTTTTCAATAGCTTTTTCAAAAATTATGCGTAGAAAAAAGTAACATTGTTTTGCTATTATTTGTGTAATTTGCATAAATATGCGTAATTGTGATTTAGAACTTGAGCGTCAAAAACCGCCCGCTTATTATGAAAGCCGGCGGTTTCATTCACGCGCAATCATTTTTACTCTCTTAATTGTCGTTTGCCCTGCAAAGGGTCTTATTCAGCGAATCCGCTTTCAACCAACTTAGCCAAGCCATCAACGGCAATCTGCTCGTCCGGTCCGTCTGCGAGAATACGAATGTCTGTGTTGCCTATGATACCAAGAGACAAAATACCCAGCAAACTTTTAGCGTTGACTCTGCGTCCCTCTTTTTCTACCCAAATTGACGACTTATACTCATTAGCCTTTTGAATAAAAAAAGTTGCCGGTCTCGCGTGCAGACCCACTTGATTTGTAACAGTAATTTCCTTAAAGAGCATATACGTATCCCTCCATCTAATGTACTTACTCACCTATACAGTATATATTGAAATTCAAATTAAGTCAACAGGGATTTTGAGTTTTCTTTCCATTTGACGTAATATTCTCCCTTTTCGTTCAATAACCATAAATATTATACTTGCTATTTGTAATAAATATACAAGAAACTTTCAACACCGTTGTATAATTGACATAGAAGTTTTTAACTGGCTTTCAACACTGACCGCAACTAAACCGTCAAAACCTTATTTTCGGCGTCTTTATTGATGTTATCTATGCCGTTTTGCCTGTCGCTGCGTTTCTCGAAAAACTTCTCAGCCACCTGCCCGAACATGGCGTAACTTAATACATCTTCGTCCTGTTGCGCCCATTTTGCCGCTTCGGCTTTGAGTTTTTCAAGCTCGGGTTGAATTAAATCGGCTGGACGGCAAAGAACAGGTTCTTCGTCGCCGATGATTTTTTTTCTGAATTCGGAGCTGATAGCTTCGGGGGTTTGTCCGTATTCGCCTTTTACAAGTCCCTTAAACTCTTTTGTGACGCTCTTGTACCGTTCGCCGTTAATCACGTTGAACACCGCCTGCGTGCCTACAATCTGCGATGTGGGGGTTACAAGCGGCGGATAACCCGAATCTTCCCTTACACGTGGGATTTCTTTCAAAACCTCTTCAAACCTGTCGGCTTTTCCCGCCTGTTTAAGCTGTGAAACCAAATTCGACAACATTCCGCCCGGAACCTGATAGCGCAACGTGTTTGCGTCAACGCCCATAACCTTAGGGTCAAGCAGACCGTTTTTCAAGTATTTTTCACGCAGTTTCTCGAAATAATCCCTTATTTCGGTCAGAACCGCTAAATCCAATCCCGTATCATACTCTGTACCCTGTAAAGCCGCCACGAGCGTTTCGGTCGCCATGTGGCTTGTACCCATAGCGAGAGGGGACATAGCCGTGTCAACCGCATCAGCGCCCGCCTCAATGGCTTTTAAATGGGACATGGACGCCATTCCCGACGTATAGTGTGAGTGTACCTGAACAGGTATTTCCACCGCATCTTTCAGCGCCTTTACAAGCTCATAGGTAGTAAACGGCTTTAAAAGCCCCGCCATATCTTTTATACATATACTGTCCGCGCCCTCATTCTCCAATTGTTTGGCGAATTCCACAAATTTTGCCGTACTGTGAACCGGACTCAGCGTATAGGAAATGCACGCCTGAAAATGTGCGCCCTCTTTTTTGGTCGCTTTTATGGACGTCGTCATATTACGTATATCGTTGAGCGCGTCGAAAATGCGAATTATATCAATACCGTTGCCGACGCATTTTTGCACGAAATATTCCAAAACATCGTCTGCGTAATGCCTGTAGCCGAGCATGTTCTGACCTCTGAAAAGCATTTGCAGTTTGGTATTCGGCATTTCACGCTTAATTATCCGCAGTCTTTCCCACGGGTCTTCATCAAGAAACCGCAAGCAAGCGTCAAAAGTCGCGCCGCCCCAACACTCCGCCGAATAGAACCCCGCCTTATCCATAAGCGGAAGCACCGGCAACATTTCGTCCAATGTCATGCGGGTGGCGATTAATGACTGGTGGGCGTCGCGGAGCGTAACTTCGGTGATTTTGATTTTTGACATATTTTACCTCATTATTTGCGAGGACGGGTATGTGTATTCCCGACCTATAACAACATCTTATTATTTATCCATTGTTGCAATCAGCGTTCCTGTATTAACCGATTCACCTTTTCTGACGTTTATACTTGCAATCACGCCGCTTGACGGCGCTACTATGTCATTTTCCATCTTCATAGCTTCAAGCACGGCAATCACCGCGCCTTTTTCGAGCCTGTCGCCCTCGTTAAACTTTATATCAACGATATTGCCCGGCATAGGCGATTGAATTTTAATGTCGCCCTGCTTTCCCGATGAAACGGTTGGGGACTTAGAAACGGTGGTGTGAGATTTTGAAATTTGCCGGGTTTCCAAAACCGCCGAATCCGAAACGGAATCACTTTCCTCCACCGTAACGTCATAAACCGAACCATTAACGGTAATGCTGTATCTTTTCATGCTTGCCATTTTCAAAAATCCTTTCCTTTACAAATGAGGTTTTGATTAATACTATAATTGTAGAATAATGCTTATTTTTATTATTTAATCCTCATATAAATCACCGCTATTTTCCTTATTGAGCGTCCCTTCCAATTCAATCATTAAAAATTTTGATAATTCTTTTACAACGGGTCTGTGCCTCATGCCTTTTGGGACAATTATAAATTCTCCCGCATCAATTTTTATTAGTCCCTCGTCTGTTTCGAGGTGAAAAGTCCCCTCAATAACATAAAAAAGTTCATCGGATTGTTCATGGATATGAAAATCCAATGTGCGGTTTTCAACATTTACAACACTTAATATATGACCGTTCAAATTCCCGACTTTATCATAAACATACAACTTTTCTACAGCATTAACGGCTTCTTTAAGATTTATTTTTTCTAACATAATATTTTTCTCCTTGTCCTGCGATATATAATTATCCGAATAATGCCATATCGCCGCTAAAACAAATTTCTGCGCCAAAACTGCCCGAAAGCTACAGCGGGGTGCAATTTTTCCCCGGGAAATTCAGTGCTTTCAGACGTCACAAGCGGCACTGTTTTTAAAAGTCTGCCGTTATAATAAAACAGCAAATTCCCCACCCGTTCGCCTTTCTCAAACCCGGCGTAAATAAATGGCGATGTTACTGCTCGAACCTCCACAAGCCGCATTTCATCATCACTTAAAGGCAATGTCGGCGGCTCTTTAAGCGCGAGGCTCGCCTTTTCCGTTTCTCCGCCTATAACGTTTACATAAAACGCCGACAAATCATAGTCTACAACCTGATTTCTCACCTTGGAAAAGCCGTAATCAAACATGCTCGAATGGTCTCTCCAGTCATTCGGGGCGTTCAGCGTAACCGCAATCAGCGTTACCCCGTCCCGCCGTGCCGCCGAAACCAAACAACGCCCCGCGTTGTCGGTAAAACCGGTTTTTGTGCCTATTGTGCCGTTGTACATATAAAGCAAGCGATTATTGTTATAAAGCCAACGGTTAAACGGCGGATTTCCGAAATTAACCTGCATTGACTGCCGTGCGGTAATTTCAGAGAATTCGCGGTTTTTCATGGCTTCCATGGTTAAAATCGCAAGGTCATAAGCTGTGGAATAATGCCCGTAGGCGTCAAGCCCCGACGGATTGGCAAAACTTGTGTCATTAAGCCCAAGGCGCACCGCTTTATCGTTCATGAGCTTGACAAATTCAGGCAGACTTCCCGCTACGCTGACTGCCGCCGCCTGCGCCGCGTCATTGCCCGAAGGTAGCATCATACCGTAGCAAAGCGCCCGCCTTGTCACTATATCGCCCTCGCGTAGCCCCATTGAAGAGCCCTCCACCCGAATGGCGAAACTGTCAACCGTAAAACTGCGGTCAAGTTCCCCTGCCTCAAGCGTAAGCAATGTGGTCATGATTTTGGTAGTGCTTGCCATAGCCCTTTGCTCAAGCGAGTTCTTCTCAAAAATAACAGCGCCCGTATCGGCGTTTATAAGAATCGCAGACGCCGCTGAAACGCTCGGCTGCCAGTCTTGGTTCTCGGCGGCATATACAGTAAATGCGGAAAACGCCAAAAACAAAATGACAACCGATATAAAAAACAAAGGTTTCTTCAAAACAGGTCAGTCCTTTCCGAATAAAATTACAGGGTAATTGTAATTATCCCTATTTTATGCGGAAAAACTGCCGTACATGACCTGCTTGTTCGATTTTGGGGACTTTGCCTGCCGCTATTCTTCGTCGTCCTTGTCTTTAATTTTGCCGAAAACCTCTTTGACCTTATTAATCAAATCAGGCACTCCCGTAATCAGCCCGTCGATAAAACTGTTTTCGCCGCCGATTTCAAGCAGTTTCACATCTCCGTCCTTTTGAACCACGATAAACGCCTGGGGCTTAATCGTCACGCCCGCGCCTGCGCCTCCCGCAAAAACGTCTTTCGGCGCTTTTGCCGGAATGTCCGAGCCGCCCGAAACAAACCCGAAAGTTACTTTTGATACGGGTATGATAATCGTACCGTCGGGAGATGTTATAGGGTCGCCGATAATCGCGTTTACGTCTACCAAATCCCTTATTTTTTCCATAGAAGAGCTCAAAAGCCCTTGTAAATGTTCCGCCATTTTGTCTGTCCTTTCGTTATGCCTTTACTGTTTTCGCGGCACTTTTTTCAGAATTTTTTTGAGAACTGTTTTGAATACTGCGAGGTTCCTTTACCTTATGTTTCAGCAATTTTATAAGAAAAGCAAGCGCGCATAAAATCACTGTGCCTATTTTTATTCTCGCCTTAAAATGCAGGAAAAAATCCGAATCCTCACGCATAAAATCGGGCTGAATATTGATTTGCTCTACCCGAACGCTTGAAATTGATTTAAGCCAGGCTAAAGCCGAATGAATTGCCGCGCTTTGAAGCCCGTAATTTAGAGCCGCCCTTGCCGCGTCCGAGCCTCCGACGATACTGTTTATATAAAGCTCTGTTATTTTAATTTTCTTCATAAGCTTCTTTAATTGCCGCGCAAAGCTGTTTACTATCATTTTGATTAACGCGAAATCTATGTCGGGAATATTTTTTTTGGCTTTTTTAGGCTTTTCGGGTTTTATCTTTTCATTTGTTTTAGCGGTTTGGTTAAATTTTGCTCGCGGCGGCTCGCCGCTTTGTTTTTGCACAGATTTTGTTGTTTTTGCAACGTCAGGTTTTTCAGTATGTTGTACCGACTGCGGCGAACCTCCATCTCCGCGTTTTGATTTTTTCTTTTTTTCTTTTTTTTCTTTCAGTAAATCAAAAAACAATAAGCGTATTTTTATTTCTGCCTGTTTTTGATAATCCACAACAAAAATAAGCGGCAGTGATAATATAAGCGCAACAAGTAATATAATCGCGCCGATTATAATTAAAGCAATCATAACTCCGTTTCCGCCGTAATTTCCATATTTTTCGCAATTTCGGGTATTTCCGCAATTTCCGCCATATCAGGCTCGTCAAGCCGCATCTGCCCTTCCTCGTCTGGAAAAGGCGGGAGTTGCTCAATGTCATTTAAACCGAAACAACGTAAAAATACCGAAGTCGTTTTGTAGGTCACGGGTCTGCCGGGAAGCTCCAAACGTCCCGCCTCTTCAATAAGTCCGCGCTCGGCAAGTGAATTGACCACGCTATTGCTGTCAACCCCCCTGATTTGCTCAACATAAGCCTTGGTCACGGGCTGATTGTAGGCGACTACCGACAGTACTTCAAGCGCCGCCTGCGAGAGCGGAGCGTGCCTTTTTATTTCAAGGGCGGTTTTTATGAATGGCGCATATTCCACCCGCGTGGTAATCTGATAACTGTCTTCAAGGCGTATAACCCTAAGCCCGCTGTCGGAAACATTGTATTTTCTTTCAAGCTGCCCTATAAGCTTTGTTACGGTTTCGGCATCAATTTCCGCCGCCTCCGAAAGCCTGTCCAAGGCGACCGGCTCTCCCGCCGCGAAAAGGATTGCCTCGATTATCGCGATTCCTTCCGGTAGTTCCATTTTCCCACCATTCCTTTACCGGCATCAATGAGCCATAAAAATATTTTTTCTTGCATTTACAAATCTCCTATTAATATTAATTATCCGCATACCGCCGTTACCTCTTTATTACCTCAACGGTCTCCCCGTCCTCGGAGAAAATAATGCGTCCATGGGCGGATAATTCCAGCAGGGCGAGGAAAACCGCCGTTTTTTCGGAGCGAGTTCCGCCTGCGTAGAATTGGGTAATCCTGAACTGTCCGCCGTTTTTGATTTGCTTTAATATAAAAATGATTTTAGAAAAAATACTGACGTATTTCTGCTCCGAAACAGGCTTGAACACAAGCGGCGCAACCGCCGCCCTGTCCCTGCCTACAACACCCCTCAACGCCTCCAAAAGCTCGTCCGTAGTATGACAGCCGCGATACTCGTTGTCGGGCGGTAATTCCTCCGGCTCCCGCGTGAATATGTCCGAGCCCTCATAAATTTCAAGCAGTCTTGCCGCCGCCCTTTTATAAAGCAGATATTCCTCCAAAGAATGTTGAAGCTCTTTTTTAAGCTCCTCAAGCTCGTGCTTGGGTAAAAGCGCCGCGCTTTTCATATATATAAGCCGCGCCGCCATTTCCAAAAACTCGCCTGCTATTTCTATGTCAGCTTCCCGCATTGCGTCAAGATAAAACAAAAACTGCTCTAAAAGCACCGATATTTTTATATCGGTTATGTTAAGCTTATGCTTTGAAATCAGCGTAAGCATTAAATCCAGCGGTCCCTCAAAAACTTCGGTCTTAAAGTTAAACCGACTGTCATCCGGTAACGGCTCGTTGATTTCAGGCGGCAATTCACTCGTTTCGGGTTGGTCTGAAGTTACCTGTTGTTTTTTTTCTTCTAACTCTATTTTTTCCATATTTTACCTTATAAATCCCGAAAGGAAATCTAATGCCATCAATATATAATTACTTACAATCTCTATAATCAAACGAATCGGAGAATTCCTCATGAAAAGCAAAACGATGAAAACCAAGGTGATGATTTGATGATATTGCATTATTTTAATCACTGTGCGCGGCTTTAAAAACGAGAAAAGAATTTTCGAGCCGTCATACGGAGGGACGGGCAACAGATTCAAAACCGCTATAAATACATTAAGCTGTATTATCAAATTGAACGACAGCAAAAAATAATAAAGCGTTTGGGAGGACATATTTATGTTAAACGCTATAAGCTTGGCTATTACCAAAACAATATATGAAATTAATATATTTGCCATAGGTCCCGCAAGCGAGGTCAAAACCAGCGCTGTTTTAGCATTTACCTTACGACATCTGGAAATATTGAATTCCATCGGCTTTGACCAACCGATGGGGGCGATAAGCATAATTAGCGCACCTAATAATTCTATATGCGCGAAAGGGTTCAGGGTCAGTCTGCCGTGTCTTTCGGGCGTGTCGTCGCCGAGAAACTTCGCCGTAAGCCCGCGCGCATATTCGCGCAACGGAAAAACTACAAAAATCATAACGCCCACAGAAAAACAAGAAATAAGAAGTGCTATTGCATTTGCCTGGCTCGGACTGGCTATCCAGTCGAAAAGCCTGAAGACCGGTCGATAGGTAAAAATTTCCATAATATTAAATATGAAACTCCTTGGAAAATTAGGAAAATCGCGGTAATTTTACACGCGCACTTTTATATTAGCATACTTGCGGAAAATATGCAAGTGTTTTTTATCGCCGTGCCGCCGAAATCAATACCTCGCCTTAAACATATATAATCATCAATAAAACCACAAACTAACCAAAATCCCGCTCAAAATCCACAGCGTCATATCCCCCGCCATAGCCGACGGCAGGGCGTGGCGGGTCTTTTTTACCTTTGTGGCGGCGAAATATACCGCAATCGTGTAAAAAGTCGTTTCACTGCTACCGAGAATTACGCTCGCCACCCGCCCCGCATAACTGTCCGCGCCGGTTTCGGCTAAAACCGATTCGTAAATCGCCACCGCCCCGCTCCCCGAAAAAGGACGCATTATAAGTAGCGGAGCAACCTCTTGTGGGATACCGAAAAGTTTCATCACGGGCGAGAACAGGAACGCGATAAACTCCAGCCCGCCCGAAGCGCGGAACATTCCCACTGCCAACACCAACGCGAACAGCGCGGGGAAAATATCAAGTACGGTTTGAAGCCCCTCTTTTATACCTCGAGTAAATTCAGAGAATATATCTACTTTCCGACATAATCCGTAAATCAGCACAAATACGAATATAACCGGAACTGCGAAATCAGAAACCCTCATAAAATACCTCCTGTCTTATTTATTTTTAGGAATTCTGCCCGCGGTAAGCCGTCTTCGTTTCTTCGATAAAATTTTCGCGGTTATAACCGAAACCGTCAAAGCCGCCAGTGACGCCGCCCACACGCAAGGGAGGATTTCCATAGGGGCGGCAGAGCCGTTTTTCAGGCGCAGAGCCGCCGCCGTTGTGGGGATAATTTGCAGGCTGGCGGTATTCAGCACCACGAAAATGACCATATTATCGGTTGCGTACTCACTGCCAATCTGATTCGGGCTATTCGATTCCTCTTTCTCAAGCTCCCGCATTGCCGCTATGCCGAAAGGCGTGGAGGCATTACCGAGACCCAGCAGATTTGCCGTTATATTAAGGACTATGTACCCGATTGCTTTGCCGTTTGGCTCTATGCCTTTGAATAATTTTACGAGAATAGGCTTAAATGCCTTTGCTAACTGCTCGGTTAAACCTGCCGTCTGCGCCACCCGCATGATTCCGCTCCACAGGCAAATAACCCCGCACAACGTCAAACTCAGCGTAACGGCATTTTGACTTTCCGAAAGCGCCGCCTCCGTCACTGAAGCGACGTCGCCGTTAATACTCCCGAAAATCAGCGAAAAAGCGATAAGCCCCGCAAAAACCCACTTCATCATAGTTATGCTCCTCCTCGTTAAAGGTTTATTATTAACAATTTGTTAATTTTCAGTTCATAAATATAAAACATATTTCACCCTCCCTTGTGTTAATATAAAAGTAAAGTAGAAGTAAAATAAATTACATAAAGCCTTATAAAGCTTTATGTAGTCGGATTCCTCTTTATTCAAGCCGGAATTAATTCCGGAAAAGGAGTTGGTGTTATGGCGTGGGACACGGACATTATTAATTTGGACGATGCATTAACCCGAGTTATGGGGCGCAAGGATTTGTATAAGGGCTGGCTTGACGCCTTTTTTAACGACGAAAGCCTTGAGCCGGTAGACGAGGCTTTTAAAAATAAGGATTACGTCGCCGCCGAAAACGCTCTGCACAAACTTAAAGGTACGGCGGCAAATCTTTCTGTAGTAAAGGTTCGGGAGCAGACGGTGCTTGTGTCTGAAAAAATTAAGGAGCGGGAGGAATTTAATTCTATTTCCGGCGACTTAAAAAAACTTCGCAAAGAATTTTATAACGCTAAAAAAATGTATGAAGATAATATCAGCGATTTGATGAATTACGGAGAATTAATCTTCTGAAAAAACAAAAATCCGCCAAAACGGCGGATTTTTTCTTTTGTTTTTATATCAATATAAATATTTATCGTCAAATGCCTAACAGCCTGCCTCTGCCACCCTCGCATACTTTAAATCAAGCACGGCTGAAACAATTCTGCCCCCATGTTCGTCAAGCTTTCTGAATTTTTTTATATACTCCTGTTCTATTTCGGAACAAAACAAAGATAATGCAATGCCTATAAGGATAAATGTTTTATGATGTTTTTTCAAAACATTTAAAGATTTACTTGTTTTTGACGATATAAATAAGTAGGCAATTTAATAAAAGACTAAGCGTTAAAATATCAAGGAGGGTAACCCCATGTCACTGAAAGTACAAAACAACGCTACGCAATCACATCACAATCATACTGTCAAAAATGCGGCTCAAAAGCAACCCCCGAAAGATTCCGCAGGGAAACTGCCGCGAACCGATAAATTTGAAACTACCTCAAATGAAAATGTAAAATTAGTTACACTGTCTGATAAAATTTCGATTGCTCAACGAGAAAATGTGAGACCATTAAATGTATCTGAACCGTTACCGCAAAATACATCAAGTGCGAGTTCGTTTGCTACATCTGCACAAAGTGACCCAATGGGAACAGTATACGGAAAATATGGCACTTCAAATTTGTTGAATATTAATGACGATGAACACCGAAACGCCTATTATCGCTCTCTGTTTGAATCAAATGCCGACACAATTAACGGTGTGTTTGACTCAAAAAGAGAAAGCGGCGGTTCATGGTCGCCAGACTGGATTGCAACAGCTGATAATTCTATTACCCGATACCAAGAACTGCGGGAGCAAATCATTAACACATTCGGGGATAATGAAGAATTATTATCCAAAAACCTTGATTCGCTTGACAAAGCGTTTGAATTAACTTTGGTCAAGGTGGCACGCTCTACCGCAAGTCAGTTGGAGTTTGAAAGGGAATATGCAAAAAATGAAACCGGAACATCTAATCATAAATGGGAATCAAATAAGTTAGCTACTAATAAGAATTTTAACGAGAAAGTATTTGAAACACACGCAGTTGATATGATGAAACAATTCGCGCAGTCATTTTTAAAGCAAGTAAACGGCGGCTTTAATTTTGGCGATGCGCTCAAAAATGCGACAGATTTTATGAATAACGCTTTTGGAAAAACCACTTCCGTGAACAATTTGTCTTTCAGTGATTTTATGTTGCTTCAAACGCCGAATTACGGCGATGCTGACCTCTCAACAAAAGCCGGAAACATTATAGCGCGGAACAATAATAACAATTGGTTTAATAGTAATCCGGGGTTGTCTGCGGAGTTGCGGGCTATGTTGGATGAAGGTTAAAATGCAGTGCAGATGGCGATATTTTACATAAAAATTAGAAAAAAAGAAAAGTGTGTTATAAGCATTTCCTCCTACACTCTCGCTTTCCCTTTCTCAGCAAATATCTTCAATAAAAAAGCACTTCATTCCTCAAAGTGAAGTGCTTTATTTATACAATATTACAATGCTTGTTGTCTAAACCGTGGTTTAATGCGGGTTTGTGAGGTTGGCGGCGTTGTTTCTGAAGTTATGGGCGGCGTAATCTGCAAGGCTGACGGAACGATTGAAATTTCGTTCGACCACGCGTCATTCTACGTACTGTCTGACACTGCACCCGTAGGCACCGCAAAAGAAGACAACCCCGGCACAGGCGCGACAAACGCGCTGGCAGGCGTTGGCGCTTTGGCGCTCTTCGCGACAGGCGTTGCAGTATTTGTCCGCAAACGTAAATAAAATTACAGCTTTTTCTTCAAAATTTTTCCTCATTAAACGAAAACAGGGCGGCGACTATTTTCATAGTCCCGCCCTGTTTTCTTTATTGCGAGCCTTTACGGCTTTAACTGATTTTTAACCGCAAAATAATTGAACCCAATAAAACTTACCGTCGCCGCCCATCGCAACGCCCACGCTCAAGTATTTATAATCCGCATTTAATATATTATTTCGGTGTCCTTGCGAATTCATCCAGCTTGATATTACCGAATTCGGCGCGGAGAAACCGGCATAAATATTTTCCGCCACAAAACCGCTTTTTAAGCCCACATCGGTTAAAACAGAAAATGCCGTTCTCCCGTCGGGACGGGTATGCGACCATAAGGTTGTTATCTCCTCTGCCCGAATCTTCGCGGCTTGGTTTAAGAGCAGGTTTTCCCCTGACAACGGCGGTAAGCCGTGTTTTGCCCTTTCCTGATTGGTCAACCTCACAGCCTCCGCAACAAGCGCGTCAAAATCAGGCGTTACGGTAACATCGCGTGAAATCTGTAAATCATCGCTTACTGCCGCCGTAATTCTTGCTTTACCCTCTTTAATTCCCGTGATTACGCCCTTGCTGTCAACCGACGCAACGCCCGCGTCAGAGGACGACCATACTACAGACGCGCCGCCTGTTTCACCTATCACGGTCAGGCTCATGCTTTCATTTACGCTGATACTGTCTTGTCTTTCCTTGAATCTTAAATTCTTCACCGTGACATGTACAATAAAATCTTTGCCGTTGTTAGTCGCGGTAATAATAGAAGTGCCCGGCATTTCCCCGAAAACTGTTCTGTCGGGCAAGGAAATAGAGATGACGTCATAGTCTGAAAGCTCCCATTTTATCGCGCCGATGTCACCCAAAGCGCGCAACCTGAATTCTTCGCCGACAGCTAAGGTAATTGAAGCCCTGTTAAGACGAAACTCCGTTTCGGCAGAAACCGAACACGGCAACGCCGCAATCATTATTATTAACGTTAATAAAAAGACGGCTGTTTTTTTCATAAGCTTCTGCCTTTCCCTTAAATGTTTAATCCCTATATTAAAATTATACATAAAAACTTATACTAAGTCAATAAAATTTCAACATATTTTTGTATTTTCTTACAAAATTTTTGTTTTTTTATATATTCTATTGCAATTTTAAATTAAATATGTTATTATTATAGTGTGTAATTGTCGATATTTCTATATTGTTTAAAGATTATTCACAAAATTTTCGGAAAGGGGTGACAGATGTGCTTGCAGGTTCTTATGGATACAGGTTTAATCATGTTGACAATTCCAACAAATTTGCCCAGCCTGCGGTTTTTTCCAAGCTTAAAAATCATGGCGCGGACATAGGGTTGGAAGATTTCCAAAGGATAAATCCTTCCGCGAAGAAGCAAACCGGATATGACCCCGATGGAATTTCTAATGACCAAGCGCGAAAAGTAGCCCATAAAGAACATATTGAAAAAATGTTCAATGTCGGCGGCGCAAACGCCAAGGCAGAAGCGTTTAAGAGCAAAGAGCAAATCACAAGCGACCATATTAAGAACAAGCACGACGGCTTTAACGGCGACTGTCCTCTTTGCGAATGTGAAACCTGTAAAAACAGGCGTTATCAAGACCAATCTAACGATTCGGGCGTTTCATTCCAGCAGGCTACAAGAATGAAACCGGAGGAAGCCGTACACAGGGTTAAAGCACATGAAATGGAGCATGTCCGCCGCGAGCAGTTTAAAGCTAAGGGAAGCAACAGCCGCATTATATCGCAGAGTGTGCAAATTCATACAAGCTCCTGTCCCGAATGTGGGAAGTCATACGTTTCGGGCGGCACTACAAGGACGCACACCAAGCACAGCGACCCCGATTTTATAGACCTTTTCAGAGTTGGGGCGGATGATATGTTCAAAAAGGGAAATAAATTCAGCGCAACGGCGTAAACTAAATTTTAAAAAGGCGTTTAAAATAAAACGCCTTTTTTTATTGAATGAACATAAAAGAAAGGGTATAACAAACGGTGGCGGTTAAATAAACCCTGAAGCACAAAATACTTGCTTTAGAAAGTATTTTGTGTTATAATAAAATCACTCACCCAAACGCTTTAGCGTTTGACGACCGCAAAGCGGTCGGTTTCGGCAAGCCGAAACGGTGATTTTATTTCAACGGAAACGGCTGTTTTGCGTACACGCAAAACCCGGCGCGGTTGCGCCGGAGTAAAATCTTCGATTTTACAGCTGATTTATATAATAAAAAATCTTTTTAACGAGGTACGAAAATGGGAAAAAAAGAAATTAAAAAAGTTCTTGTCGCCAACCGGGGCGAAATCGCCATTCGCATATTCAGAGCCTGCTACGACATGCACCTGAAAACCGTCGCGATTTATTCAAAGGAAGACAAATACACCCTCTTCCGCACCAAAGCCGACGAAGCCTATCTTGTCGGGGAAAACAAAAGTCCTCTCGGGGCTTATTTGGATATACCCGGTATTATAAAAATTGCAAAACGCAGGGGGGCGGACGCGATTCACCCCGGCTACGGCTTTCTTTCAGAGAACGCCTCTTTCGCCAAAGCCTGTGAAGACGCGGGAATCATTTTCATAGGTCCTCCGTCCGACGTGCTTAACAAAATGGGTGATAAGCTCAACGCAAAAAAAGTCGCAATCAGCGCCGGTGTACCGATTATACAAGGGACCGAATCCCCCCTGACTTCTGTGGAAGAGGCAAAAGAATGTGCCGAAAAATTCGGCTATCCCGTTATTCTTAAAGCCGCAGCAGGTGGCGGCGGGCGCGGTATGAGACTGATTTTAAAACCAGAGGAGCTTGAGAACTCGTTTACCATGGTTCAGGGCGAAGCGCTTAAAGCTTTTGGTAGCTCCGATGTGTTTATGGAAAAATTCCTTGAAGAGCCCAAACATATTGAAGTGCAGATTCTTGCAGACAGTCACGGCAATATCGTGCATTTATACGAGCGCGACTGCTCGGTACAAAGACGTTACCAAAAAGTCGTCGAATACGCCCCCGCGTTTACCCTTTCGGACGAAAGACGGGCGGCAATCCATGCCGACGCAGTAAAAATCGCCAAAGCCGTGGGTTACGTCAACGCGGGAACGGTAGAGTTTCTTGTAGACAAATACGGAAATCACTACTTTATTGAAATGAACCCGCGCATACAGGTTGAGCATACCGTGACAGAAATGGTCACAGGCGTAGACATTGTGCAGTCGCAAATCGCAATAGCGGGCGGCGCAAAGCTTTCTGACCCTGAAATCGGAATCGCCTCCCAGGAAGACGTAAAATTATACGGCTATTCAATCCAAAGCCGCGTAACCACTGAAGACCCCGCCAACAACTTCGCCCCTGACACCGGCAGAATTGTTTCCTACAGCTCCGGCGGCGGTTTCGGCGTTAGACTTGACGCGGGCAACGCTTACACCGGCGCGGTGATTACCCCTTATTACGACAGCTTACTCGTAAAGCTCATTACCTCCGACCGCACTTTTGACGGCGCAATCAGAAAAATGCTCCGTGCCGTAAGAGAGGTTCGTATTCGCGGCGTAAAGACAAATACGGGATTCCTACGAAATATTTTGACTAACGATACATTTACCTCAGGGAACTGCCATACTAAATTTATTGACGAAACACCCGCCCTGTTCGAGCTTAAAAAATCAAGAGGACGCGAAACCAAGGTTCTCAATTATATCGGCAAAATTACCCTTGAAAACCCGAATAATGAAAAAAAGCCGGTTTTTGCCGAGCCGAAAAGACCCGCATATACAAAGGATAATATCCCCGGCGGCTTAAAGCAAATTCTCGATAAAGAAGGAGCCGAAAAGTTCAGCAAATGGTTGCTTTCACAGAAAAAGCTGTTAATCACAGATACTACCATGCGTGACGCGCAACAGTCGCTTATCGCTACCCGACTGCGTACTAAGGACATGGCTTCAATCGGTGCGGCGACCGCGCATATTCTAAAAGACCTTTTCTCGCTTGAAATGTGGGGCGGTGCTACCTTTGACACGGCTTACAGATTCCTGAACGAATCCCCTTGGGAGCGGCTTGACGTTTTAAGACGCAGAATTCCCAATATCCCGTTTCAAATGCTTTTCCGAGGCGCTAACGCCGTCGGCTACAGCAGTTACCCCGACAACGTAATTAAAGCTTTCATTAAAGAGGCGGCGGCGGGCGGAATCGACATATTCAGAATATTCGACTCCCTAAACTGGTTGCCTAACATGGAGCTGGCAATTGAGGAAGTCGTAAAAAGCGGCAAAGTCGCCAACGCTACAGTCTGTTACACCGGCAATATTCTCGATACCGACCGTGACAAATACAGCCTTAATTACTTTGTTGACTTTGCAAAGGAGCTTGAAAAGCGCGGCGCGCATATTCTCACCATTAAGGATATGTCGGGCTTACTCCGTCCCTACGCCGCTAAAAAGCTGATTCGTGCCCTTAAAGACGCGGTTTCACTGCCCATTCACCTGCACTCCCATGATACCAGCGGAAACCAAATCGCTACGTATCTTATGGCAGCGGAAGAGGGCGTTGACATTGTAGACACAGCCATTTCGTCAATGAGTTCGCTTACCAGCCAGCCCTCGTTGAATTCGCTTGTCGCCGCTTTGGAAGGCAGTGAAAGAGAAACCGGTTTCAACCTTTCGGAATTGCAAAAACTCACCGACTACTGGGCTGATGTGCGGCAGTATTACAGCCAATTCGAGGGCGACATTATAACCCCCGAAACTGAAATCTATCAGCTTGAAATACCGGGCGGACAATACACCAATCTAAAATCGCAGGTTACAAGTCTCGGTCTCGGCGACCGTTTTGACGAGGTAAAGAAAAAATATGTCGAGGTAAACCAAATTCTCGGCGACATCGTAAAAGTCACGCCGTCCTCTAAAATGGTAGGCGATATGGCAATATTCATGACCCAAAACGAGCTGACCTCCGAAAACGTCGTTGCACGGGGTAAAGCGCTGACTTTCCCCGATTCGGTCGTAAGCTACTTTAAGGGACTTATGGGACAGCCTTCATTCGGTTTCCCCGAGGATTTGCAACGGGTGGTTTTGAAAGCTGAAAAGCCTTTCACAGGGCGCCCGGGAGAGGAACTGGCTTCAATCAACATAGAAGAAGTCAAGGAAAATCTCAAAAACAGGATTGAAAACCCCACCGAGCGCGACGCAATCAGTTGGTGTCTTTACCCGAAAGTGTTTGACGGCTATCTCAACGCCCGCGAAGAATTCGGTGATATAAGCCGCATGGCGTCCCACGTCTTTTTCATGGGAATGAGGCAGGGGGAATCAACCGAAATCACCATAGAAAAGGGCAAAACCCTAATCGTAAAATTTGTCGGCAAGGGTGAGGAAAACGACGACGGCACCAGAATGATGCAGTTTGAGTTAAACGGCGTGCGCCGTGAAGTGGCGGTAGCAGATAAGCATATTCAGGTCACTTCAGAGCAGGTGAGATACGCCGACATCGGCAACAATAAACATGTCGGCTCAAGTATTCCCGGCGCCGTTTCCAAAACTTACGTCAAAAAAGGCGATGTTGTGGAGGAAAACCAACTTCTGTTCATTGTTGAAGCCATGAAGATGGAAACCAGCGTTGTAGCAATGACTGCGGGCGTTGTGGACGAGGTGTTTGTACGTGACGGGCAGTCTGTTAAAGCGGGGGAATTGCTTGCGACTTTGAAATAATAATTATAATATAGTCAATCTGCTTTAAAGTTGTCACGATTTTAAAGCAGATTTGCTATATTTTATAGATTGCGATAAATATTTTGAACAAAAATCTTGACAACAATAGGTTTTTTTTGGTATAATTTAATAAATTCTGTCTTGCAAAATAATTATTAGTGTGATATAATAAAAACAAATCAAATATTATATTAACAGAAAGGAACTGTATATAATGTCAAAAATAACCTTTATCACAGGGGGAGCGGCAAGCGGTAAATCACGCTGTGCTATAAGCTACTTCGCTTCGTGCGACAACGTTTTGTATATGTTTATATCCAAACATATAGACGAGGAAACCAAAAAAAGGATTGAGTATAATTGCGAAAAGAACGACGTCACATGGGACATAGCGACGGGGGCGGAAGACCTGATTTCTATGGTTACCGGGCGTAAATTTACTATTTTGGATAACTTAGGCGCTTATGTAAATAAGGTTAAATCTAAAATATGCCCCAACATTGAGGATATGGACGACGAGGTAAAGCGGGATATTGAAAAACAGGCAATCAAAGACATCTCTGAGTTGATTGACTTTGTGAGAGACGCCAACGCAAACCTGCTTATTATATCCACCGAGCTTGGTTTCGGACCTACGCCCCTTGATAAAGACCAGCGATATTTCAGAGAAATATTGGGTAACGTCAATCAGAGAATCGCCAATATAAGCACCGACGTTTATCTTTCGACAAGCGGCGTACCTTTTAAAATAAAGGGGATTTAGCCCCCCACTTAATCAAGACCCCAACGAATTTCCGCAGGAATTCGTTCCTTGCTTTTCACTTAATTTTAAAAAGCAAGGGGGCTATCGGTGTAGCCGATAAAGTAACCGAGAAAGGAAACAATATATGACTTTTGAAGATTTTATAATGATAGCAAGGGAAAAAAACGCTTCCGACATTCACCTGACCGCCGATTTGCCCCCTGTGTTTCGTATAAACGGAGATTTGAGCCAAATTGAAGAGCTAAATAATATACCTATTACCAAGCGCATGATTATATCCCTGCTGAACGCTCAACAGGAGGAAAGTTTTATTGCCGGCAACGATGTAGATTTCGCGTTTGAATTAAGCACCGGTAGCCGTCAGCGTGCTAATGTCTACCGCCACATGGGTAAGGTAGCCTGCGCGATTCGTTTACTTAATAATACCGTGCCGACGATTGAGGAATTGGGATTGCCGTCGGTCATTAAAGATTTGGCAGGCAAAAAAAGCGGATTAATCCTTGTCACGGGAATGACGGGAAGCGGTAAAACCACCACATTATCAGTTATGATTGACTATATAAACAGCACCAGACCCTGTCACATAATAACCCTTGAAGACCCTGTGGAATACCGCTACGAGCCGAAGTTAGCCACTATTCACCAAAGGGAAATCGGCAGAGACACAAAATCCTTTCAGGACGCTTTGCGTAGTGCCCTGCGCGAAGACCCCGACGTTATTTTAGTCGGTGAAATGCGCGATTATGAAACCATGCAGCTTGCCGTAACAGCGGCGGAAACAGGACACTTGGTATTGGCTACAATCCATACAAGAGGTGCTGTTCGCGCTGTAAACCGAATTGTTGACGCCGGTCCCGCCGAGCTTCAGCAACAAACAACGGTACAGCTTTCCCAGATTTTGGAATGTGTTATAAGCCAGTCTCTTCTCCCGCTGAAAGACGGCTCGGGCAGAATAGCCGCCTTAGAAATTTTAGTGGGAACAGACGCCGTAAGGAATATAATCCGTGCCAACAAAGCCTTTCAGCTTGAAACCGCAATTCAGCAGGGGAAAAGCGCCGGAATGTGCTTAATGGACGACGTAATACTTGATTACCACCGCAGAGGCTTAATTACAAATGAGGTCGCGCTGTTTTACGCCGACGACAGGGTTACAATGTCCAATAAACTTTCAATAAAATAAAAAGAATCGCATTATCTAAAAAAGATAATGCGATTCTTTTTATTTTTCTTTACCCTTATTTTTATAAACAAGACCGTCAACAGACCATTTTTCATAAAATCCTATATAATGCCCCAGTCTGCAAGCAACGGGCGTAAGCGCATAGACTCCCATATAGACAAATGGCGCAAATTTCCAATCCTCAATTAAAAACGACAAAGCCATAACCGACGCCATAACAAACCTGAAAATATTCAAAAAACCCGGGGAAAAAATCAATGCAATACAAGGTATACACAGCAAAAGCCAAACGATGATTCCTATAAAAAACCATTTGTTGGGTTCGGGCGTTTCAATTTGATTGCGAGTTATAAGCTTTCTTTCCTGCTCGCCGTCCTTGTGAGCCGCACTGAACATAAAGGTTAAAAAAAGCGTAACGCTTAAAAACGCCGCGATTCCCATTATAATATTATTTTCCGCCGAAAAGCCGGCTAATGTGATTGTAACTACAAGCGCCAATATGTTTCCGGCAAGAACGTAGCTCATGGTTTCCAAAAAAAGTTTTAAAAAAGATTTCCTTTGCATATATTAAACCTTTCGGAAAAAAATAATTACACCGGCGAAACCGCCGACAAAACGCATTTGAGGTAGATTATGAATAATAACAAGAAATTCCTTCACGGGAACAAAGCGCGTATAAAACCCGACAAGGACGTCATCCCACGTTTTACAAACTACGTTGTAAACGATTATATAACCCGCGACGGAACGGTTATGCACCGCCTTGATGACGACGCGGAATTCACCCAAAGCGAGGTTAATCAAAACCAAAAATAATCAAAAAATATCAATACAGGGAACGGTTCATAACCGTTCCGCTTTTTTTACATCAATTGTCAATTGCCGTAATTTTACCGTTGACAATGTTGTCCAAAACCGCGAGAGCGCGCTCGTGCGCCTGTCGCGCCTTATCCTTTTCCAAATTCACCGAGAGTACCGCGAAATACATATCATCGGGAACGATTTCTTCAATACCCGCCACCGTAGCAAATTCACTTCCGCGAACCTCAAAAAAAACACTGTCGGTTATATTGTCATTGTAGGGATAAAGTCGGCTTAAATTAACAAAAACATCTTCAAAACTATGCTCAATGCCTATAATAATTTCAAAAGCCCGTCTGTCAGCCAAAATGAGTCTTGACGTCCCCATTTGTATTTCCCCGAAAAGCTTGGTCTGATTAGTAATAATCATATTTGCGTCAGAATCTTCAAAAAGATTCACAGGAAAGCTTTGCGCGTAAACATAACCGTTATTGTCAAAGTCAGGACAGAATAAGCCAATCGCCTCGCCTATTATATAATTATAATCGTGCATTAAAATATTGGCTTCCCTGGTCGAAGTCACAAACAAAAAATCTATATCGGCTCTTTTTTTAGTGACAGCCTCAATTATAAATAAAGTCCCGAGCAGGGTTAAAAACAGCACAACAAAAATAGCGACTTTGTGGTGATAAAAAAAGTTTTCAACCCACTTCTTACCGTGAAGCTTAACCTTTTCACGTTCTTCCTTATGGATAATTTCACTGTCCTCAATCAAGCCCTGCTTTAGTTTCAAAAGCTCGCGTTTATCGTTTGTTGACATAGGTTTACTTCCTGTTATTTTAGTGTTTGCCCGCAGGGTAATACGGGGCGTTGGCTTTTTCGGGCAGACACAAGGTCTGCCCCTACAGTCGCGTGATGATTACAACCCTGCAAAATATAAATTCCCCGTCCTACGGCTTCATCGTCGGAAATAAAAGCACATCCCTAATCGACGCGCTGTCGGTTAAAAGCATTACAAGCCTGTCCAAGCCAAGCCCAAGTCCTCCCGTCGGCGGCAGACCATATTCAAGCGCGGTCAGAAAATCTTCATCTAACTGCGCGTTTATCCCTTGCTTTTTTCGTTCCTCAACCTGCTTTGTAAACCGCTCGCGCTGGTCAATAGGGTCGTTTAATTCCGAAAACGCGTTCCCGAATTCCGTAGCGTTAATGAAATATTCAAACCGTTCGGTAAACATAGGGTCATCAGCTTTACGTTTGGCAAGCGGCGAATTTTCAATCGGATAATCGTATATAATGGTCGGCTGAATCAATTCAGGCTCGACAAATTCCTCAAACAAGGCAATCAGCTCATTGCCCGAAACGCCGCTTTTTCCGGTGTATTGTTTCACTGCCTCCCGCATTGTCATGCGTTTCCAGGGCTTTCCGAGGGCGATTTCCACTCCTCTGTATACAATAGTATCGCTACCGCAAATTGAAACGCAGAGTTTCCTGTGCATGTCCTCGATTAAATCCATTAAGCCGAAATAATCGGTATACGCCTGATAAAGCTCAATTGAGGTGAATTCCGGGTTGTGGGTACTGTCCATACCCTCGTTACGGAAAATGCGTCCGACCTCATAAACCTTGTCAAACCCGCCCACTATCAGCTTTTTTAAATAAAGTTCGGTTTCAATCCGCAGAAACATCTGTATATCAAGGGTATTGTGGTGGGTGATGAACGGTCTTGCCGCCGCGCCGATTGATACGGTATGCAAAACAGGCGTGTCAACCTCCGCGAATCCTAAGCCATCAAGATAATTTCGTATTTCACGCAGAATCTTGGTGCGGGTCATGAAAACATCTTTTACTTCGGGGTTGGCAATCAGGTCAAGATAACGTTTTCTGTAGCGTTCTTCTTTATCCTTTAGTCCATGCCATTTTTCAGGTAGCGGCAACAGCGATTTTGTAAGCAGGGTAATTTCCTTGGCGTGTACCGAAATTTCACCCCTTTTAGTCCTGAACACAAAGCCTTTCACACCTATTATGTCGCCTAAATCCCACTTCTTGAAAAGTCTGAAGTTTTCCTCGCCTATTTCATTAGATTTAATATAAACCTGCATCCTGCCCGAAGCGTCACGAATATCTATGAAATTCGCCTTACCCATATCCCGCCAGCTCATAATCCGACCCGCAATACAAACGTCTTTGTTCTCAAATTCCTCAAAATTATCGGTTATATCGGTATTTTTGGCGTCTAACGGAAATTTGGTGATTTCATAAGGATTCAAACCCGCGCTTTTAAGCTCGGTCAGCTTTTCAAGGCGAATTCGGTTTTGCTCGCTTAAATCGGCGGTTATTTCTTCTGCAGTTAAATTAACATTATTATCGTCCATATATTTATATCCTTTTGTTGTTTATTTGCCTGCGGGCGAACACAAGATTCGCCCCTACTTGGAAATCTCCAAAATTTCATAGGTTACAGTGCCCGCCGGCGCTTCTGCCGTAATGACGTCACCGACCTGATGTCCTATGCAGGCGCTCCCGATTGGGGACTCGTCGGAGATTTTCCCTTTTTTCATGTCCACTTCCTTTGAGCCTACAATCCGCAGGTTCATTTCCTTAGAAGTATCTACATTTCTTAATTTAATTTTGTTGCCTAACTGAATATGCTCGGTAGTCAAGCTGTCAGCGTCAAGAATTTCCACGTTCATAAGCGTGGCTTCTATTTCGGCTATGCGCGCTTCTACTATTCCCTGCTCATTTTTTGCCTCGTCATATTCCGCGTTTTCGGCAAGGTCGCCGAAAGAAAGTGCGGTTTTGATTTTCTCGGCAATATCGCGGCGTCTTACGGTTTTTAATATTTCAAGCTCCTCTTCAAGCTTGTTTAAACCCTCTTGTGTTAATATCGTCTGTTTTGGCATTTTGAATGTTCCTCCTATGATTGTTTTATATTATGGTATACGTGTTTCGGTTACCTCAATTGCTTTTCTGATTTGCGCATCAACGGTGTTTTCGAAATTATCCAAATCGGTTTCCGGAGAGGCAGTAAGCTCTACCATGAAGTCAGGGCGTATGCCCTCGCCGTCAAATTCAGTGCCGCCGCCCGAGCGCACCATCATTATTGAAAGCACCACAGCGCTTCCGTCGCGGAGCATTTGAGTGGTTGTAAATACTGCGTCACCCTTGGTGGGAACGCCGACAATCTGCGCCGAGGCGTAATCTTTCAGCATTGCCGCTAAAAGCTCTCCCCCTTCCGCAGTATTACCGTCGGTTATTACCGTAATGGGCAACATAACCCGCGAGTCATTGTTTATTTCTATAATAGTATTTATATTTCCGCTCCCGTATTCCGCAACAGCCACCGCACCCCTCAAAACTAACCTGTCCAAAATCTGTCTCTGCGGGGCAATTAGACAGCCCTCCGCGCCTCTAAGGTCTATTATGAGCCCTTTGGCGTCCGCCGCCAAAATAGCGTCTAATGCCGTTTCAAACTGGTTGCCCGTATTCTCGGCAAAACCTGTAATCCTTATAAACCCTAAATCCCCGTGTTTTACACCCTTAGCTGAAATCAACTCTATTTCATGCCTTATGAGGGTGAAGCGATTTTCTTCGCCTGCCCTCCGAGTGGTTATAGAAACCCGGGTTCCTTCATCTCCACCTAAAAGCCTCATGGCATTTTCAGCGCCGGCTTCCAATACCTGTGTGCCGTCGATTTGGGTGATTATATCGCCCTCCTCTATTCCCTGTAACCACGCCGACGAGCCTTCGTACACTTCCGTTATAATGATATAACCGCTTTCGTCCCGCGCCGTCTCAAGACCTGCCGTAACGATTTTGCCCGCGACGTACTGTTGGGCTTCATAATACTCCGAAGCGGTTATGTACCTTGACTTAGGGTCTCCCAAGCCCACCATATAGCCGCTCATTACGCCCGCTGAAAGCTTGTCCTCGTCTATTGTCCACAAAAAGTTATTCCTTACATAAGAATCTATATCCTGCAATTTTGTGTAAATCGCACCGCGTTCCTCCACCCCCGCGATTTTGGTGTTATAAATATTTAAGGAAAGCGTCATAGTCAGCACAAATGTAACGGCGCAGGCAATTGCAATCAGGCTTATGCAAACGCCGAGTGAAAATTTTTTGTTCATCTATTGTCCTTTCGCATCATTTGTTTTTGTTTTATTACCGCAAAGTGGGCGAACTGTGCATTACGCCGAGTTCAGCCCCTTACAATATGCGTATTTATTATATTACTCCGGTAATAAATTTAAAAATTTATAAAATTCATGGGATTTTGCGGTACACTGTTCAACCGAATTTCAAAATGGAGATGCGGTCCGGTTGACCAGCCGGTTGAACCCACAGAACCTATAACCTGTCCCCCGCTTACTTTCTGCCCCGCGTAAACGTAAATGTCATTGCAATGGGCATACAGCGAGATATAACCCCCGCCGTGGTCTACCACGATATATTTCCCGTAACTGTATCCGGATATGTACGTATTTTTGACCACGAGAACGGTTCCGTCTCTGACGGCATATATATTCGCCCTATTTATATCATTTCTACTGTCGCCGGCTATGTCTATGCCGTTATGCTGACCGTTTCGCCAAGCGTCAAAACCGAAATATGTAGTAATCCTGCCAAACCGCGCATCAAGCGGTCTTTGCCACGTCCCTGCGGTAAGCTCTGAATTGCTTTGGTTTTGTATAATAAGCGCTCTCAGCTTTTTGTCAAATTCATCGGCTTCGGCGCGGTTTATGCGTTTTTTGTTATAATAATTACTTTTACGAATTTCAAGATTCAACGCGTCATCGGCGTATTTTTCATAAATTCGGTTATAATTCTCGTTTAAATCTTTGCACTCTTTTGCGGTTTTTTCAAGTTCAAGCTTTTTCAGATTAAGCTCACCGTATTCCATCTCAAGCCTTAATTTTGTTTGCTCCAGCGCCTCAATTTCGCCGTTCAAGGCTTGGCTCTTTTGCTCATGCTCTCTTATAGACTCAAGCAACGCATTCATAAATTCGAGATTTTTACGGCTGATATTGTCCATTGTTTTATGACCGATTGCCAAATCGGCAAAACTACCCGCTTCATCATAAAACGCGATATTCCCCATACTGCCGCTTTTATATACTTTAACTATAAGTTGTGCAAAGTCTTGCAGATTTTCGCTGTTCTTTTTGTCAAGCGCCTCGATTTCCTTTAAATTCGCGCTGATTTGGTTTTCTTTTTCTAAAATCCTGCCCTTTGTCTGACTTATATCCTCCTCGCGCATCTCTATTTCATTTTCACAATTATAAAGCAGGTTATGGTAATAGTCAATTCTGAGCATTTCGGCGTTTATTTTCTCGGCATAAAGCGCCATAATTTCACTGTTTTGGGCGAGGTCTTTATCGGTTTGGGCTATGAGATTGTCAAGCCTCAGATTTTCTGCGTTAATTTCCCTGATTTTTTCTTCTAACTCTGCTCTTGAATAACGGGAGTAGGCGTTAGCGCGGTTTTCGGTTAATGCGGGACACAATGAATAAATTATAACACAAATAAAAACAAAAAGCAACGTGAATATTTTCGATTTTTGCGATTTTCTCATTTTAACATAATTCCTTTAATTATAAAGTATTATGTCAATTTCTTAAAATGTTATTTCCGGAACGGAAATTAAACCTTTAAATGCTTACCCATGCTAAAGACCGTCCCCACCGCGCCGATTAAAGCGCCCGCAAGACAGTTTGCGGCTAATACATACCAGGTTATTTCCCGAAAGTCGATAATATTTCTAAGCCCCAAAACCTCCAAAATCTGTATGTCCTCCATGAACAGATGAACCACCGATTCGTATGCGAGCTTGGTCAAAAACCATGAAGCCACCCCCGCGACAATCCCGATAAACATGCCCTCTATAAAAAACGGGAATTTTATAAAGGAGTTGGTCGCGCCGACATGTTTCATAATACTTATTTGCATTCTGCGGGCAAAGACGCTGGTTCGGGCAGTGTTATAAATAATTACAAGACAAACCACGATGAGAGCCAATAAAACCGCACTGCCTATTACCGTGAAAGTGGTGCGTATGCTGATTAGGAAACTCGCGAAATCATACGGAGCGCGAACATCCTCAACGCCGCTGATTCTTGCAAAAGCCGCCGCCGCCTCGTTTATTTTGGTAATGTCGTTAAGCGAAACAACATAACTGTGGGGGAGCGGGCTTTCGCCCATGCGGTCGAAAAGCTCTTCTATTCCATCTAAGCCGTAACTCCCCCGCGTAATTTCCAAAGCTTGGTCCGGCGAGATGTAACTGACCGTGTCAACATAACTGTAGTTGTTAAGCACGTCGGAAATATGGCTTAATTCAGACTCCTCTGTTTCATTATATACAAAAACCACTATTTCATTGGTATCCTCAATGTTGCCTATTATTATGCCGATGTCGAGTGCAAAAAGCACTGATACCCCTACAAGCAACAGGCTGACCATAAGTATGCAAAAGCCGGCAAACGACATTAAACGATTATGCCAGACTGAAACCAGCCCTTGCTTTAATAAATATGAAAAGTTACTGCCTTTCATTGTTTCCTCCAATATAATCGTCGAAATCAATGTTGCCTTTTCTAAGGCTTATGATTCTCCCGCCGAAATATTTTACCAAATCATGCTCGTGGGTAACCATTATAACCGTGGTTCCGCACTTGTTTATATCCTTCAACAGCTCGACGATTTCATAAGAAAGTTCAGGGTCGATATTTCCGGTAGGCTCGTCGGCTATAATCAGCCCCGGGTCGGAAGCGAAAGCCCGCGCAATTGCCACCCTCTGCTGCTCCCCGCCCGAAAGCTGGGAGGGAAAGGCGCGCGCTTTATCGCTTAACCTCACCAAATTAAGCACATAAGGTACCCTCTGCCTTATGAAACGGCTGGAGCGGTCGGTAACCCGCAGTACAAATGCAACGTTTTCATAGACCGTAAGGTTCGGTATAAGACGAAAGTCCTGAAAAATCATGCCTATAGAGCGACGAAACTTAGGAATTTTATTGCCTTTTAAATTAGACAAGTTATAACCGTTGACAAAGACCCGTCCGCTTGTCGGAATTTTTTCCCGCGTCAAAAGTTTCAGAAGCGTACTTTTGCCCGCGCCTGAACTCCCCACTATAAAAACAAATTCGCCGTCGTTAATTCTTAGATTTACATTGTTGAGGGCGTCCACCGAACCTTCTTTATAATGCACATCAACGTTTTTTAATTCTACCATTTTTACTCCAGATTCTTAGAACTTCACGGGGTCTGCCGACAGGTATTTTTTAACCATGAGGGCGATTTTGAATATAATCGCGTGGTCGAATTCCCGCAAATCGAGCCCCGTCAGTTTTCTTATTTTATCAAGGCGGTAAACCAATGTATTTCTATGTACAAAAAGCTTTCTTGACGTTTCCGAAACGTTGAGATTATTCTCAAAAAATCTTTGAATGGTAAATAAGGTTTCATGGTCCAGGGATTCTATTGAGCCTTTTTTGAAAACTTCTCTCAAAAAAGTATCGCAAAGCGTTGTCGGCAGATGGTAAATCAGCCGCGCTATGCCGAGATTGTCGTAGCTTACAATGGTTTTGTCGGTGTCGAAAACCTTCCCGACCTCTAAGGCAATCTGCGCTTCCTTAAAGCTCCGCGCCAAATCCTTTACCCCCATGACAGGCGTGCCAATACCTACATTTACGCGGGTGAAGAATTCGCTCGAAAGGGTGTCCGAAATAGAGCGCGCTAACTTTTCAAGGTCTTTCACATCTATGTTGAGCTTTATTTCCTTTACAAGAACAATATCACTTTCGGTTATACTGAAAACAAAGTCCTTATTTTTATCAGGGAAAAGATTTTGGATTACATCATAAGCCGAAACGTCGTTGGACGAAATTATGCTGATTAGAAAAACCACCCGGTTAATATCGGCGTTAAAATGCAGTTCCCTGCACTTTATGCTTATATCGCCCGGTAAAACGTTGTCAAGAATTATGTTCTTGATAAAATTATTACGGTCGTATTTTTCATCGTAATATTGCTTAATGCTTGAAAGGGTGACCGCCAGAATAGAGGCGTATTTACCCGCAGCTTCATCAATGCCCTCGACAAAAACGGCGTAATCAGGCTTTGAATGTATGCCGAACGGCTTATATGTATAGCCGTCCCTTATGAAAATATCATGCGAATCACCGATTTCGATAGAAAAAAAGTCCGTGCTGGTACCTAATTTAGGCGTTTCACTGCAGGCAACCACAGTTGCGTTCTCGTCGATAACACCGATAACACGTCCTACCGTGTCTTTCATTTGATGAATAACCCCTTGAAATAATCTGTTTGACATAATACGTCTCCTTATCCCGCAAAACACTCAGTGTTTTTATTTTAAACGATTATTACAGCCGATTAACTTAAAAACAGACTATAATATATATATCTTACAAGAAAACGGCGAAAAAATCAAGCCTTTTTTATGAAATATGTAAATTTTTCATCTATTTTTTTTGTTATATTGCCAAAAAGGTAATAAAATGGTATACTAAACAATGAATAATTAATAATTTTTGAGAGGAAACGCTATGTCAAACAAAACATTTTATATAACCACGCCTATTTATTACCCGTCGGGGAATCCGCATATCGGGCATTGTTATACCACGGTCGCATGCGATTCGATTGCCCGGTATAAGCGTATGCAGGGCTATGATGTGATGTTCGCCACGGGAACAGACGAACACGGCATGAAAATTGAGGAAACCGCAAAAAAATCAGGCATGAGCCCGCAAGACTATGTAGATGAAATCGTGGCTCAATTCAAAAAGCTGTGGGAGTACATGAATATAAGCTATGACCGCTATATCCGTACCACCGACCATTACCACAAAAGCGCGGTTCAGAATATATTTAAGAAAATTTATGACAAAGGCTATATTTATAAAGGCGAATATTCGGGGAAATACTGCGTCCCCGATGAGTCTTTCTGGACGGCGTCGCAGTTAGTAGACGGCAAATGCCCCGAGTGCGGGCGCGAGGTCATTGACGCGAAAGAAGAAGCCTATTTCATGAAAATGCAACCTTTCGCCGAAAGAATCGAAAAACTTTTAACCGAAACCGATTTCTTACAGCCCGGAGCTCGCGTAAACGAAATGGTCAATAACTTCATTAAACCCGGTCTTGAAGACCTTTGCGTTTCTCGCACGACTTTCAAGTGGGGAGTTCAGGTGCCTTTTGACAACGAACACGTGGTTTATGTCTGGATTGACGCGCTGTCTAATTATATAACCCTTTTAGGTTATGAAAACGACATGCACGACGATATGCACTTTTGGAATCCCGAAACCCGGTGCGAAGTTTCTCCGGTTCACATGACCGCTAAAGAAATCGTGCGTTTCCACTCAATCATATGGCCCGCCATTCTCATGGCTTTAGATTTGCCGCTCCCGAAAAGGCTTTATTCCCACGGCTGGATTAACTTCGGCGGCAAAAAAATGGGCAAAAGCACAGGAAACGTGGTAGACCCCTTTATTTTAGGGGAACGTTTCGGCGTGGACGCGGTGAGGTATCAGATGTTGCGGGATATGCCCTTTTCAGGCGACATGGATTATTCAAACGAATTTATGCTCAACCGCATAAACACAGATTTAGCCAATGATTTAGGTAATCTTGTTTCGCGGACTGTAGCAATGGTTGAAAAATACTTTGCTTCGACCCTGCCCGAGCAAAAACTGCAAAACAGTGAACAAGATGACGAATTAATCAGCATGGCAACCGGTTTAAAGGAAAAAATCGACGACCTTATTGAAATACCGCAGTTAGGCAACGCGCTGACCGAGATTTTCAAGGTGATTTCCCGCGCCAATAAATATATTGACGAAACAACCCCGTGGATTTTGGCAAAAAACCACGACGACAAGCCGCGCCTTGCCGCCGTGCTTTATAACTTGCTTGAAACTATAAGAATCACGTCGGTACTGCTTTCGCCGTTTATGCCGTCAACCATGCCTAAGGTTTGGGAGCAAATAGGGGCAAACGGAGACTCTCTTGCTTATTCCAAATCGGGAGAATGGGGGATACTTCCTCAAAACGTCACTGTAAAAAGGGGGGAAATCATCTTCCCAAGGTTTGACGTAGCAAAGGAGCTTGAGCATTTGGAGTCGCTGAACCCGAAAACATAGGAGAAACGCCAATGAAAATAACAGTATTCCACGGCAGCCCCAGAAAAGGCAACACCTATGCCGCTACGCAAAACTTTAAAAAAGAAATGGAAAAATCGGGGAACATAGAATTCACCGAGTTTTTCCTGCCGCAGGCTCTGCCCGAATTTTGCAGAGGGTGTTTTTTATGCTTTGAAAAAAGCGAACAGTCCTGCCCTCACACCGAGTACACCATGCCGATTTTAGATGCTATGTTAAAAGCCGACGCTTTGATTTTTACAACGCCGGTTTACGTTTTGCAGACGACGGGAGCGGTCAAGGCTTTTCTCGACCACTTCGGATTTATATTTATCGTACATCGGGCGCGCCCCGAAATGTTCGGAAAAAAGGCGTTTGTGATTTCAACCACGGCAGGCGCGGGAACAAAAGCGGCGATGAAAACGATTGTTACTAACCTGAAATTCTGGGGCGTAAACAGGATTCATTCGTTGGGCATTGCCATGTTAGCGGGTAATTTTGAAACCATGAACCCAAAACGCAGGTCGAAATTCGAGAAAAAACTCAAAAAATCAGCCGAACGGTTTTATAAAGAAATCATCTCGGGCAAAAAGCGTAGCCCTTATTTACTTACAAAATTCATGTTTTATTTTAGCCGAAGTATGCTCAAAAAAGAAACCGAAGCGGATACAGCTGATAGCAGATATTGGAAAGAGCAAGGCTGGTTTGAGAAAAGCCCCTTTTAGAGGCGGCTTAATTCCACCGCTCTCGAAGTAAAACCCTCCTATTTTCCGAGCCTGTTTTTTGCATCAAAATAAATCTCGGTAACGCAGGTGAAAAGCGCCTGCTTGTCCTCCTCGGACAGCTTTTCCCCGCCGAAAATCTCGCGGGTTTTATCAAGGTAAAACATAGCGTCCAAAAGCCCGCGCCCCTCTGAAGTCGCGCCGAAATAAAACCTTTCCTCACTCGAAAGGACTATGCCGCGGCTGTTATCGGTTAAAAAAACCATATCGGTGTCAAGGGCGTCGGCAATTTTTAAAAGTACCGACTTTTTAGGCTCGCGCGCGCCGGAAATGTAATTGGCAAGGGCGCGGTAGGTTATGCCGATTTGCTCGGCAAACTCGGTTTTCTTCATCCCCTTGCGCCGAATCAAAACCTCAAGCTTTTCGCTTAATAACATATTCTCGCCTCTTTTTCTTTAAAATTGTTCACGTTTACATTATACACATGAACAAAACAAAAGTCAAGCCATAATTTTATACATTAAAAATCAATTATTCATTCAATATTCAAATATAGCCGAATATTATGCAGTTGGGATTATATTATTCCTTGACATTGGCGGAAAATAATGTATAATATTCATTAGGTACATAAGTTAAGTGAAAGTACGGGGAAATTTTATGGCAGAAAAAGAATTAACTTTCGGCGGTACACCGGTTAAAAAAATTGCGTTAGCCTATTCGGGCGGTTTGGATACTTCAATTATAATTCCGTGGCTTAAAGAGAATTATCCCGGTTGCGAGGTAATTTGCATGTCGGCAAACGTCGGGCAGGATTCCGAGCTTGACGGCTTGGAGGAAAGGGCGAAAAAATCCGGCGCGTCTAAGCTTTACATTGAAGATGTTCAGGACGAATTTGTTCGGGACTTTATCTTTCCCACCATAAAAATGGGAGCAAAATATGAGGGCTATCTGCTCGGTACGGCTTTTGCGCGACCAATTATTGCCAAAAGGTTGGTTGAAATAGCAAAAAAAGAAAACGCCGACGCGATTTGCCACGGCTGTACAGGCAAGGGTAACGACCAGGTTCGCTTTGAGCTTGCCGTAAAGGGGTTGGCTCCTGAAATGAAGATTATAGCCCCCTGGAGGGTCTGGAACATAAAAAGCCGCGACCAAGCCATTGATTACGCCGAAAAGCATAATATTCCATTGAATATAAACCGCGAAACCAATTATTCAAAGGATATGAATCTTTGGCATCTTTCCCACGAGGGCTTGGATTTGGAAGACCCCGAAAAAGAACCGAAATATAACCAAGAGGGCTTTCTCGAACTCGGTGTTTCCCCCGAAAAAGCCCCCGACTTACCTGTTTATATAACCATTGGTTTTGAAAAGGGTATTCCCGTTTCTCTTGACAGCAAAAAAATGAACGGCGTGGAGCTAATTAAAACCTTAAATAAAATCGGCGGTGAAAACGGCATAGGCTTATTTGATTTGGTGGAAAACCGAATTGTCGGAATGAAGTCGCGGGGAGTTTATGAAACGCCGGGCGGTACGATTTTATATCGCGCCCACGAGGTTTTGGAAACCCTCTGCCTTGATAAAGATACAACACATTACAAGGCGGCAATGGCGCTCAGGTACGCCGAGCTTGTCTATAACGGTCAGTGGTACACGCCACTCAGAGAGGCTATGGACGCCTTTGCCGACAAAACGCAGGAAACCGTCACGGGAGAGGTTAAACTAAAGCTTTATAAGGGTAATATCATCACTTCAAGCGTTAAGTCGCCCTATTCGCTTTACAGCGAGGATTACGCGACTTTTAACGACGGCATCGACAACACCGAAGACGTCTACGACCAAAAGGACGCCGAAGGGTTTATCAACCTGTTCGGACTGCCGATAAAGGTCAGGGCGCTTTTAGGCAAAAGAGAGGGATAAAAAATGATGATTCGGGAATTTTTCCCGTCGGATTATAACGCCGCTTACGCTCTGTGGCAAAACTCAAAAGGAATCTGTATGTGCGCAAAATGCGCGTTTTATGACTCCGAGGCGGAACTTGTCAAATTCCTAACAAGAAATCCAAATACCTGTTTTATAGCGGAAGAAAACGGTCAAGTCATAGGAACAATTCTCGCGGGACACGACAGCAGAAGCGGTATCATCTACCGCCTTGCCGTAGCGGAAGAATTTCAGGGGCGCGGAACAGGCAAGGCTTTGGTGAGCCGAGCGGTTGAAGCGTTACATCAAGAAGGCGTAACTGTATCTATGGCGTTTGTCCTGTGCGAAAATGAAGAAGGCAACGCTTTTTGGGAGAAAGCCGGGTTTAAGGAAGAAACTAAGGCGGCTACCCGTAAGCACAGATATAAAGAAAAGGATTGACTTTATGGATAAATTATGGGCGGGGCGTTTTTCAAAAGAAACCGACAGCAAGGTAAACGCCTTTAACTCGTCAATTGCTTTCGATTGCAGAATGTTTCGCGAAGACATTGAGGGAAGCATTGCCCATGCCGAAATGCTGGGCAAAACGGGGATTATCCCCCTTGATGACAGTAAAAAAATAATTGCCGGACTTGAAAAAATATTAAAAGACATAGAAAACGGCGATTTGCTTTTTGAACCCGAAGCCGAAGACATTCATACGTTCATAGAATCTGAACTTACAAAACGTATCGGCGAGGCGGGGAAAAAACTGCACACCGCCCGTTCGAGAAACGACCAGGTAGCTACAGATTTAAGGCTTTATTTAAGGCGGAAAATTAAAGAAATTCAAGACCTGCTTATCAGTTTAACTGACACCCTTGTCAAAACGGCAAATAATCACCTTGAAACAATTATGCCCGGCTACACGCATTTGCAGAGGGCGCAACCGATAACCTTTGGGCATCATTTAATTGCATACGTTAAAATGTTTTCAAGAGATATAGGGCGATTAAAGGACGCCAAAACCCGCATGGATGAAGATTGCCCCCTCGGGAGCGGCGCGCTCGCGGGGACGACCTATCCGATTGACCGCAAAATGACGGCGGAAAAATTAGGCTTTGACAAGCCTTGCGATAATTCTTTAGACGGCGTTTCCGACCGTGATTTTTGTATCGAAATTGCAAGCGCTTTATCAATTATAATGGTTCACCTTTCGCGGTTTTCGGAAGAAATAATTTTATGGTGCTCGTGGGAATTTAAGTTTATCGAGCTTGACGACGCCTATTCAACAGGCTCAAGCATTATGCCCCAAAAGAAAAACCCCGACGTAGCCGAACTTATCCGCGGAAAGGCGGGGCGGGTATTCGGGGATTTGCAGACTTTACTTGTTATGATGAAAGGCTTGCCGCTTGCTTATAACAAAGATATGCAGGAGGAGAAGGAAGCTGTTTTCGATGCGGTTGATACTGTGAAATTATGCCTTGAAACCTTTACGCCAATGCTTGCCACAATCAAAGTTAATAAAGAAAACATGAGAAACGCCGCCGCTTCGGGCTTTCTGAACGCCACCGATTGCGCCGATTATTTAGTCAAAAAAGGCATAGCGTTTCGTGACGCTTATAAAATCACGGGCGAATTAGTTTCGGTTTGCATAAAAAAAAGCGCGGATTTAGAGAATCTGCCGCTTGAAGATTACAAAAAGGCGAGTCATTTATTCGATGATGATATTTATGAGGCTATTAAGCTTGAAAACTGCGTATTAAACAGAAAAAGCGAAGGCGCGGCGGGCAGTTACATGAAAGGTTAAGGCATGGATTATACATTTGACAACACAATCAGCTATGAGGATTATAAAGCCCTGCGCGTTTCGGCGGGTTGGCAGAGCGTTTCCGAAAGGCAGTTTGAACTCGGACTGAAAAATTTACGCTATTTTGCGGCGGCAAAGCATAACGGCAAAGCTGTAGGAATGATAAAGGGGCTTGGCGACAACGGTTACTACTGGATTATTACAGACTTAATCATACTTCCCGAATATCAGAGTCAGGGGCTCGGAAAGAAATTAGTCGGAGATTTTCTTGAATATGTTGACAATTCAGTGGTAAAAGGCGAGAACGTATCGGTTTTCTTGTTTTCCGTTAAGGGTAAGGAATTATTTTATGAGAAATTCGGGTTCAAAACCCGTCCGTTCGGCGATATATACGGCGCGGGAATGAGTATACATTACGAAAAGGAATAAAACAATGAAGAAAATCTACATCGACGGCGAGGCGGGTACGACAGGCTTAAATATCCGCGAACGCCTTGAAAACAGAAATGATATTGAAATATTAAAAATTGACGCTGAACTACGCAAAGATGTGCAGGAGCGTAAAAAGCTGCTCAACGCCGCTGATTTTGTATTCCTCTGCCTCCCCGACGACGCGGCGCGGGAAGCTGTTTCACTGATTGAAAACGACAATACACGGGTTATTGACGCCTCCACAGCCCACAGAACAAACCCCGAATGGACTTACGGTTTCCCTGAATTATCAACGGCGCAGGAGGAAAAAATCCGTAATTCAAAGCGGGTTGCTGTACCCGGCTGTTATGCGGGTGGATTTGTTTCGCTGGTTTATCCGCTTGTTAAAGCGGGCATTATTCCTCGCGTTTATTCCGTTTACTGTCACGCGATTTCGGGCTACAGCGGCGGCGGCAAGGCAACGATTACCGAATATGAAGCCGAAAACCGTAATTTAGAGCTTGAAAGCGCAAGGCTTTACGCCCTTTCACAACAGCATAAACATCTGCCCGAAATGCAGAAACTTTCAGGGCTTGACTTTCCTCCAATGTTTAATCCGATTATTGATGATTTCTACAGCGGAATGGTGGTCTGCGTACCTTTGCAGACACGAACACTGCCGAAAAAATTCACAGCTGAAGAAATAATTTCCGTTTATAAAGAGCATTATAATAATCCGAACGGGCGGGTTAAGATTATTGGGCGGTATGACGATAATTTCTTAGCGGCAAACGCGTTGAGTAAAACTGATGGTTTAGAGATTTTTGTCAACTCCGACCCTGAAAACGAGCGAATTCTGCTGACAGCGCGGCTTGACAACCTCGGCAAGGGCGCAAGCGGCGCGGCGGTTCAATGCTTTGAGATAATGAAAACTTAACAGGAGAACGACATGATTTCTTTTGACAATTGTAAGCCTGTAAACGGCGGCGTCTGCGCCGCTAAAGGCTTTACGGCGGGCAGTACGCGGGCGGGGATTAAGGCAAGCTCGCAAAAAGACGATTTAGCCATAATCTACTGTGAAAAAAACTGCGCGGCGGCGGCGGTTTACACCACCAACGTAGTGAAAGGCGCGCCTATAACTGTAACTCAAAATCACCTTAAAAACGGCATAGCGCAGGCTGTGGTCGTAAATTCAGGTAACGCCAATACCTGTAATTCAAACGGTGTTGAAATTGCCGAATTAATGTGTGAATTAACAGCGCAAAGCCTTAAAATAAACCGCGAAGACGTGATTGTTGCGTCCACCGGCGTAATAGGTCAAAAATTATCTCCCGCACCTTTGGAAAAGCATATTCCGCTATTGGCGGGAAACCTTAGCAATTCTGAAACTGCAAGCACAGCCGCATGCAAGGCGATTATGACCACCGACACGCGGCTTAAAGAATTCGCTTTTGAATTTGAACTCGGCGGTAAAACCTGCCATATCGGCGGTATCTCAAAAGGTAGCGGTATGATAAATCCCAATATGGCAACCATGCTCGGCTTTATTACAACAGACGCGAATATTTCTCCCCTAATGCTTAAAAAAGCTCTCTCCGACGCGAACCTTGATTCCTACAGCCGCGTAAACGTTGACGGCGACACCTCGACCAACGACATGGTCTGCGTTATGGCGTCGGGACTTGCGGGGAACACGGAAATTACCGCAGAAAACGCGGATTTTGAAGTATTTTTTAACGCTCTTTGCGCCGTAATGGTCAACTTAGCGCGTGAAACCGCGCGGGACGGCGAAGGGGCGACTAAACTCCTCGAATGTGTGGTTTTAAACGCGCCGAGCGTAGACGACGCCTCTCTGATTTCAAAATCGGTGATTTCTTCAAGTCTTGTAAAAACCGCTGTTTTTGCGGCGGACGCAAACTGGGGCAGAATTTTATGCGCGGCGGGATACTCAGGCGCGGCGTTTGAGCCCCAAAAGATTTCGGTAAGCATTATGTCGGCTAACGGCAAGGTTTTGGTCTGTGAAAACGGCGCGGGTGCGGATTATTCAGAGGAACTGGCGCACAAGGTTCTTTCAGCCGATGAAGTTACCATAATGATTGACCTGCAGGAAAAAAACGCCGAATTAAATCGGTCGGTCGCGTGGGGTTGCGATTTGACCTATGATTATGTTAAAATAAACGCAGAGTACAGGACATAATCATTTTGACGCTTTGTACTCGTCTTCATAATAATAACGATATTTATTGCTGATAGGTTGTATTTCATCATTAAACATTTCTCGGATTATATTTTCCATAATCTGCTCCTTTCGGGTTTTGTTATTTTAATTATAATCTTTTAACTTACAGATTTCAATGTTTTCTCTGTTACTTAAAAGATTCGTATGTTTGTACAAATTAATGTGAGGTTTATTATGAATGTTGACCAAATGATAGAAAGAATTGATTTGTTAGCCAAGAAACAAGGTATGAGCCGTAATAAACTCTTAACATCATGCGGTGTAAAAGCCTATGTTGATAATTTAAAAAGGGGGCAAATACCTAAACTTGACACCACCGCCAAAATCGCCGATTATTTAAATATATCAATAGATTATTTAGCGGGGCGTACCGACAATCCCGAAATAAATCCATAAGGAGACGCAAAATGTTTATAGACACCAACACCCGCGCAAATGTCCTCATTGAGGCATTGCCCTACATTCAGCAATACTCCGGCAAAATCGTAGTCGTAAAATACGGCGGAAACGCCATGACAAACAACGCGCTTAAATACGCCGTCATGTCCGATATAGTACTTTTATCGCTTGTGGGAATCAAAATTGTCCTTGTCCACGGCGGCGGACCTGAAATAAACTCCATGCTTAACAAAATCGGAAAAGAGCCGAAATTTATCAACGGTCTGCGCTATACCGATAAGGAAACAGCCGAAATAGTGCAAATGGTGCTGTGCGGCAAGGTGAATAAGGATTTGGTAGATTTATTGTATTCGCACGGCGGAAAAGCGATTGGGCTTTGCGGGTTGGATAACGGTCTGCTTGAAGCAGTTAAGTTAAGCGAGGATTTAGGCTACGTGGGGGAAATAACCAAGGTCAACCCCGAGGTTATTTTCACGGCTTTAGACAACGGATATATTCCCGTAATCGCTACAGTGGCGGATTCGGGCGGGGCGGACGCTCCTTATAACGTAAACGCCGACACCGCCGCGTCCCTCATAGCCGCCGAAACAGGCGCGGATAACCTGATTTTGCTGACCGACATAAAAGGGCTACTTGAGGACAAGGACGACGAAGATACGCTGATTCACACGGTTCACGTCAGCACCGTGCCGCTTTTGAAAGAGCAGGGAATCGTTTCAGGCGGCATGATTCCGAAAATCGACTGCTGTGTTGAGGCGGTGCGCCGGGGGGTAAAAAAGGCGAATATTATAGACGGCAGAATTCCCCACTCGATTTTAATAGAATTATTGACTGACATGGGCGCGGGTACAATGTTTATCAAGTAGCGGCGGAATTGAAACTGACTATATTTGTACAAAATACAAAGGAAGGCTACTATGAATACTATAGAAAAACACGATAAATACATTATGAAGTCCTACGGGAGGCTCCCCCTTGCCGTTGCCAACGGCAACGGAGTAAACCTTACCGCCGAAGACGGTAAAAAATACATCGACTTCGGCTCGGGAATCGGTACAAACTCCCTTGGTTTCTGCGACGACGACTGGGTTAAGGCTGTATCTGAACAGCTAAAAACCTTACAGCATAACTCAAATTATTACTACAATAAGCCCGGCGCGGATTTTGCGGAAAAATTATGTGAAATTACAGGTTATACCAACATGTTTTTCAGCAATTCCGGTGCAGAGGCAAACGAGTGCGCCATAAAAATCGCGCGAAAATACAGCTTTGACAAATACGGAAAAGGAACAGGCAGGCAGAATATCATTACCCTCAAAGGCTCTTTCCACGGCAGGACAATCGCGACCCTCTCGGCGACCGGACAGGAGGATTTTCATAATTATTTCTTCCCGTTTCTTGAGGGCTTCATCCACGTTGAGCCTAACAATATCTCCGATTTAAACCAAAAGCTTGACGATTCGGTCTGTGCCGTTATGCTTGAATATATTCAGGGCGAGGGGGGCGTTTGCCCGCTTGATATTGATTTTGTAAATGAAGTTTTCAAGCTTTGCACTATGAAAGATGTTCTTGTCATCGCGGACGAAGTGCAGACGGGTACAGGGCGTACCGGTAAATTCCTCTGCGGCGCGAATTACCCCAAAAACGGTAAAAAAGCCGACATAACCACATTAGCCAAAGGCTTATTCGGAGGCTTACCCGGCGGGGTCTGCATGAGCGGCGAAAAATGCGCGGGGGTTCTCACCCCGGGTACTCACGGCTCTACCTACGGCGGAAATCCGATTGTAATGGCGGGGGGACTGGTAGTGCTTGAAAAGGTTTCAAATCCCGATTTCCTTGACGAGGTTGTGAAAAAGGGCGATTACATCCGGGAGCAGTTATTACAACTGGATGAAATTGAAAAAATCGACGGCTTGGGTCTTATGCTCGGAATCACCCTCAAAACCAAAATCGCCAAAGACGTCATGAACGCCGCCCTTGAAAAAGGTCTGCTGACGCTGACGGCAAAGGAAAAATTAAGGCTGTTGCCGCCGCTGACGATTGATTATCAAAGCCTTGATAGGGGACTTTCGATTTTGGCGGAAGTATTGCAATAAAGCTATTTAACCCCGTTTCTGCAATTTGCTTCATAAATTCACGATATCTTACATTTGTAAGGGTATCAACAGTTTTTTATACAAATATTTAAAGGTTATTTTATGGATATTATACAGAATATAAAATATGTTTTATCTGAAAGAAATATAACAGGCTCTCAAATGAGCAGAGATTTAGGATTTTCAAGCGGTTCGTTTTCTCAATGGACTAACGGGCGCAGTAAAATTTCTATAGATAATCTTCATAAAATAGCAGAATATCTTAATGTATCCATTGATTATTTGCTTGGCAGAACGCAAAATCAAAACGCACATAAAAAATTAACATAAACCCCGAAAGGAATAAACCATGAAACACCTACTGAAAATGCTTGATTTAACAACTGAGGAAATTACAGAAATATTAAACCTTGCCGACCAGTTAAAATACGAGCAAAAACACGGAATCCCCCACAAAAGCTTGAGCGGTAAAACCTTAGGCATGATTTTTGAGAAAGCCTCCACAAGAACGCGGGTCTCTTTCGAAACGGGAATGTATCAGCTTGGCGGCTACGCGCTGTTCTTGTCGTCAAAGGAACTGCAAATTGGCAGAGGCGAGCCTATTGAAGACACGGCGCGGGTTTTGTCGCGGTATCTTGACGGTATAATGATTAGGACGTTTAATCAATCTGACGTGGAAACATTAGCGCGCCACAGCTCGATTCCCGTCATAAACGGTTTGACCGACGTTTCGCACCCCTGCCAGGTTTTAGCCGATTTGATGACAATTCGAGAGTATAAAAACAAGTTAGAGGGCTTAAAACTCTGCTTTATAGGCGACGGCGGCAACATGGCGAATTCCCTGACCATAGGCTGTCTGAAAGTCGGTATGAAAGTAAGTCTTTGTATCCCCGAGGGGTACGACCCCGACAAAGAAGCGCTTAAATTCGCAAAGAATTTCTCTGACTTTGAGCTTGTTCGAGAACCACGCAAAGCCGCCGAAAACGCCGACGTATTAGTTACCGACGTGTGGGCTTCTATGGGCAAGGAGTCCGAAACCGAAAAACGCAGAAAAGACTTCGCGGGTTACCAAGTCAACGACGAAATCATCGCGCTCGCAAAACCCGACGTTATGGTTTTGCACTGTCTGCCGGCTCATAAAGGCGAGGAAATTACCGAAAAGGTTTTTGAAGAACACGCCGACGCCATTTTTGACGAATCGGAAAACCGTCTGCACGCCCAAAAAGCGGTTATGGTAAAATTAATGGAATAAATTTGCAAAATAATTCTAAATAATCATTCAAAGACTTGTATATTTTTTACTTTTATGGTATAATATATTCATTCCAAATAAGGAGGACGGGCAATGACTGTAAAAGTAACCGCCAAAAAAATGCAGGTCGAGGGCTTGGTGGAATACGCCGAGGCAAGATTAAGCAAGCTTGAAAGATTTTTCGGGGAAAATTTTGACGCAAAAATCACAGCGTCATCACAGCGCGGCATGGCGACAATAGAGCTTACCGTAAAGCACGACAACTTAATTTTCAGGGCGGAGCAATCAGCGCAGGATAAAAATGACGCGCTTGACGCTTGCATTGAAAGGATTATCAGACAAATACGCAAAAACAAGACCAAGGTTGAAAAACGTTTGCAGGCTTCGGCTTTCAACTCGTCGGAATTCATTGAAGACGTTGATGAGCAGTCGTCTTATGAGATTATCAGGAAAAAGCAGTTTATTCTTCGCCCCATGAGCGTTGACGAGGCTGTTTTGCAAATGAATCTGTTGGGACATGCTTTCTTTATGTTCAAGAACGCCGAAACGGGCGATGTGAATGTGGTTTATAAAAGGGATGACGGGCATTATGCAGTGCTGGAACCGTCTAAGGGTTAATAAAAATAAAAAATTCCCGCTTTAAAAAACGGGAATTTTTTATAGTCGTTTAACTTCAAAATTTATCCTAAAACCGAGTGGGTTTCCTTTAACTGCTCAATAATTTTCAGTTTCTGCGGACACTTGTCCTCGCAAGCACCGCACTCGATACATTTGGACGCGTCAACGCCCCAGTCAATTTCCCAAGGGGCGGTACGGGTTTCCATAGGGATATAAAGGTTTTTATACTCCGCTTTTGAATAATCGGTAAGCTCATAAACCTTATGATAATTCATAAGCGAGAAAACATGCGGTATATTAATTCCCTGCGGACAGGGCAGACAATAACGACAGGCGGTACAATAGAGGTCGGACAATTTCTTGTTTTCAATCATCATGGCATTGATTTGCCCGATTTCAGCCTCGGTTAAAGAGCCCTCTATAGAGGCGATTTTTGCGTTTTCCTCAAGCATTTTAAGGTTTTCCATTCCCGAAAGCGCGACATGAATCCCCTTATTCGCGATTACGAAACGCATTGCCATTTCTGCCGAACTTTTTATATCCCTGCCTATTAGGTTTTTAATCACCTCTGACGGCGCGCCGAGACGACCGCCGCCTACGGGACCCATTACAACCACGCCGAGTCCTTTTTTATTGGCGTATTCTATGTTTTCCTCGTTGGAGCGGTCAAGCAGATTATACTGTAACAATACCGACTCAAACTGACCGCTGTCGATTATGGGGCGCATGTTTTCAGCCTTGTCATGGAAAGAAAAAGACAAATGCTTGATAAGCCCCTCAGCCTTGGCTTTATGCGCCGCCTCAAGGGGTCCGTCTTTTACGTCGATTTTATCCCGATAAGCCTCAAGACTTATTCCCCACATGTGGTAAAAATCTATGTAATCGGTATCGAGCTTTTCAAGAGAGGTTTCAAGACGCTTTCTCCAGTCCGCACCCGAAGCGTTCTCCACGGGATTTTTCGTCGAGAGATAAACCTTATTCCGCCAACCTTTCAGTGCCTTTCCGACGGCAATTTCGCTGTTTTTTTCGCAGTAATAGGGAGCGGTGTCAACGTAATTTACCCCCATTTCAAACGCTTTTTGCATAAGTGGCGTGGAAAGCTCATAATTAACTGTTTTAACACCGTTTACTTCCGTCATGGGCAACCGCATTGCCCCAAAGCCAAGCGCGGAAAGCTTTATTCCCGTATTCCCGAATTCTCTGTAAATCATTGTTATACCTCCAAAACCTTTCATGTTGTTATTGCCGTTCAATTAAAAAATATAGTTTTTTTATTTGACTATATCATAACATAAATTCATCGCTACGTCAATGAATTTGTGAGCCTATAATAAATATTTATAAACCTATAGAAAACACTGATTTGTGCAATATTCACGAAAAGCATTTATACACATTATTTAATATTGCCAATAGAAAATAGTGACGGAAAATGCTAAAATTAAACATAGAGCCTGTATTATAGTCGCAACAGCGCAATTCCCTTTAATAAAAAATTGAACAAATTTTAAATTAAAGGACAATAAATATCGCCGAGCGTTCGTCTTTCAGTCATGGAGCGGCTACGTTGGCATGTTCCGATGCAGATTCTTGCAGTGGTTATGATAAATGGGGAAAAGTGTATTATGATTAAAAAACCTTTAGAAACCCATATACGTAAAAACTTTAAGGTGTTTTCCTGTGCGCTTTTTTTGGTTTTTTCTTTAACGGCTTTTACCGCCTATGTGTTTGCCGTGCGCCAGATCAACCTTGACCATATTGAACAACAGCTCACTATCACAAGTGAAGCCATAAAGCTTCATCTGTCGAAAGAAGTAAGCAGTGAATTAGCTCTTGTTTTGAAATTAGGCTCGTCTCCCGCTGTCAAGGCGTATTTTTTAAATCCCGAAGACCCCTTGATTGCGAAGAACGCCTACGAAGAATTTGATTTATTTCAGGAACATATCAGGGACAAAGTAGTCTTTTGGGTCAATGATATTGATAAAATCTTCTACGCGCCCGGCTTTGAGCCGTATTCGGTAGACCCGCAAAACCCTGAATATTATTGGTATAACTTAACTTTGTACCAAACCGAAACATATAACTTCAATATAAATTATAACAGCGATATGAACGTGATTAACCTTTGGGTCAACGTTCCGGTATTTGATGAATTTAATAACCCGATTGGTATGCTCGGCACAGGGATTGATTTAACCGAATTTACGGATTTTGTGAATTCCACAGGCAAGGAATATGACGAAAATATAACTTCATATTTATTTAACGGTCTTTGGGAAATTACTTCGATTGATGATTTTGAGCTTATTTCAAATAAAGTTTTGGTCACGGATTATTTAGGCGCTGCGGGAGAGGAAGCTGTCAGAGTCGCCGAAACGCTTACGGACGAAGAGAGCCGTAGTTATATATTCGGTGATAATATGTATATGGTGAGGTCGCTTCCCACACTTAGCTGGTACTCGCTGTCGTTTTATCCTCTGCCCGGTTATTTGGCGCTGAATCAATCCATGAACATTGTATTCTTCGGAATGTTGTCTATGATTTTGGTCTTGTTTATTATTATAAATATTTTTGTCGCCCATTCGGAACATGAGATGCGTGAACAAAACGCGAGACTGCGTGAAGCTAACCGAAAGGCGGAATCAGGCTCACGCGCTAAAAGTAACTTCCTCGCTACCATGTCCCACGAAATACGCACGCCTATGAACGCGATTATCGGAATAGCGCAAATTGAACTGCAAAAAGGAAGGCTTCCCGATGAATACGCCAAGGCACTGATAAGCATATATAATTCAGGCAACGGTCTGCTCGGAATAATCAACGACGTTCTTGATATGTCTAAAATAGAAACAGGGAAATTAGAGCTTAATCTTTCCGAATACAACCTGCCCTGTCTGATTAATGACGCGGCGCAAATCAATATTGTGAGGTTAGGCTCAAAGAAGATTGAATTTATCCTTGATATAGATGAAAATTTGCCGTTAAGGTTATACGGCGACGAATTGCGGTTGAAGCAAATATTGAATAATTTACTTTCAAACGCTATAAAATATACCGATAAAGGAAGTGTTAAGCTGTCGGTTAGCTATTTTTCGTCAGCAAACGACCGGGATATAATATTGCGCTTTACAGTCGAGGATACCGGACAGGGCATGAAACCGGAAGACCGGGCAAAATTATTCTCGGAGTACTCGCGCTTTAACATTTCGGCTAATCAGTATATAGAGGGTACCGGAATAGGTCTAAGTATAACAAAGAACCTTGTGGGTATGATGAACGGCACTATTGAGGCTGAAAGCGAATACGGTAAGGGTAGCAGATTTATCGTAACGGTCAGGCAAAAAGTCGTAGGAGACGAAAAAATCGGCACTGAGATTTCAGAGCGCCTTAAAAGTTTTAAGTTTGCAGGTAACAAGCAGTTAGCTGAAATTAATATCCTCCGCGAGTTTATGCCTTACGGAAGGGTGCTTGTGGTTGACGACGTGAATACTAATTTGTATGTAGCCGAGGGTATGTTACTCCCTTACGGGCTTAAAATAGAAACTGCCTACAGCGGCTTTGAGGTAATTGACAAAATTGAAAACGGCGAAATGTATGATATAATTTTTATGGACCACATGATGCCGTTAATGGACGGAATTGAGACGACACAAAAGCTACGCTCCCTCGGATATAAAGGGGTCATCGTGGCGCTTACAGCCAACGCTCTGGTGGGTAGCTACGAGATGTTCAGGCAAAACGGATTTGACGGATTTGTGCCGAAACCTATTGACGCATGGAACTTAAATGAGGTGTTGAACAGATTCGTCCGGGACAGACATCCTGAAGAAGCTGAAAAATACACCTCTAAACCCGTTATGCCGCAAGCCATAATCAAAACTGTGCAAATGAGCCCCAAAATGCTTGAAGTATTCCGGCACGACGCGGAAGATGCCGTAGCCACGTTAAGGAAAACCGTCAAAAACGGGGATATAAAGCTTTTCACAATAACCGTTCACGCTATGAAATCCGCCTTGGCGAGTATAGGCGAAGCCGAAAAATCTAAAACCGCATCGAAGCTTGAGGACGCAGGACATAGCGGCGACATTGAGTTTATTTCCGCAAACGCGAATGATTTTATCAAATCGCTTGAAACCTTAGCGCAAACCCTTGTCACCGGGTATTCTGAAAACGGTGAAAACAGCGGAAACGATAAAAGCGACGAGGTTCTGACGGAAGATACGGCTTACTTATACGAACAGCTTTTAATTATAAAAAATGCCTGCGAAGAGTATGACGACGCGGCGGCTTACGACGCGCTTGACCGCTTGCGGGACAAGAAAAACCCCTGGAAAAAGCAAACGTCGGCTATGTTTGAGGAAGTCCGCGATATGCTGTTTTTACACAGCGATTTTGAGGGGGCGGCAGAAAAGGTTTCCGAAAAGCTTGAGCAATTAGCGAGGTAGTTATTTTGAACTTTTCCGAAAAAGTCTGCTCTTTTACGGGCTATCGTTTTAAAAAGCTTTATGAGGCGTTCGGTGGGCAGAGCGATATTACAGGACTGAAAAATAAACTAAACGCTGAAATTGATGATTTAATCTCGCGGGATTTTTCGGTTTTTCAGTGCGGAATGGCTTTAGGCTCGGACATGCTTTTTGCCGAAGCCGCGCTTGAATTTAAAAAAAAATACCCCCGCGTGAAATTCAACGCAATTATCCCCTGTACAGGGCAGGAGAAATCGTGGAATCAAAAACAACGGGAAAAATATCATTATCTGCTTGAAAACGCAAGCGAAATTAAATTTCTCAGCAATTCCGCATATTTCGATGGGTGTATGCAAATTCGTAACAGGTATCTTGTGGAAACCTGTGACCTTTTATTAGCCGTTTATGACGGCAAAAGGGGGGGAACTATGCAGACAGTGGAGTATGCAAAAAAGAACAATAAAAAAATCAGGATTATAGACCCCGGGACGTTACTGCGGGTGACGTTGTTTGAGTAAATGAATCGAGGTTGCGCTTTAACAACAAGGTGAATTTATATTTTGATAATATGCAAATACATTACATTATAAGCATTTTCCGTCAGAACAAAACAAATTAAACGAGGTAACTATTCTATGCTTGAATATGATGAAATAAGAGCCGACCTTCTCGCCATAAAGCCTGAAATAACCGAGCTGTCGGAGGCTTTGGGGCTTGCGAGGCTTGAAAAAGAAATCGCCGAGCTTGACGGGTTGTCGTCGGGAGCGGACTTTTGGAACGACGCAGACAATGCGAGGTTGGTAAATCAAAAGCTCGGCGCTATGAAAAATACCCGCGATGCTTTCTTAAAGTTACAAAACGATTTCGAAGATGCTGTAACTATGGTCGAGCTTGCGGAGGAGGAGGGCGACCCGTCGCTTGCTGATGAAATAACCGAAGCCGTCCGAAGGGTTAAAGCCGAGCTTGAAAAGCAAAAGCTTGTAACCCTGCTTTCGGGGGAATACGACGGCAGGAACGCCATTATTACCCTCCACGCGGGCGCGGGCGGGACGGAGGCTATGGACTGGGTGGAAATGCTTTACCGCATGTATACTCGCTGGGCGGAGCGGCATGATTTCAAGGTTGAATTACTTGACTATCTTGACGGCGAGGAGGCGGGCATAAAAAGCGTGTCGGTGCTGATTGCAGGGCAGAATGCCTACGGCTTGTTAAAGTCGGAGCATGGGGTTCACAGGCTTGTGAGGGTTTCGCCGTTTGATTCTTCGGGGCGCAGGCATACAAGTTTCGCCAGCCTTGAGGTTATGCCGGAAATTGACGAAGACGTAAATATAGAAATCCGTGACGAAGATATAGATTTTGAGGTTTACAGGGCAAGCGGTGCCGGAGGACAAAAGGTTAATAAAACAAGCTCCGCCGTGCGGATTACCCACAAGCCGACGGGAATAGTCTGCGCCTGTCAGACCCAAAGAAGTCAGTTGCAAAACCGTGAATACGCCATGCGTATGCTTAAATCCAAGCTGATTGAAATTAAAGAGCGGGAGCATCTTGACAAAATCTCGGACATAAAAGGCGAGCAACTGCAAATCGCCTGGGGGGCACAAATCCGCTCTTATGTTTTTATGCCTTATACCATGGCGAAAGACCACAGAACCGGCTTTGAAATCGGGAATATAAACGCGGTTATGGACGGCGAACTTGACGGGTTTATAAACGCCTATTTAAAGGCTAAGAGTTTGGAGAAGAATTTTTAGAGCTTATACAAAAAAACCTGTCCATTTTGACGAACAGGTTTTTTAATGTTTTATTAATTATTTCAGCGCTTCCTCAATCGCCACCGCACAGGCTACCGTTGCACCGACCATCGGGTTGTTACCCATTCCGATTAAGCCCATCATTTCAACGTGTGCCGGAACACTTGAACTACCCGCAAACTGCGCGTCGCCGTGCATCCTGCCCATAGAGTCGGTAAGTCCGTATGAAGCCGGTCCCGCCGCCATGTTATCGGGGTGCAGGGTTCTGCCGGTTCCGCCGCCCGAAGCCACAGAAAAATATTTCTTGTTGTTTTCCGTTGACCACTTCTTGTAAGTGCCCGCCACAAGATGCTGGAATCGGGTGGGGTTGGTGGAATTACCTGTTATGGAAACTTCCACCGCCTCTTTTTTCATGATTGCCACACCCTCGGTTACATCGTCGCAACCGTAGCATTTTACCTTAGATTTGTCGCCGTCGGAAAAGGCGACTTCTTTTTTTATCTTTAAATCATCTTTTTGAATGTCGTACTCAGTTTCAACATAAGTGAAACCGTTGATTCTAGAAATAATGTAAGCCGCGTCTTTACCGAGACCGTTGAGTATAACCCTCAAAGGTTCTTTTCGGGCTTTATTAGCGGTGCGGGCAATACCGATTGCACCTTCTGCCGCCGCAAAGCTTTCATGTCCCGCGAGAAAACAAAAACACTTGTTTTCTTCCTCTAAAAGCATTGCGCCTAAGTTTCCGTGACCGAGCCCCACGTCGCGGCTTTCGGCTACCGAGCCGGGTATGCAAAACGCCTGTAAGCCTACGCCGATTGTAGCGGCGGCTTTTGCCGCCTTGGAAGCGCCTGTTTTAAGCGCGATTGCCGTACCGAGCGTGTATGCCCAAACCGCGTTTTCAAAGGCGATGGGCTGTACGCCCTTAACGATTTCCTCCACGTTAATGCCTTTTTCAAGGCATAAATCCCGCGCCGCCTCAAGGCTGTTAAAGCCGTACTCTTTAAGGCAGGCGTTTATTTTCTTTTCACGCCTGTCCTGACCCTCAAATTTTATATTAGACATGTATAAATTTCCTTTCGTTTAATTTTAACTGACTTTAGTAATTTATCCGTTACGGTTCAATCGGAATGATAATAGCGAGTATAAGGTACGCTAAAAGATTTACCCCTGGAATAAAAATCACGAGCACGCAAAAAATGTTAGGGTCGATTCCGAAATATTCTCCCATACCGCCGCAAATTCCCGCTAACCACCTATTATTTCTTGAGCGATAAAGTTTTTTCTGCATAACGGAATTTCACCTCATTCTTCGCGCGGGTCAATATACTTAGCCGCTTCGTCAAACCTGCCGTACTGCCCGATGTTTGCCTTATAAGCCTCGTCGGGGGTTTTGCCGCGGCGTATGTCTTCAAGCATTTTTCCTACTTTTACGAACTGATAACCAATCACCTCGCCGTTTTTATCCAAGCCGAGCTTGAGAATATAGCCCTCTGCCATTTCCATATAGCGCACGCCCTTGGCTTTGGTGGAGAAAATCGTGCCGACCTGCGAGCGCAAGCCCTTGCCGAGGTCTTCAAGCCCCGCTCCGACGGGGAGACCGCCCTCCGAGAAGGCTGTTTGGGTGCGTCCGTAGATGATTTGTAAGAATAATTCCCTCATGGCAACATTAATCGCGTCGCATACAAGGTCAGTATTCATGGCTTCGAGAATAGTTTTGCCCGGCAAAACCTCTCCCGCCATAGCCGCCGAATGGGTCATACCGGAACAGCCGAGCGTCTCAACCAGCGCTTCTTCGACAATGCCGTCCTTGACGTTAAGGGTCAGCTTACAAGCTCCCTGTTGAGGGGCGCACCAGCCTACGCCATGCGTAAGCCCGCTGATGTCCTTGATTTCGTAAGCCTTTACCCACTTTCCCTCCTCGGGAATGGGCGCGGGACCGTGGCTGGCGCCTTTAGCGACCATACACATGTTTTCTACTTCGTGTGAATAGCTTATCATACGTTCAAATTCCTTTCCTCAGAGTAGCGCGGCTTGAATCTTGCTACCCTTAATATAATGACCTTTTTATTATACACTATTATCCCAAAATTTACAAGTGTTTTTTTACTTCTTCCTGTTATCCACAACCCTCTTGGCTTTCCCCACATGTCTTACAAGACTTTTCGGCTCTACCAACGACACCCTGACGTCAAGTCCCAGGACGGTTTTTAAATCGTGCCTTATTTTTGCCCTCAACGCCTCAAGTCCCGCATAACTTTCCAAAACCGAGCCGTCCACAAGCTCAACCTTTACCTCAAGGCTATCGTGCGCGCCGTCCCTGTCCACCACTAATTCGTAATAAGGCGCGACCTGCTCAATTGTCATTATTACGCTTTCAATCTGTGACGGGAAGACGTTTACGCCGCGAATTTTCAGCATGTCGTCGGTACGTCCGGTGGTTTTGTCCATTCTTGCATGGGTTCTGCCGCATTGACATTTTTCATAAGTAAGGCGGGTTATATCCCGTGTACGATAGCGCAAAACAGGCAAACCCTCTTTTGTCAGCGTTGTAATAACTAATTCTCCCTTTTCACCCTCCGGTAAAATCTCGCCTGTATCGGGGTTTATTATTTCGGGGAGAAAATGGTCTTCGTTGAAATGCAGTCCGCGCCTATATTCGCACTCGCCCGAAACCCCGGGTCCCATAACCTCGCTCATTCCGTAATTGTCAGTAGCGAATAATCCAAGGGTTTTCTCAACCTGTGAGCGCATTTCCTCGGTACAGCCCTCCGAGCCGAAAAGCCCGAGCCTAAGCTTCAAGTCTTTACTTGCCCCCATTTCGGCGGCTATTTCGCCTATATGCAGGGCGTAAGACGGCGTAGCAATCAGCACCGTCGTCCCGAAGTCACGCATTAACATAACCTGCTTTTCGGTATTGCCTGAAGATATGGGGATAATTGACGCCCCCACTTTCTCCAAAGCGTAATGCAGTCCCAACGCACCCGTAAACAGCCCGTATCCGAAAGCCACCTGCGCTATATCATTATCGGTTGTCCCTACTGCCACGATTAAACGCGCTACGCAATCGCTCCAGATTTCAAGGTCTTTTCTTGTATACCCCACCACCGTCGGTTTTCCTGTCGTCCCTGATGACGCGTGCAGGCGCAAAATTTCTTTCATAGGCACGGTAAACATTCCGAAAGGATAATTTTCACGAAAATCCTCTTTTAACGTAAACGGCACATTCTTTAAATCCGATAAGGTTTTTATATTTTCGGGTTTAAGTCCCGCGCTGTCGAATTTCCGCTTATAAAGCGGCGACTTTTCATAGCATAATTGGGCTGTTTTTTTCAGCCGTTCAAGCTGTAAGGTTTCAAGCTCATTGCGCGGCATGGTTTCGGCGTTTTTATCGAAAAACATGGTGGCTCTCCTATTTAGTTTGGTTGTTTGTGTGTGTCTACCAGGTGATATCGCAATTTGGTAAAGATGATTGAAGTGCATATACTTGATTTGGTTACCCCGCAAATCCAAATACGTAACATTCTGCGGTATTTCACCGCTTTGCACCATTTCGGCAAGCCGTTTATCGGTTATATTCCACCTACGTAAATCCACTCTTATTTCTTCTGTAGATACAGGCAAGGGTTGTGTGGATTCCGCAGTTTCTTCCGGTGTAGTTGTCGGTTCCGGCGTGGTAGTTATCGGAGATTCGGTTTTAGGCTCTTCCGTGCATTCGCCGGGGGTAAGGGCGACGTCTTCATTTTGCGGCTGCTCGGGTTTCACAGCCCGAAAAAATTAAGATTTCTGCAAATATAGCGGCTACTACAATGATTGAAATAAGCTTTTTAGTGTTCATGATAATTCTCCTTTATGTTATATTTTCAAATGCTCAAGGCATTTAAACATCTCGTCCACCTGAGCCTTATCCGGCTTTGCCGTGACAAGGCTGACAGCGGGTACAATGATGAGCGAAACAACCATAAGCACCGCGCCGAAGTTGACAGGAGAGGCAAGGTTGAATCCGCCGATAACCCACGCGGGTTTGAATATAAGATGCAAAACCGACGCGGCAGAAGCCAAAATAAAGCTCACCCAGACCGAAGCCTTTGTGGTCTTCTTCCAAAAAAGCCCGTACATGAACGGCGCAAGGAAAGCCCCCGAAAGCGCCCCCCACGAGTATCCCATAAGGTCTGAAATCAGCGCGTTCCTGTTAAGCGCGATAAGCACCGAAATAAATATAAATACGCCTATAAAAACCCGCATAATCAAAACCGACTTTTTCTCGTCTATTTTATCTTTGAACATAGGCTTAATCATATCTATGGTCAGCGTCGAGCTCGAGGATAAAACCAACCCCGCAAGTGAGGACATCGACGCGCTGAGGACTAACACCACAACGATTCCGAGCAGAATTACCGGGAGCTGTTCCATCATAGCCGGTATAATTTCATCAAATGCGCCGCCTGACGGGGCGTCTCCCGTCCAAAAGATTCTGCCGAAAGCGCCGAGGAAATAACACCCGCCCGCTATTATAACCGCAAAAACCGTGGAGATTACCGTACCCGCCTTGATTGAACGCTCGTCCTTTATGGTATAAAACTTATGCACCATTTGCGGAAGTCCCCATGTTCCGAGGGAGGTTAAAATCATAACCCCGAGAAGATTAATCGGGTCAGGTCCGAAAAATGAGGTAAACGCGCCGTTCATTCCCGCAAAAGCGCCCGTAGTGTTCTCAACCTGTGATAATTCAGCAACCGCGCTTGTAAAGCCGCCCTTTAAGTTCAGCGTCGCCATGATAACGGCGACAATTCCGACTAACATAATCACGCCTTGGAACAGATTATTGTAAGCGGTCGCCTTATATCCCCCCAAAATAACATAAACCGCCGTTACTGCCGCTATACCTATTACAAAATAAGCATAGCTGTCATCGCCCGTCCCGAAAGCCGTTGCGAACAGCCGCGAAAGACCGTTATAAATAGAAGCCGTATAAGGAATTAAAAACACAAACACAATAACCGCCGAAACGGTTTTTATTGCCTTACTCATATAGCGTTTTTCAAAAAAGTCGGGCATGGTCGCACTGCCGAAGTACTGTGTCATTACGCGAGTACGCCGCCCTAAAACCGCCCATGCCGCTAAAGAGCCGATAAATGCGTTAGCAAGTCCAATCCATACCACAGACAGCCCGTAAGCCCAGCCGAACCGCCCCGCGAACCCGACGAAGACCACCGCCGAGAAGTAAGATGTGCCGTAAGCAAAAGCGGTAATCCACGGTCCGAGCGTCATTCCGCCTAAAACAAAGTCGGAAACCGTCCTTGATTTCCTTGTAAAATAAATTCCTGTGAATACCACAAGCGCTATGTAAACCGCAGTTATTCCGATGATGATTCCCATGCTTATTCTCCTGTTTTAAGTTGCATATTATTTCACTATGGCAATATAATATAATCCGATTAACTTAAAATCTATAGGATTTTAAGTTAATTATATTCCTACGAAATTATATCAAATTATAGTATGTTTGTCAATGTCCCGCCGCCTCTATTTTTTAAATATAAAAACCTTGCTTAGTATATAATTAAGCACTAATACGGCAACACTCACCAAAACGCGGGCTAAAAGCTCATGCCAACCGCCTTTTAAGCCCGCCAAATCCACCAGTAAAAACATTGCCGCCAAGTCAACCGACAGCGTAAAAAGCCTTGCTACATAAAACCCAAAAAACTCGCGGATAACGCCCGAAATATTCTCCTGCTTACTTTTAAACACCCAAATCTTATTTGTTATATAAGCAAAAGTTACGGCGCAAATCCACGAAAACGCAACAGGCAGGGCGGTCGCCGAAATAACGCTCTCAGGCAAAATCAACCTGAAGAGAAAATACGATACGAATGATATTACAGTCGTCAGTACGCCGAAAATCACGTACAGCGCAATTTCTCTCTGCTGTTCCGAAAGATTTTTTCTGTTTTTGGGATTAATGGCAAAAAGTATTGTTTTTAAGTATTTTATCAAATCAGATTCTCCGAAATTACAGGGGCGAGGCTTTTTAAAAACAGCCCCGCCCCTGATTTTTTAATTATTCAACTATTCCGTCTTCTTCCGGATTTTGAACAGTGCCGGGAGCTTTTTTCTCGCCGAGGAAATGCTCCAGCTCGTCGTCGTCAACCACATCGTCAAAATCGTCGAATTCATCAAAGTCGATGTCATCGTCTGCGGACAGCCTGTTTTTAATAACCAACGCCGCGAAAATCGCGCCGCCCAAAATAGCCAAAATCCCTAAAATTAAAAATCCTGCGCCTTTTCCCATAGCTTTACACCCGTCCTTTTCAAAATTTTGTCATTTTCTATAATACCATAAATTTATTATTTTGTCAACAAATTTATGCCCTCTATATTTCGCCCGCTAAATTCATTATTATTGAAATGGCGGCAATTGGTGCGGTTTCAGCTCTTAAAATAAGCTTACCGAGACTTGCGGTGATAAATCCTTTACCTTCCGCCGCCTCAATTTCACCATATTCAAAGCCGCCCTCGCTACCGATAAAAATATCAACCGACAACTCCCGTATACCTTTAAGTTTCAAAATATCATTGATTCTCGCGCCGCCGTTCTCATAGAATATTATACCCAAATTTCCCGTTTTATAAAGTTCGAGCGCACTTTTAAATTCTGTAAATCCATGCACTTTCGGGATTATTCCTCGCCCCGACTGCTTTGCGGCGTTTTCAGCTATTTTTTGCAGACGCAAAAGCTTGTTAAATTTAGAATTATTCGGTCGTGAAACACAGCGCTTTGAAATGACGGGAATAATTTCCGAAACACCAAGTTCGGTAGCTTTTTGCACGATAAAATCAAGCTTTTCAAGCTTGGGTACGCACTGGAATAATCTGATATAAATTTTAGGCTCGGAATCATTATCACGTTTCTCCAAAACCTTGAATTCTATCTTGTTTTTGTCGATTGAAATTATTTCCGACGGGTAATCACAACCCAAACCATCGCACAAAACAACTTTTTCGCCCGCTTTCATGCGTAAAACATCTGAAATATGTTTAGCGTCGTCCCCGAATATTCCGGTTTCCCCGCCGACCATTAATTTTTCATTTACGAAAAATCGCGGAAATTTTAAACTAATTAAATCCATGCTCGTTTATCTCCGAAAAAAGTCTGTTGATTCTTTGATGCAGTTTCTCGTATTCAGGCTTTTTAAAGCCCGCATCATTGTCAAGAAACCGTTTTGCCAATTCCTTAGTTTGGTCAACCAAGGAAACATCCTCCGCGAAAGTCGTTGTTTTAAGCTCAGGCAAACCATGCTGTTTTGAGCCGAAAAAGTCACCCGGTCCGCGTAACTTTAAGTCCTCGTTGGCAACCTCAAAGCCGTTTGAAGTCCTTGTCATGGTTTCAAGTCGCGCCTTGGTATAAGGCGTTACGCTATCGGTCACAAGTATGCAGTAGGACTGCTTTTCTCCCCGCCCTACCCGCCCGCGCAACTGATGCAATTGCGACAAACCGAAACGCTCGGCATTCTCTATAAGCATAATCACGGCGTTCGGAACGTCTATTCCGACTTCTATAACCGTAGTTGAAATCAAGGCGGATATATTACCTTTTTTGAATTCAGCCATAACCGCATCCTTTTCCGTCTGCTTCATTTTTCCGTGGAGCAGACCCACGTTTATGTCTTTTAAATAGGTGCTTTTAAGTTCATTGTAATAATTCACCGCGCTGACTTTTTCATTAGGTTCGCTGTCACCGTCGCCGATTAAGGGGCAGACTATATAAGACTGACTTCCCGCGGCGGCATTTTTCAGTATAAATTTATACAACCGCTCGCGATAGCTCGTATCTACGGCGTAGGTGTTGATTGGGATTCTGCCTTTGGGCATTTCGTCAAGCAGTGAAATATCCAAATCTCCGTAAATAATCAGCGCCAACGTCCTTGGAATAGGCGTTGCCGACATGACCAGCGTGTGTGGATTCTCTCCCTTGGAAATCAGGGTTCCGCGCTGATTAACACCAAATCTGTGTTGCTCGTCGGTAATTACCAACCCGAGGTTGCAAAATTCTACCCCTTTTTGAATGAGCGCCTGCGTACCCGTTATAACGCCCGCCTCTCCGCTTTTAATACGTTCTTTCGCCGCTTTTTTCTCCGCCGCCGAAAGTGAACCGGTCAATAACTCCACCCTTACTCCGAGAGGCTCTAAAAACCCTTTCAGCGTATTGCAGTGCTGTACCGCCAAAAGCTCGGTCGGCGCCATAAAAGTAGACTGAAAGCCGTTTCTGTAAGCAAAAAAGCAGACGGCGGCGGCGACCATAGTTTTCCCGCTTCCTACATCCCCCTGCAAAAGCCGATTCATCGGCACACATTTTTGCATGTCGCTTATGCAATCCGCGACAGCGCGTTTTTGGGCGTTTGTAGCCTCAAAGGGCAGGGTCTTAAAAAACTCGGTTAAATCCCGCTCTCCCATTAAAGTTCCGGTTAATTTACGGTTGCGGGTCTTCAGCATGGTCATTCCAAGCTGTAAAATCAAAAGCTCCTCGAAAGCAAGCCTTCTTTTCGCCGCCTCCGATTCTTCAATTGACGACGGGAAATGTATTTTTTCTATTGCTGATTTTTTAGTTAAAAGTGAAAATTCCTCTAAGATTTCTTTCGGGAATACTTCTTCTTCATCAAAACAAGCCGAAAATTCGGATAACGCAGTTTTCAAATTATTCGCAATCATATTTTGAGATAAACCCGCCGTAAGGCGGTATTTCGGAATCAGTGCGTTAATGGCATTTTCTTGGATAAAGCTTGGGGATGATATTTCCCGCATAAGCTCGGTTCCTCCTGCTTTGCCGTGGAAAACATAACTTTCCCCAATGACAAGTTTGTTGAAATTATACTCAGAGTTAAAAAAAATACAGATAAATTCACTTTCACCATCGTCTAATACGACCTTATAAATACCGAGCCTGCCGCCCGACGCAAAAAACGGCGAAAGCTTTTTAACCACCCTTGCCTTTACAGTACATGCTTCGCCGATTTCAGCCTCACTTATTTTAATCGGCGCGGTATAATTAATATAACCGCGCGGGAAATGAAAAATCAAGTCCCGCACGGTGATTATACCTACTTTTTTATAAAGCGCGGCGCGCTTGACTGAAATACCGCGCAGACTTGTAAGTTCATTGTTTAACATAATTTTTATTTTAACCGGTTGTGTCGTCAGGCTCATATTTTATTTCACTAAGAATCCGAAACGCGAATTCAAGTTCATCGGCAGTAAGTGCTAAAGGGTCTTCGGTTTGGTCGATTTTTACATAATATGAAAGATTATTTTCAACTCCCTGCCGAAAGAATGTCCATTCCGCTAAATTAACAGGCTGTGAATCTTGGTTATTCCCAACGGTTTTAATACTTAAAAGCAGTTGGTCCACCTCGTCAATCGGCCCGTCCGCCCTGAAAAAACTCACGGTCTCTTCATCAAAATCGACCTTAACCGTCACACTTCCCACCCATCTCGGCGGAAGAAGAAACACATAGTCGCATCTTTCGGTATAATAGGAATAGTGCCTGTCCTCAAGCCTTCCGCTTTCAAGATTTCGCCAAATGACAGGACGCAATTTTTCCGAGTTCGGCAGATTACCGTAACCGGGGAATTCCCCCGCGCTTGAAGGAATCTCTATTATTCCGTTACCGTCTATGTCCCGGGGGTTGGCAAGCTCTGTTAAGGGGTTGGTAATGCGAAGCGCCCTGGCAGGGTTGTCAGGATTGAAAATCATCGGATTCCGCAGTCGTGTACCACTGTAATAAAGCACATCAGTGCCGAAATTGTCGGCGTTGTCATACTTCCTGTGGTTGATAAACAAAGCGGGAAGCCCTCTCACAATTTCGCCCTGCATGATTCCGGTATATTCCCCTGCCGATGGGTCAAGCTCGTACCATACGTCCATTGAGAGCTGTCCGTCCCTGATGTTGCAAAACACCGCCTCCGCCGATTCCGCAAAGCGGTAATTTCTGATAATCATGAGCTCTTTTATGTCTTTGCCGAAGAAATAATCCACCTGCATGAATGAATAAAAATCGTCAAATTGCTTGACCGGTCGGTCGTAGATGTTGCTTATAACCATGAGCTTTTTTTCGTTTTGGCTGATGGAATAGCTTATAATCAGGGTGGTTTCCTCGTCCTCTCCAAATTCCTCAAAGCTCACGCTTTCTATATCAGTTCCGTCGGCAAGCGAAAGGTCGTAGAGCGACTCCCAAACGCCGTCGTCGTTTTTATAAAGAAAGTTTACCCAAAGCGAACGGGGTATGTTTGCCCCCGAAATCTCATAAAAAACAATTGCGGCGTCCTCTTCGTCGCCGTAAACCACAAAGGCGCTTCTGTGTTCGCCGCTTCTCGGATATTTCAGTTTAAATCCGGCACCTTTACTGTCGGTCAAGGCTTTATAGATTGCCGACTGCTGGTCGGTAAGACGCGGGGGGGAAAGCAGGTCTTCTACAGTGCCGAGCCCGAAACCGCACCCCATCGTTATTACAAAAATCCCTGCTAAAATAAACGTCCAAATGCTATGTTTTACTCCCTTTACCTTAGGAATCATCACTCGGCGTCCGCCTCCCCGTCGATTTTAACCCTTTCGCTTTTATACCTTGTCATACAAGCAAGGAAAACTAAAAGCGCGATTGCCTCAGAGGCGGCAAGCATATCGGGCATAATAAACCTTGTGGTATCGGAACGCAGTAAATTGTCCCGCATAACCGTAGGCGAGCCAAGCCAAAAAATCATCTTTGCCGTTATTTCAGAAGCCGCAATCGTAGCCGCGAAAAAACCAAAAATGCAGGCTTTTGCACGGGTGGATTTGCTCTCGGCGCGCAAAAACATTCTCCCCGCCGAAAGGTAAAAAAGCGCTAAAAATACAATCAAAATCAGCCTTACAATATGCTCCGGCATACTTAGAATGATGTAATTATCAAGGAAAATATCCATAAGCCTTATTATATAATAACCCGACAGCCCCAGCAAAGCAATCCCGATTGACGGGAGCGCCCTTCTGCGGAAAAGCAGGGCAACCCCTGCATAGCCGTAAGAGAACATTCCGAGAGCTACTGTAACCTTTTCGTGCAGACTAAACCCTAAAAAGCCGTTATAAACCGCAGTATAAATAACCGCAAAACCCGCTAATAAAAACATAATTCCGCAAAGCGCAGCGTCGGCATCATCAAAATGCCCCATTCTTTTAGTGAAAAACCGGGTTTTTCTGCGTTTTTCGATGAGCGTTAAAATAATAAATCCCAAAAGTGACACGCCTAAAACAATATAATGCAGATATTTTAAAATACCCGCATGATGGTCAAAAAAACCTGTGCTGAAATCAATAGTTTCCGAAATTAACTGGACGTAACGGACAACAGTCGCCCCGGCGCAAGCTATAATAAAAAAAATAATTAAAAATGAAAGCTTTTTTTTCATTCACAGAAGCTCCCTTTGTTTATATTTAGTGTATATTAATCGTTGGACAAGCATATATTGTTTCGATATGGCATGTTTAGCGCATTACCTTATTCATTATAGCTCATTTTTAACCGCAAGTCAATGAAAATTAAGTGAAAACCCAAAACGAAAGGAAGGTCAAAAATGAAAAACGTTGTTTTAATCCTTATTATGTTCTGCTCTCTGCTGTTATTAACGCCTTTTTTATGGAATCGGGCGTTTCCTCACGGGGCAATTTCAGCGGCTACCGAATACTCCGTGCCTGAAAATTTTCGGCTCGCGCTTACAGAAAACGGCGAAATAATTGAAATTGTCGAAATAAGCAGGGTGGATTATCTAATCGGCTGTCTTTACGCCCAGATTCCGCCCGGTTATTCCCTTGAAACGTTAAACGCGCAAGCCGTCGCCGCGCATACCTACGCGTTAAGGATTGCTTTAAACAACAAAAATTCCCCGCAATACACCCTTAACGGTAAAAGCGCCGACATTTCCGACAACAGCGTAACCTGTCAGCCTTTTTTCACCCAAGAAAAAGCCCGCGAGTATTACGGCGAGGAATACAATCTGTATTACGACAAAATAAGGCAAGCCGCCGAATACGGCGCGGCGCGGGTCATACTCTACGGTGCAGAGCCGATTTACTCGGTATATCACAGTGTTTCGGCAGGGGCGACCAATACGGCGCGTTATATATGGGATGTGGATTTCCCCTATCTGAAAAGCGTTCCGAGCGACTGGGACAGAGAATTCATTCACTTTATCAGCACTAACGAATTTACAACCAACGAAGTTCGTAAGCTTTTATTAAGCTACGACCCCAATATAATCATGCCGCTTGACTACGCCCTGTGGTTTTCCGAATACGCCGCCGACCCGAGCGGGTACGTCATGGCGGTGAGCGCGAGAAACCAGACCCTTTCGGGCGGCGACCTCTGGCGGCTTTTAAACCTACGCTCCGCCGCTTTCGTGATTGAATACACCGGCAGCGTTTTCACGGCGACCACAAAAGGGCACGGTCACGGCGTAGGTTTAAGCCAGTTCGGCGCAGATTATATGGCGCAAAGGGGATATACCGCCGAAGAAATACTGAATTATTATTACACCGATGTGGTTATTGTTCCCTGCTGATTGGTGATTAATCTAAAGGTATCCCCACGGACTTACTGCCGTGCCGTTCTCGCGAACTTCAAAATGCAAATGCGGACCTGTAGACCAGCCCGTACTTCCCACCAGACCTATCACATCGCCTTTTGTGACCTCCTGCCCGACCGAAACATTCGCACTTTGCATGTGAGCGTAAAGGGTAGTCACTCCGCCGCCGTGGTCAATAACTATGTAAGTGCCGTAGCCGCCGCCCCAGCCCCCGATGTTTGCCACAATTACCGTACCCGACTGCACCGCATAAATAGGCGTACCGTTAATACCCGAATTTCCTACGTCGATTCCGCGGTGCATACCGCCTCTCCACGGGTCGTAGCCGTAGTCACAGGTAATCATTCTGAAACGGTTTTCCAAAGGCCACATAAAACCGTCGCCGGAATAATTGGGGCGGTCTAAGCTTTGCTTTTCCAAAATGAGGGCGCTGACTAATCTGTTTGCCTCCTCGATTTCGGCTTCGGTTGCGTTATACTGACGGTACATGTTATTAATAGCACCCTGAAGCTCCGATATGTCGGCGGCATATTCAAGGAGTACGCTCTGCTCCCTTTGTTTCTCGGCGTCAAGGCTTACCATACCCTCGTTAAGCTCCGATAACTTTTCTTCAAGCACGGCTTTTTCCTGCTCGCAGGCGACACGGTCAAGGTCAAGCTGTGCCTGTAAGTCTTTAAGCGCCTCAATAAGCCGCTCCTGCTCGCGTATTGCATCAAGCAACTCGTTCATGAATTCGACGTTTAATTCCCCCGCCTTACGTAAAACCTCCGTGCGGAATACAAGGTCAAAAAAATCGGCAGAGCTCAAAATAACGTCTAAATAACCTTGCCTGCCGGTCATATAGTCGCTTTTAACCATTTGAGCGAACTTTTCTATATTTTCCTCGTTCTCCTCGTCTAAGGCTTTTATTTTTTCATAAGAGCGCTCAATTTCCGCCTCGGTATCGGCAATGTCTTCGAGAAGACTGTTTATTTCAGCCTGTTTGTTGTTTATTGCTTCTTTTTGCAGTTCTATGACTTCATTAAGCGCGCCTATACGCGCCTGAACGCCGTTCATTTTTTCCTCAATCAGAACTTTCTGTTGTTCTAAGTCGCCCACTTCACTTTGACTTACCTTTATTCTTGCTTCACGCTCGCGGTTTTCCGCCTGTAACTTGTCGGCTCTTTCATTTGCCTGCCTGATTCGCTCGTCAATATCATCGTGAGAAGTTCCGCTCGCGACCAAAGGCAGGGTCAGGCATACGGCAAGAATTAAAGCCGTGAGCCGCTTGATGTTAAATCTTATGTACTTTTTCATTTTTCTTGCGTTCATTTTTTACGTCCTTTCTGTCAAAATACGTTTTTACAGACGCGCAATGCGCGCTCCTACCTCTTCTTGTCCACCGAAAAAAGTATGTCCTCAAGGTTGTACCTTGTATTTTCGCCGTCGGTTTCATCTTCGTCCCGCAAAAGCCGGTCAAGGTTCGGAATGGCGGAGGTTTGCGAAATTCGGGCACCGACGCTTTTTTTCGGCATGTATTGTCTTACGTTTTCGGTTATCGGTTCACTGCTTACTTTGGCTTGGGCTGACTGCTCGGCTTGAACCGTGCGGACTATTTGGCTTATATCGCTCGTGTTAAAATCGCCCGTATCTTCAAGTCCCGCAAGCCCCGGAGAGCGGACGCCTTTTTGAGCATTAACGGCGGCAATTGCCTCGTTAAGCCGCTTTTGCGACAGGGGCGCGGAGCGCGGTTTCTCGGATTTTGCAGAATTTACATTTACCGATTTTGAAGTCGGCGACTTGAAGAGGGGGTAATTATCCTTTTCGATTATGTCTTTTTGCCTTTTTTCGTTAGCTGTTTCAGCCCTGAGGGCTAATTTTTCAGCATAACTGTCTTTATAACCGTCATCTTTACTGTCAGAAAAATCTGAAAAGTCGGGAATCGCCTCGGTTTTGGAATATGCGCTTATGGCGGCGGACATTTTTTGCCTCGGTATATAGGTGGGAATCTCGTCCTGTTTTTTCACGGGGGTTATTTCTTTTTCTCTTCGACCTTTTCCGGCAGATGTGAAAGCAGACTTTGCAGCCTCATAAATCAATATAATAACGCAGGGTATAACCGCTATTACTAAGACCCCCGCAGGCGACTTTACGAAACTTATAAGCGCCCCTAAAAAGCTACTGTAATGGGTGGCTTTCCCCACAATTTGGCTTTGGGTGAGGGTGATTTCCGTCCCACGCTCGCTTATTGCGCTGAACCCGTAAACGTTATCGTTATACCGCGTTGAAACAATTTCTGCTATGCCCGCCCTGTTATCGGAGTTCTGAAAGACCACTATATCCCCTTCGGTTATTTGCTCAAAGGGAACCTTTGAGGTTATCAGCGCCGTTCCCGGCTGTAAGTCTTCCACGGCGTCGGTTTTTACTATGTAAATATTTTTACCGAAAAGGCTGGGTGCGTCGCCGCCGAAAGAAAAAATAAGCGACAGGGTAAGCAAAAACAAGGTCAAAAGCGCAAGGAAACCGCAAGCTCCGCGAACAAACAGCTCGGCAGGCTTTCTTTTGAGCTCTATAAAAATCGCTCCTTTCTTAAAATTTCTATTGACAAAACTAAAAATTTGTTGTAAAATATATCATACATGTTCGAGTTTTATATATTTTTGAATTATTATTGATTATTATAACATTAAAAAAGGCTTTTTGCAAGTAGTGTTTTAAAAACAAATATGCTGGAATAGCTCAGTTGGTAGAGCAGTGCATTCGTAATGCACAGGTCGCGTGTTCAAGTCACGTTTCCAGCTTTCACAAGCGCGGCAGATTGCCGCGCTTTGTGTACGCCCGTTTTAGGGCGTTTTTTTATTTAATTCACATTATTAGCCGCCGTCTGCCTGAACTCGGTCGGCGTTAAATTTTTACTGTTTTTAAAAACCCTGTTAAAAGTCGCTATGCTTTGAAACCCCGATTCTAACGCGATTTCGGTTATGGGGGATTCGGAATTTATAAGCATAGCTTCGGCTACCTTTATTCTGACACGAGTTAGATAATCATAGAAAGACATTCCCGCGAACCGCTTAAACCAACGGGTAAAATGATACTTGCTGAATCCCGATATGCCCGAAACATATTCCAGCGAAAGGTCGTCCCTGTAGTGCTGATGTATGTATTCGATACAGCGGTTGAAGTTTACGACATGCGCCTTTCTTTTTATTAAATGCTCGGATAAATTCAAAGAAAGCGCCCCGACGGCGTTCTCCTGTTGTTTTCTTGCAATTAAAATTGTTAAACTTATTAATTTTGCGGTAATGCTTGCTTCATAATATTCACGCTTTTTTTCATATTCATCCAAAGAATCAAGTAGCAACGATTTTACGGCTCGGTGAATCTCAGGGGATTCCCCGTGAGTAATCAACCTCGGCTCATAAAACATATACCGGGCGTCGGCAAGATTTCTTACCGTCTTCAAAAGAGTGAAATCAAACTGCAATGCCAATCTGCCGCCCGCTGTTTTCGGCGCGTGAACTTCATGACTTGCTCCGGAGGGGATAATGATAATGTCAAATTCTTCAAGACTATAGGCTTGCTCATTAACTTTCACGTCACAACTACCTTTTAAAGGCATAATTATTTCAATCGCGCTGTGACGATGCCCCCGGCAATCGGCGGTCTCAATGTTATTGCAGAGCGTAAAAAGTGTTGAAACGTCATATTCAGCCGTTTCGAGTATTCCCTCAAGTTTTTTGCCCATATCAGGAAAAACCCCTTATACTTTAATAACAGTACTATATATAATATAAATAATACACCACTTATCAAAAATTGTCAATAGGGAAAATTTTAGCAATATTTGATAATCCAAGGATTGAAAAAGAAAAGAGGCGTTAAAATTCACGCTTAAATAAATGGCAGGACATTTTTATGAGCAATGTTGTAAAATGCTGATTTAATGCGCATTTAGATGAAGCAAGTCAAATTTTGCGGAAAATTGTTAAATCATTTCATGAAATTTAAACAAATCCCGCCTTGAATTTTTTTGAAAAAGCCTTGCTTATATATTCTTAAACCCCTATTCATACAGGGTTTTTACCATTAAGAGAGCGTCTTTGAATTTAAGTTAAATTTTGCTGAAAAATGTTGGAAAACGCCTTTAAGCGCAATATTTGATAAAATAGGAGCAATATATGATAAGACAAAGCTTTGAATCTTTAGTATACTACTTTCATGTGGATGTATTAAACAATTTACAAAAAAGTTTTACGGAAAAATACCGTAAGCAAATCAGAAAGGTGAAAATAATACAATGTTAAAGAAAGTTCTAATTTTGACAGTTGCCGCTATGATGGCATTGACACTCGCATTTACCGCTTCGGCTGAAGATGCGGTTGGCGAAACCGATGAAATCGTTGAAGAAGACGACACTTCAGTTGAAGAAGAAGTTCTCACAACTGAAGAAGAAACTGTTAATGAAGCTGACGAAACCACAGAAGAAACCGTTAATGAAGGCTTGACAGGTGTTGAAGACAAAGGCGCAGACACCGGTGTGGGCGACGTGGCAGTTGCTTCCGCAATCGCTCTTATCGCTACTGGTGCTGTAATATTCAGCCGCAAAAAGAAGTAAGAAAAAAAGCAAAATTAAACCGGACTTTAGTCCGGTTTTTTTGTTTTATAATAATGTAGGGGCAGACAGGTCTGCCCCTACATTTCATCATGAATTGGTTATTTTAGAATGCGGTTTTATTAATCGAAATTTTCAAGGTCTCCGAAAAATTCTTCCCATTTAGCGGTACGCTCGTCAATAATTGCCTGACCGCCGGAGTTGAGATAATCCTGCATTCCGCTGTCGAATACCGAGTCGAAGTTTTCAGGACTGGTCGTAACAGAGTTTGCGAGTACGGCGTTACGTTTCTCGGGGAGGGTAGTACCCATTCCGCTCTCAGCTTCAATCGTGCCTACGTTGGGGTCTCTCTTAATACGCATGTCAAGGCTGGTCAGCTCAACCGCTCTGTGAATTACCTCGGGCGTAGTCGCAGGGAAAGAGTTGGCGACAGACGCTCTTGCGGTTTCGTCATCTCTGTAATAAATACCCTCGGAGTTGAAAGTTAAGAGGTAGTCAATGTTGTTGGGCGAGTTCATTATCATTTCCGCATAAGTCCACTGGGTTTTGCCTGTGTTGTCGGTGAAAGCGGCTTCAAATACATTATCCCTGACAGCTTCCTGTGTGGGGTCAAGCGTTCTTACCGTACCGTTTTCAAGCAACTCAAAGGTGATTCCTTCCTCACCTGAGCCGAGGTATGACCTCACGTCCTGTCTGCTGATAAAGTCAAGGTAAATGAGGGAGGCGACCGGTTCATCGTTGGTCATGGGGAAAGCAATTTTGCGGTCTACGTGGAAAGGTATAATCTTTTTGTACAAGTCGGCTTCATTCTTGAACGCGGCTACGGGAATAAATGCCGCCTCTGGTCCTACCGATACCTGCATCATGCCTTGGAGTCCCTGTTCGTTATCGCGGTAAGGATAGTTCCAGTTGTGAATCATTGAACCGACAAAGCCGGCTTTAGAGTTGTTGTCCTCAGTGGGGTCTTGCATCTCATAAAGCGGGAAATCCTGCCAAATCAGCCCCGCGTTATACCATTCATTAAGCTTTCTTACACCTTCTTTAAAGCCGGGATATAAGAAGTATCTGTCGTCAAATCCGCGTACAAACATTTCCTTGTCAGTCATGTCATTGGGGAAATAGGAAGCGAAAAGGTGGTCGGCACGCCAGCCGATATCCACGCCAATTGTAAATGGAATCATCTTGTCGGCTTGGTCGCCGAGAAGAAGTTCCGCGTTTGCCTGGAATTCATAAAGCATAGCCTCAAATTCTTCAAGGGTTGTCGGAGGCTCTAAACTAAGCTTTGCAAGCCAGTCTTCACGAACAAAGGTGTTTATTCTGTTGTCGGTGAATCTGATGCCCTCAATAGCCCAAATTGTACCGTTACTGGGGTGTTTGTTGAAATAAATCAGGTCTTCACCCAAAAGTCCCCATAAATTCGGGGCAAGGAAACCAAGCTCGTCAACAAAAGGCGCTAAGTCAATTATACCGTTCATGTCCTCGGCATAAGTAAGAATAGCTGTATAGTTATAAGTATATATGATGTCTGGCGCACTTCTTGCCGCCAAGAGGTTGTTGATTTCCTGTGCCTCTGTCCAGCGCGGAACGGTTTGGAATTCAACCTGAATGTTGTGGTCTGCGAGAACCTGTGCCTGAATCCATTTTGTCCAATAGCTGTCAAGGGGTTCTACCCTACCTGCGTCAAGTCCACGGTCAAAGATTTCAACCGAGATAGTTCTGGTGTCTTTAAATCTGTACTTACCGTCAACTATTTCCAAGCCTTCTTCTTCAAGAATTGCAGCCAGTTCATCGTCGTCAATTTCAACGGGTTCGCTGCTTACAACGGGCTCGGTAGTTTCGGGAGCGCCCCCTGTTCCCGTTGTGGTAGTGCCGCTTTCATCTTCGCTGATACAGCCAGTCAGAGCCAAAGCCATAACGCCTGCAAGCAGAAGACATAAGATTTTGCTTTTTTTCAGTTTCATGTTTTCCTCCTAAAAAATTGAATAGACTTCTTTTGAGCTTATTCACGTTTCCGCAAGTAAGCTCGGATTATAATTAATTATGACTCATCATAATTATTTATCATTATTCCTTAACAGCGCCAAGGGTCACTCCAGCGATAAAATACCTTTGCAAAAACGGATATACGCAAATAATAGGCACCATCGCGAACATAACCATAGCCATTCTCATAGACTCACCCCTGCCGAGCATGGTGTCGGGGTCGGAAAGCATGACGTCAGGCGACATTGAGTTATTCATCATGTTAAACAAGAGATATTGAATCGGGTAAAAAAACCTGTTTTGGTTCATGAACATCATAGCGTCCGAGTATCCGTTCCAACGCCCCACCGCGTAAAAAAGCAACAGCGTGGCGATAACCGGCATCGAAAGCGGAAGATATATAGAAATCATAGTTCTTACGGGACCCGCGCCGTCAAGTTCCGCCGATTCACGCAGACTGAGCGGTATTCCGTAAAAATAGCTCCGCATGATTATCATGTTGAAAACGCTCAAACAAAACGGAAGTACCAGCACTAACGGATGGTTAATGAGGTTAAGGTTCTTCAAAAGCAGATAGGTTGGTATAGTTCCCGCGCTGAAATACATGGTCAGTATTATCATGGTGTTGAAGAACTTGCGCCCTTTAAGGTTATCATAAGTAAGCGGGTAGGCGCAAATCGCCGTCATAAGTACCGAGAATATAGCGCATCCTACAGTAAGCATCGCAGTCCATGCCAACGACCAGGTATATCTTGAATCCTTTAAGATTTCGGTATAAGCGGTAAAGTCCACACCGAGCTTGCTGGCGTTATCAGACGAAACCTGCCTTACCTCAACGTCCTCGACAATAATTGTTCCGGTCAGCGTCTCTTCATCAAAGTCATTGATGAAAGTTGTATCGCCCACCTCAACCGAATCGACTTCAATCCCGGTATCCAAGCTGACTTCAACCTTGCCGAAAAGTAACGGGTCAAATTCCTCATTCAGCGGAACATATACGGTTTCGGTAACGCCGCCTTCTGTCACTTCTTTTACTATAAAGGTTTCACTGACAACACTTTGGGTACGGTTGTCAAAAGTGTTTTCTATAACCGCGGTTACAAGCATTTTAGAGCCGTCTTCATTGTATATGTAATTAAAGGCGGTATCTCTATCATAGGTTTGGGGTAAAAGCAGAACCTCGTTCCTTACAAGCGCCAGCGGGTCGCTTAACGAACGCGACAGAATATTTAATACCGGCAACAAACATATAAGTATTAAGAAAAAGCATATAGCGGCAATAATCCAGTCGCCGACTTTAGCTCCTGTTGTTTTTATCATTTCCCCACCATTCCCTTCAGGCACAAATGAGCCTTAAAAATACCTTTTAAGCAATAATTATTTTTCAAAACTCATTCCCCCTTACCAAATTCCGCGCTCGCCCGCTTTTTCGGCGATTTTGTTTGCCGCAAGCAGGAATATTACGCAGATTACCGACTGGAATAAGCCTACCGCTGTGGCAAGCGAGAATTGCAAGCCTTGAATACCGCGTTCATAAACGAAGATGGATATAACCGTCGAAACGTCACGGACAAGCGGATTCCTAAGTGCCATCGGTCGGTCAAAGTCGCTACCCAATATACGTCCGAGGCTCATGATTAAGAGAACTACAATGGTAGGTTTAAGCCCGGGAAGGGTGATGTGCCAGATTTTCCGCATACGGTTAGCACCGTCAACCGAAGCGGCTTCGTAAAGCTCAGGGTTTATACCGGTTATTGCGGCAAGATAAATAATGGTGTTCCAGCCCACGCTTTGCCAAATTCCGAGGAATACATAAGTCCAAACCCAGTGGAATGAGCTGTTAAGAAAAGGTACGGCGTCAAGCCCCATTCGCATAATCAAAATATTGACAAGACCGCTTGTAGGGGCAAAAAGATACTTTGCCAAACCGGCTATGATTACCCACGAAAGGAAGTGCGGCATGTAAGCTACGGTTTGGGTTACCCGTTTGAATTTTTTAAATGCGAGTTCGTTAAGTAAAATCGCCAGTATAATCGGCGCGGGGAATCCGAGAATCAAATCAAGCCCGTTAAGCATAAGGGTGTTACGCAGGGCATAACGGAAATCGCGGTCTGCAAAAGCCTTTGAAAACCATTCAAAACCGTAATTACCTGCCCATTCAACCTGCCAAACGGGAAGTATAATGTCATTTTTCTTAAAAGCCAGCAGAATGTTCCCCATAGGCACATATCTGAAAATAACAAAATAAACGATGGGAAGGAGTAGTAATAAATACAGCGTCCAATATCGCTTTAAGTACCTCAAATTCCTGCCGAGCCACAATCCGAATACCGGCGCTTCGGAAGTTTTTGTAATCGGTGCCGCCATTTTTCTGCCTCCCGTATGTAATTTTAAGATAAAAAACGTGAAAATCGCCTGTAACACCGAGTTTTCACGTCATTTACATAAACAATATTACCATATTTAGATGTATTTTGTCAATGTTTTTTTACAAATATGTCAAATATGTTAATTTAGCATATAAACCCCCGACCTTTTTGCGTTTTGTTTGTGCAATATGCCATGTCTGGATTTTCAGCGTACTTTTAAGATTCTGAGGGTGTTTAAAATTGCCAAAAGACTAACCCCCACATCGGCGAAAACCGCCTCGCGCATAGTCGCTATTCCAAGTGCGCCTAATATGAGAAACCCGACCTTTGCCGTCAGGGCAAAGATTATGTTCCCTTTAACTATGCGCCTTGTGCGTTTGGCGATGCTTACCGCCTCCGTAAGCTTTGACGGGCTGTCTGTCATAAGAACCACATCGGCGGCTTCGATTGCCGCGTCAGAGCCGAAACCTCCCATAGCAACGCCTAAATCCGCCCGCGCCAAAACAGGAGCGTCGTTTATGCCGTCGCCGATAAAGGCGATTTTACCCTTGGGGCGTTTTTCCGATTCCAACGCCTCGACAGCCGCTACCTTCTCTTGGGGGAGTAGCCCCGCTTTTACATAATCGGCGCCGACTTCCCGGGCAACAACATCGGCGGCATAAAGGTTATCGCCTGTTAATATCACGATTTTCCTGACGCCCGCCTTGCGAAGCCCCAAAACGGCGAATCTGCTGTCCTCTCTTATTTGGTCAGAAACAATTATACAACCTGTATATTTTTTATCAATTACTACATAAAGTTTTGTGCCTGCTCTATCAATTTCTTCAAAATCCACGCCGCTTTCTTTTAAAAATTCCGCGCTCCCCACCAATAGACTATTTTGGTTTACAACGGCGGTTACTCCCCGTCCCGCTTTTTCTTTATAATCTGAAACTTGGCTCGGTTCAATTTCACCCCCGCTTGGCATAAGCCGCCTCCAAGCCTCCCTCACCGCCGCCGCAATAGGGTGCTTTGAAAGGCTTTCCGCTTGCGCCGCCGCTTTGAGTAATTCGGTTTCGGTGAAATCGCCATGCGGAATTATTTCGGTTACTTTAAAATTGCCCTTAGTAAGCGTGCCTGTTTTGTCAAAAGCGGCTATGTCGAGCTCGGCTAAGGCTTCAAGGTAATTCCCGCCTTTTACCAATACTCCTTTTTTAGACGCCGCACCGATTCCCGCAAAAAAACCGAGAGGCACCGATACCACAAGAGCGCAGGGGCAGGATATTACTAAAAACACTAACGCCCGTCTGAGCCATTCGCTCCACTGCCCGCCAAAAAGCGACGGAATTATTCCTATCAGTAGCGCCGCAATAACCACAACAGGGGTGTAAATCCTTGAAAATGAGGTTATGAAGTTTTCTGTACGCGCCTTTTTGGACGCGGCGTTTTGGGTAAGCTCAAGTATTTTGGCGGCAGTAGATTCACCAAAGCTTTTTGTGACCTTTACCGTCAAAACCCCCGTAATATTAACACAGCCTGAAATAACCTCGTCTCCCACTCCCGCGTACCGCGGGGCAGATTCTCCCGTTAGAGCGACGGTATTAACGCTTGACTCCCCAGCGACGACTACGCCGTCAAGAGGGATTTTCTCACCGGCTCTTATTATAATAGAATCGCCGATTTTCACATCTGACGGGTTTATGACCGATATTTCATTATTTAAAAGTAAATTCGCGTAGTCCGGTCTTATGTCCATGAGCTCTGTAATAGATTTTCTGGAGCGTGTAACCGCGATTTCCTGAAAAAATTCCCCCGTCTGCCAAAACAGCATGACTGCCGCCGCTTCCGGGTATTCGCCGATTATAATTGCCCCCAAGGTGGCTATACTCATTAAAAAATTCTCGTCGAACACCTTACCACTCAAGCGGTTTCCACTTTTCAGTATATTTTTCACCGCCTGAAAAAGCACGTCGTACCCGAGTATTATGTAGGAGGCGATGAACAGCGGAATTTCTAAATATCCGCTTGTGATTATCCCAACCGCGAAAATTAAAGCCCCTGTTGCAAGACGGATAATTTTGAATTTGTGTTCTTTCATGTTTTTCAATTCCTTTCATTTAGAACCTATGTTCAATACCGCTCAACGCCCATATTTCGGGTGTTGAACACAGGTTCTTAATATGGTTGCTCAATCGTTCAATCATTAAAAGAAAAAATAATTGAGCGATTTTGGTTGAACATTCGCTCAATTATATTATAAGACATTTTTGGGGGATTGTCAAGGGGTTTTTGAATATTTTTTCAGGGTTAATAAAACATTTTCAACTCTTTTTTTTCCGCAACAATCCGACGCCAAGCAACACGCCGCCGATAACGCAACCGGAAAGAAAAATCAAAAGCCAGATATTCGCGTCTATAACGCTGTTGCTGTTCCAGACAAGCAGATTCGCGTTTCTGAATTGGAAACGCAAAACGCCTTCCAGAATCCAATTAATCATATTTTCAATCATAGTGAGAAACAGCCCGCTGAATATTACGCAAATCCCCGCTCTTATAAAGGAATTTGCTTTAAGATAACGAATGATGAGAAACAGCCCCCACGGGAAAAGTAAGGATAGAGATGTGATTAACAGCGCGGGACGCCAATAATCAAGCCCGAGTCCATTTTGCCCGTATACAACAACCGCCCTTTCCGCTTCCTGCATAACTATGGTTTTATTTTGCGCGAATAATCCGATTACAGCAATCACAGCGTACAAAAGAATAGTATCAACCGACATAGCGAGCAGTCCTTTATGACGCGCCGCGAATCCTGTCAAAATCCCTAAAGCGTGCAACCGTTTGATTACAAAAGGCGCAAACAAAACCGATAACCCGAAAAATACAGGAACGATTGCTACAAAAAACCAAAGCCCATCGCCGCCGGTGTATGCGTCATATACGGAGCAGGAGAGCAATAACAGGGTCAGGCTTGCCGTAAAGCTCCCCAAAGTCCAAAGCCTTTTTTCTTTTTCAAAAATAAGCGGCACAACCGTAAGCGAGGCAAGCGTCATAAGCGAAGTTAAAACAATGAAAAACCAATCCAGCGCATGACCTGTAGCGAGATTTACAATCAAGGTGATTAATACAGGGATTGCCATAACCGAAGCTATGCTGATTCCTACAATGAGGGATTTTCTTTTAACCGCCTTTGCGTGATGAGCCACGACCTCTTCCCGTTCTTTCTTCAAAAAATTGTCAATCGTGTTATTCCCTGTTTTTTCAAGTACATTTTTGCACTTATCACATTCTGTCAAGTGTTCCTCAACAGCCTTTCTGCTGTTTTCGTTACATACTCCGTCATAGTAAAGCGGCAGTAAATCCATAATAATATCACATGAAATATTCATATTTTTGCACCATACCTTTCCGACGCCGTTAAGCCATAAAATAATTTTTTTCTTATACCTTGTTTGTTTTTCAACTCAAATCCATCCTTTCCAAAACCTTCAGACGTGCACGATGATATGTAACCCGCGCCCAGTTCTCTGTTTTACCGAATAACAAACCGATTTTCTGAAATGACAATTCACCGAATATTCGCAACCCGAATACCTCCTTGTACGGTTCTTCCAAATTATGCAGTACCTGATGAATACGAAAAGCGGTCTCCCCATCGTCAAACGCCTTTTCTATATCGGTTTCCGAAACCGTTTCCCCATCTTTTAAATCAAGCTCGCTTATTCGTTTGCGGACTCTCGCCTGGTCAAGAAACAGATTTTTCGCAATCGCGCACAACCAGGTAAATTCGGACGAGTTGCCGCTATGCTTTTTGTCTGCGGTCATTGCTTTGAAAAAGGTCTTTTGCGTTATTTCCTCAGAATCATGCCTGTTTTTAGCCAAAGTCATAACAAAAGAGTAAACTTTCATGTAGTAGGCATTATATAGTTTCTCAAAGTCTGCGTCCATATTGTCTCCTTTCTTTCGGATTCATTGGTTAGACGGAGTAATTTGTGTTTCGTTACAAAGATTTTGAAATTTTTTTAACCTACGAGCCGCCGTAGGCGAAATTCCCCCGGCTCTGTAGGCGGTGGGTTTCCACTAAGCGGGGCGTTTACCCCCCCGCTTCTTTCAAAGGTTTAAGCTAAAAAACATGCCCGCGCAAATTAAAAGCGCGGGCATGGGCTTATGTAATTGTTTAAACTTTATACACTTTACTTTTTAGCCCATGCGTCCATCATGAGCCACGCCGCCTGCGCTTCTGCCGAAACGCCCTGCGACATAAAATACGGCGCACCGCAAACCCCGCGGATTATACCCAATTCATCTATGTTTTTGGCGACAGTTTTGCGTATTTGGTCGGCGTTTTGCTTATATTTCCTGTCAAGCCAGCCCTCGCTGATTCCCCTGTAAATAAACGCCGCGCACATCAAAGCCGACGTACCATCAGTGAAAGAATCGGGTTCGTCCAAAATATCATGAAAAATACCGTCGCTACGCTGAAATTTAAGCATACAGTCAAGAATTTCTTTGCCCGATTGCAAAAGGGTCTTATAAGCTGTAACGTCACCGACTATTTTTGCCTCGTGAAGAACCTTGGCAATTCCGAGGAGCGTCCAGCCGTTACCTGTAGCCCAAAGCTTACGCCGCACAAACTTGCCCGACCCCGCGTCAAAAATATGAAACATACAGCCGGTGTCGTCGTCCCTAAGATAATTCATCAACCCGAAAATCTGCTTGGTGGCTTCGTTAAGCTCGCCCATTACTGCCAAAAAAGGCGGCGCCATATAGCCTGAGTCCGACCAAAGCTGCTTGGACGTAAACCCCTCATGGTAAGAAACCTCGCTGTGATAAATCACCCCGTCCTCGGTATGCGGAGCAAAAACCATAAGGTACTCCAGCATTTTATTGGCGGCTTGCTTGAAAATTTCATTTTCCGTGACCTCATAAGCCCGCCAAACCGCCTCGCCGTTCGCACCGGGGTCAGTTATGGCTGATTCGCCCGATAACATGCCGAGACGACCGTCTTCTCTTTGCCTGATTACGGCTTCGTGCGCCATAGTCACAAAAAGCTCGGTATCACCCGCCTCAAGCAGGCTTTGCGCCGCAAATCCCTGCTCCCACGAGGAGCGTTGCATTGAAAGCATTGCGTTTTTTACGCGAGTATGTAGGTTCATGGTAGCCCTCCGGTTTTTTGTTCTTATTATATTATAATATAATTCAATATTTTTGTAAAGTGGAAAATAAAAAAATCTCCGCCCTCTAAATATTACCCTAAAAACTGCCGATATTATATAGTACAGGCGAAAATTTAACCTGTCGCCCTTAAAGCAACCTCGAGGAGTACTTCCATGAACCGAAAACTTCTTTGCGCTGTAAATATAACCTTGTGTCTGATTTTTGTATTGGCTCTGTCAATAACGGCGGCGCTTTCTTCTGATTTTGATGAAAGTGCCGGTACGGTTTCCCAAAGCGCCGCCGAAGACTTAAACCATGACTGGGCATTTTTCCTTATCAATAATAAAAATCCCCTGCCCGAAGATTACGAGCCGGAACTTATGGTGATTGAATTTCCCGATGACGAATCCGATTTCGGGCGGGGCAACTTTGAACTTGACGCACGCTGCGTCGGTTACGCTAATGAAATGTTGAAAGCTGCGAAGCTTGACGGGGTTCGCCTTTCGGTGGTTTCAGCCTACCGCTCACGCCAAAGGCAGGACGAAACATTCAGAAGCTATGTTGACAGGCTTATGCGCGAAAATTACAGCCAGAGTGAAGCTGTGATTTATACCGCTTCTCAGATTGCCCTGCCGGGTGCAAGCGAGCATAACGCGGGACTGGCGCTTGATATATTAAGTGAGGACTGGTTTTTATATAACAACGACGTAACCGACAGCTTTGACCAAACGCCCGAATTCAAATGGCTTGAGAAAAATTCATGGAAATACGGCTTTATTCTGCGCTATCCAAAGGGCATGGAGGAAATAACCGGCTTTATCTACGAGCCGTGGCATTTCAGATTTGTGGGGATTGACAGAGCCGAGCAGATTTATAACTCGGGGTTTACATTAGAAGAATATATCGAGCGTTACCCGCTCTCACCCTAAAAGCTTTAAAAGAACCCCTGCAACTGCCGCCCCCGCCCCTGCCGCCCCCGCAAATTTCAACAGGGCGCGGCTTTTTTTGTTCTTTGTTTTTTTGGGCTCTATGTCGCACGCCTTGCCCATTATGTCCTGTACGTTACGGTTCATTTCCTTGGTTACTATATTGCTCTTTTCAGGCTTAACGAAAAAAATAGCCCGCTCAAAAAAATCGCTTTCGGGATTGCTCACTTCTATTATCAATTTATTTACGCCTTTTAGCATAAGTTTTGCCTTTCTTTTAAATTTTTCGTCCAATCGGTTTTTTTATTATAATTTTATTGTTGGAGACAGGCTTATAGTTTATGCAAGTTTTCAACAGGTTTTACTGCTTAAAATGTTGAAAACTCGATATTAACTCTCCTTTTCTATTTCTTCGACAAATTTTTTTGTTGAAAATTCAGTTGAAAATGTTTAAAACCGCATTATTACGCAAATTTACCGCATGCTTAATTTTAACTTAATTTTAGCGCCTAACAAATTTAATCAGTACTACAAATTAATTTGACGACCGTCTGACAAAAAAAGATTGTTATTATTTTAACTAACTTTTGAACTTTAACAAAATTTCGACACAAAAGCTTATGTTTAATACATCTAAACAAACGGTATATATTTCGACATTTATACCTATTGAATACTTATTTTTTTACAGCCTGAAGAATTATGTCGATTCAAGTTTTCAACGACTTTTTCCTGTTGAAAGTGTTGAAAAGCATGCGGTTTCACAATGGTTTCAGTGTTTTATCAGATTTTCTGTGGAAAATTCAGTGGAAAGTGTTGGAAATGGCGATTTTACGCTCCTCGCTTTAGCTTGCGAAAATTTGAAAACTTTAAGAATGTTTGATTTTATTACGTGATTTTATGTCGTAGAACATTAAAAAATCGGGATTTGTAGAAAATAAATACATTGTAACGGGTAGAAATGTATAATTTTCACGAAAATCACCGTTCTATATAATATTTTTAGGAATCCTATTGACAAGCCTAAGTTTCTTATGTACAATATACATAAGAAACTTAGGCAGGTGATTTTATGAGCTATGACGGGCAACTATTAAAAGGCACCGTTTCCATTATGGTGCTGAAGCTTTTGTCCGAGAACGACCGCTACGGCTATCAAATCATTAAAGAGCTGGAGGGGCGCTCCGACAGCGTTTTCATGCTCAACGAGGGGGCGCTGTACCCCGTGTTGCACAAGCTTGAAAAAGAAGGTAATATTTCCTCCTACTGGGAGGAAAGCGGCATGAGAAAACGCAAATATTATCATCTGACGCACAAAGGCTCAAAACTGTTTGAAAGCAAGCGACAGGAATGGTTAGATTTTTCAAGTATGGTAAGTAAAATTTTACGGAGGGAACAATTATGCAAAAAGACATGTCCGATTACCTTGACAGGGTTTGCGCCGCTATACGCGGTAATACGTTGCGTCAGGCAGCAAGGGGCGAGCTTGCCGACCATATAAACGAGCGTTACGGCGAACTTTTAAAAGAAGGGCTTGCACCCGAAACCGCCGCCCTTGAAACCGTAAAACGTATGGGCGACCCCGAAACATTGGGGCGGCGCATTTCGGCGGCAAACCGCATGAGTTTCTCGTGCAGGGGATTGGTTACGATTGGCATAGGGTTAGCAGTCGCGGTTCTTATTTTAGCTTTGGGTTTTTACACAATCGGCGGGGAGTTAGCCTTTTTTATTGATTTACCAAGTCTGATTCTTGTCGGGGGCTTATCGGCGGCGTATGCACTTTTACATTGCGGTAAGGAAATGTCACTGCTCAGATTTTTGGGCGCTCTTAAAACGGGGGCGCTTTATGCGGGGGTAATTATATGGATAATCGGAATAATGACTATGCTTCATAAAATGCAGTCAGACCCCTATACTGTTGGCAGTATTATAGCGGTTTCCATGATTTCTCTCCTTTACGGCTTGCTTATAAGCGCGGCGGCTCGAATAACCGAAAAACACCTCTCCCCGCCGGAGGCTGGAGTGATTCGCGGCTTGATTGAATAACGGCATGCCGCTATATAAAGGCGACGGTTTAATTCCCGCCACCTGTATTTATATTATAATAGTATAAACAATAAACGACGAAAGCCCGCAGGAATACTTCCCCGCGGGTTCGCCGTCTTTTCGCCCTATATTATAAGATGATTTCAATACTGACCGTCTCGGCGGTTATTTCGTATAGCCTGTATGACGATGAGAATACCGGCTTTTCAGCAAGGGCAAGGGCTTCGGCTTCGCTCTCAGTGACCGAAACTATTTCATTACCATAAAGCATGAAGTATCTGTTCGCGCCGTCGCTGAATATATTGCCTGAATATCTGTGGAATTTAACCTGTGATATGTCTGCCGTGTTATCGGTCAGCGCGCTTAATTGGTTGTTCCAAATATACGTACCGCTTTCGGTAATCACCGCAAAATTCTTTGCATCGGGACTGCGCTCGAATTTTAGCTGTCCGCCTATGCCAAGCCCCTGCAAGTCAAGCTCTTCCTCGCTGTTATCAGCTGTAAAGTGCCTGTTTACTCTAAATGTGCCGTCCTCGAATTCCCGAACGTAGAAGAACCCTTTACCGTCATGGTTTAAAATAATGAGCTTATTTTGGCTTTCGGCAAACTTCTCAAAGCCGTTAAAGTTGTAATAATCGTTTACACGGGCAAGGTAAATCGCCTGATAATAAGCGTTCTGCGCCTTTAAGACAATTTCGCCGTTACTATAGAACGCGTAGTTTATTTCTACATCGGTAAAGCCCTGAGTTATATTTGAGGTATTCAGCTCGACTAATTCCTCTTTTATACCGTCAACGATAAAGAGTCGGGTCTGCCGTCCGAAATAATCGGTAGCCGTGATTAACAGTGTTCCTGTTTCGGTATCGGTGAAAATGACTTTAGGATTCGCCGCGTCAAAGCTTTTTACTATATTACATGTGTAAACATCAGCTTGCTCATTGCGCTCATCGTTGTCATAAGCCAAAAGCAGGTCTACCTGATACAGCATAATTTGGTCTTTGGTCAGCAATACAAGATTATTTTCGCTTATGAATTCGGCGAATTTTACATTTTCCGCCTCTATTTCAAGAATGATGTCTTCCTGCAGAACGTCATCGGGGTTTTCTGTATCGCCTGTGGTAACATCGGAAATTTCAACATCTGCGGCATCAGGCACTTCATCATCCGAAAGAAGTACTGTTGCGGGCGTTTCAATATTGTTTGAAACGCCGGCAGTCGTTTCGTCAGGGGGAATAACTGTAGCGGGCGTATAAACGTCTTCGGGGCTCGCGTTGGTGATTAAAGGCTCAAAGTTATTTTCATTAACCCTTCCCTCGCGCTCTACCGCCGAGAATTCGGGTCGTTCCGAAAGGGCGGAATACAAAGAACCGTCAACCGACGCCCAAACCTTAGCACCGCTGTAAAACACATCTGAGCCTAAATATAACTGTTGTTCTGCAGCTACTTCAGCGTCAACAAACTCGCCGTTCCATAAGGATTTTACTTCAATGTAACCGGTATCGGAAGCTACAAGGTTTAAAATCGAGTCAAATTCCTTATATGTCAGGGGTTTTGAAAACGATATAAAGATATTTCCCTGCAATGAGGACGAATGACTAAGCAACATTTCCTCAAACAATATTATGTCGTCCATACGGTCTTTATGGCTCGCGCCTGCGCCGATAACCGTCGGGGGAGGCTCAAACCTGCCGTTATCAGGATTCGCGAAAAGCATATATCCGCCGAACACGGCAACAAAAACCGCCGCCGCCGTGGTAAGAGGCAACCATTTGGAGTTACGCATTAAAAATGCCGTGGAGGGCGCACGCTTTGCGTTTCTGCGTATCTTTTCCTCATCAAAAGTATACTGAGCCATTATTTCCTTGTAGAAATCATGTTTGTTCACGATGCGACCTCCTTACGTAAGATAATAATAAATCATGTGCCGGGAATTTACAAAAGGAATCCATGAAAAAGATAGAAAATTATATGTTAAATTTCTTCTTCTGCCTTTCAATTGTCCTGTAAAGCCTGTTTTTCACCGAAGAAAGATTCAATTCAAGCGTGTCGGCTATTTGTTCAAGCTTCATATCCAAAACAAAGTGCATATAAAAGATTTTTCCTGTTACAGGGTCGTCTCCCGTTATATCGTCAAAAATCTGTCTTGCCAAAAGCTCGTTGCATAAAACATCCTCAAGCCTTTTTTCACTACGGGACATTTCCGCCTCTATTTCCACCATCTGCTCTTCGGAATATTCTCCGAAAGAAGATGTTTTATTACGCTTTTTCAAAACGCCGAAATAGTTTCTGCACTCAAACTTGGCTATATTTATAAGAAAAGCCTCGGGGCTTTCGATGTCGCCGTAACCTTTTTTCTTTATACGGGAGAAAAAACGAGTATATATATTTTGTATAATATCCTCGCTGTCGAGAATATTTCCGCATTTGCTTACCACGAAACGAGATATTGCTTGAAAAGTTTCGCTATAGACCTCGTTAAAGTAATGATTAATATCTCCCGACGTCATCCGATTACCGCCGGAGGCGCGGGTGTTATCCGAGAGCGCCAAGAGTGCCACCTCTTTTCTTGCCCCGCTAATTAAGTAGTACGGGTTTATTGTAAAAAAGTTTCATTTTTTTACTGAAAATTTAAATTTTGTCAGCTAAAAATACTAAATACCTGCAATTTTGGGCAATTGCGCCGTTGCATACGCAAAAAAACAAAAAAACAAGCAATTTTTTATCTTTTTTATTGTACCCCAAAAACAAAGTCCTGTCAAGCTGTATATAATTTACGTATTCGGTCAACAATTATTATGCGCCATAACGCGCTGATTTATCGGAAGGTTAATTGAAAGGATTACAGCCATGACATTTTATAAAAGACTTTTTAAGAATCGTAGTATCCTCACCATTTCAATGCTTATAGGTGCGCTCGCAGCACTGTTATTGGCGACGTTTGCTTCTTTCGCCGAATTCGCGGCTCAATGCGAAAGTGTGAAAAGAGAGGTTCTGCGCCTGCACATTCTCCCTAATTCCGACAACTACGAAGACCAAAGACTTAAATACATGCTCAGGGATTTTCTCATAGAAGACGTAGAAACGCTATTTGCCGACGCCGAAACCCTTGACGACGCCAAACGTATAGCCGCCCAAAATCTCACAAAAATTGAAAAAAGCGCCTCGGAATTCATAAAGGCGCAGGGTTTTGATTACGAGGTTGAGGTATCGCTTGTCAACATGTATTTCACCACCCGTAATTATGAAAACATCACCATGCCCGCCGGCAATTATGACGCGCTGAGGGTCACGATTGGCGCGGGCGACGGGCAGAATTGGTGGTGCGTTGCTTTCCCGCCGCTTTGTCTGCCTGCCGCCTCTGCAAAAAACGGCGAGCCTTATTTTTCAGCCGAAGCAAGCAAAATAATAGAAAACGGCGGGGGCAAGGTTGAGGCTAAGTTTAAGGTTTATGAGTGGTGGACGGGGTTCTTCGGATAGAATAAAAACCGCGGCTTTTTAAGCCGCGGTTTTGTTAATCCGTATCGCCGTTTGGACTAATAAAAATTTGCTATATCATTTTTTCTTTTTGGCATATCTATATATTAATATGCCGGCTCCTATAAGTATACTTGTACTAAGTATCGTCATCACAATTGTCATCGCGTCAATAGCGATTATAATCATAATTTCAAACCTCTCACAATAAATATCTTCTTTTATATATTAAAATTAATTTTTTCAAGTTTCAACTCAATTTTCATTATATCATAATAAAAAAACAAAGTCAAATAGTATCCCCGCGCCCTTTATAACAAAGGGATTTTTTTGTTGAGAAAATTGAATAAGTAAGGTGCGGTAAAAGATATTAACGCGCTGACCGTCACCTTTAAAGAGTTTACCGCAAAAGTGATAGAAAAGCGAACGAAAAAATTCTATCAAGGAGCGGGTAAACGCCGAAAGGGGGTAAAATTCGTTTTTTTCAGCCCCTCAACAAATATTTTTTTATTTCTTCCTAAAACCTCCTTGACATATCAAAATAATTAGTGTATAATATTTCATAACATACCATTTATATATGAATTGTATGTATACAACTTCGGCTTCGCCTCGTTGAAACAAAACTGAGCCGACTATTTAAAGGAGGAACATGAAATGTTCAAGCAACTAAAGCAATCCCAAAGGCTTATCGCAATTTTGGCAACTCTCGCACTCTTAATAACAGGAATGACAGCGTGTAATACAAACGATGGAGGAAGTACCAATCAGACCACTCCTCAAAACACAACCAACAGCGACAACAACAACGAAGACACCGCCGAACCTGTCAGCGAGCCTATTAAAATAGTCGTCGCCGACGCCAAGACCACCCACCACTTAAACCTCTACGTCGCAAAGGAACTCGGACTTTTTGAGAAGTACAACCTTGACGTTGAAATCGTCCCTGTTGACGATAACGCGGCGGCACGTGACCTTGTAGTCAGCGGCGGAGCAGACGTATTTTGGACTTGCCCGACTACGGCAATTGCCGCAATCGCAAACGGCGCGCCTATTAAAACAATCGCACAAGTCAAGAAGCCCTGCACAAGTGTTTTGTTAGTGCCGCCCGAATCCGATATTAAAGAACTCGCGGACTTAGACGGCAAGAACATTTCGGGAATTTCCCCCACTTGTGAAGCAATCATTTCGCTCACGGTAGCCGCCCGAAACGAGGGGGCGACATTCAATCTTGAACGTCTTGCAGGCGGTCCCGCAATACAGGCACTTCAAGCGGGTTCGGTTGACGGTTCGATTCTTGAAGAACCGCAGGCGAGTATCGCGGAACTTGAGGGCTATGTCAGAAAGTTTGACGATGTTTCGGCGAATATTCCTTGCCGGACGATTAACGCAAGCGAGAGGTTTTTGTCCTCTAATTCAGACGCGCTTAAAGATTTCGTTAAAGCGATTGATGAAGCAAACGGGATTATTCTCGCCGACCCGACCGCCGAAAACATAGTAGACATCGCACACAATTACACAGGCGCGCCCAAAGATGCAATTATACACGGGAATAACCGACTTTTGTTCGGGATTACCCTTGAGGTCGAGGGGCTGAAAAAGCTCGCCGATGAGCTTGTCGCTATGGACGATATAAAGGAAAATCCGGGCGACACGATGTTCGCAGAAGCTTTCAAGGGCGTAACATGGTGACGAAACAGTTGACAGTTGAGAGTTGACAATGGACAGTTATCGAAAGTGGGGGTAGAAGTGCGTATATTACGAACATTGCTGATTTTTGCATTAGCTTTAATAACTTTCACCTCATGCGGGGCAAAATCCGATATGTTTAAAGTCGGGCATGGCGGCGGGTATCTGTCTGCCGCCTTGTATGCCCTTACCGCTGAACAGACAGCACAGACAGCAAATTTTGATGTTCAGACATTTACTTCATCTTCCGATGTTGCTTACGCCTTACTTTCGGGGTCGTTAGATGCGGGATTTGTCGAAGTTGATAAAATAGTAGACTTTTCGCAATTAGGCGGATTTGAAAGGCTTATGGTTGTCGGGAAAGTAACCTATCCCTATGGCGCGGTAGTCATTCTACGAAAGGGATTAAATCTACGGCTTAATGAACTTGCCGGACTGAAAATCGCTGTTTCTTCTCCCGAATGTAAGTTGCTTGCGGTTTTTGAAAGCGATGCAGAGCGGCTTAACGCTGACTTGTCTGATGTTAAGTACGAGTATATGGCGTTTGACGCAATGCTCCCTGCGCTTGAAGCGGGGGTTGTTGATGCGGCGATTATCAAAGGTCACTATTCTGTAACCGCTCTTAATGAGGGTCATACTGTACTTTATCAGAATTGGGAAGTTGCCGCAGGGGACGAGTGCTGTCCTGCTATTATTGACCAAACCGCGCTTGTTTTATTAGTACAGCGCGATAAGGAGAGCCAAGTTAAACCGCTTATTGAAGCACTTGAAAAAACAGGGTCTCTTACGCCAAACCAACTTCGGCAAGCTGTCGCCGATAATACCGTGATAGATTTTGAGGTTTTACAAGGGCAACCCGTTCCGGAATTTTCTGTTGCCGGAAACGAATTGATAGAAATATTAGGGGAACACAGGCATGAGCAAGAGCATTAACAGCATGAGTAAATTAAAAAGTGTTTTAAGACTTATTTTCCGTGAAATCGGCTACTTCTTCAAAGGAGCGGCGGGAAATTTGTTCACATGGGAATTTATCACTATCTTAATCCCGTTGCTGGCTTTGTGGGAATTGTTGCCGCGGCTCGGTGTAGTCAATGACAGACTTGTCCCGCCGCTTAGTGAAGTCGCCGTGACCTTTTGGGTCATGGTGACCCAGCGGGGTTTCCTGTCGGACATAGGTAACAGCATGGTGAAATTCTTTTTGGGGTTAGGTCTTGCCATAATTGCGGCAATTCCCATCGGTTTACTTATGGGGTGGAACATTTCCATAAGAAAACGTGTTTTACCGCTGTTTCAAATGCTCTCGCCGATTCCGCCGCCTGCGTGGGTTCCGATTACGATTATACTTTTCGGGGTGGGACTGCCTATGCAAACCTTTCTGATTTTCTTGGCGGCTTTCTATCCGATTTTGTTCAATACCTATCAAGCCGTCAAGGACACCGACCCGCGTTACTTAGCAAGTGCAAGAATATTCGGGGCAAGCGAATTAACGCTGATTCTTCGGGTGTACTTTTGGCACTCAATCGGTGCGATTATCATGAGCGTTAAGACGGGTATCGCTATGGGACTTGTCATGCTCGTAATTGCCGAAATGTACGGCGGACGAACAGGCATCGGCTACATTTTGAACGAAGCAAAGGACTACTTCAGAATTTCTCAAATGGTGGTATGTATGGCTACTTTGGGAATGATTGGCTGGTTCTTGATTGAAGTCTTGAAGTTTGTCGAGATTAAATTAGCCGTTTGGAAGGTTGGTAGATAACCATGATAGAAGCACGAAATGTAAGTAAATTCTTTTCGATAATCAATGAAGACCGTACCGCCGACGGTGTTACCGCCGTTTTATCGGTGTCGCTGACAATCGAGGACGGGAAAATCATAAGTCTGCTTGGTCCGTCCGGTTGCGGGAAGTCTACCTTTTTGGAAATTCTCGGCGGCTTGCAAGCCCCGACCGAGGGTAGCGTGTTCATTGACGGTGTGCAGGTGCTTGAACCCCTTCCCTCCACCCGAAAAGAAATGGAAGTCTATCGCCGCAAGTATAAGCTACTATCGCCGCTTGCCAACAGTATGTTCAAAAACCGTCCGAAACACGACATCGCTATGATTTTTCAAGATTACGCAGTTTTCCCGTGGATGACGGTGTTGCAAAACGTCATGTTTGCTCTCAAACTGCGCGGTATTCCGCGAAAGGAGCGTGAGGGAAAGGCTTTGGTTTACTTACGAAAAGTCGGGCTTACGGATTCCTTGCGGAAATATCCGTCACAACTGTCGGGAGGAATGAGGCAGAGATTGGCACTTGCACGAGCATTGTCGGTAGAACCGCGAATTATTCTGATGGACGAACCGTTCGCCGCCGTTGACGTGCTTACCCGCGAACACTTGCAAGACGATTTACTGCGATTGTGGGACGAAACAGGCGTGACAATCGTAATGGTAACGCACGACACGGACGAGGCGTTGTATTTGTCGGACGAAATCGTGGTGTTCTCGCCTAATCCGGGCTGTATCAGAAATAGGTTTGCGGTGAATACCGAACGTCCGCGCAGACGAAGCGACCCGGAGTTATTGGACTTAAAATCACGTATAAACTCGTTGTTCAAATATGATTCAATACATGAAAGTTGGTATAGTATATGAGTAATTCAGAAAATTTCGCGAGTTTCACAAATTTCAGAGGCAGAACTTACGAAACAATCACAGACGTAATCGGTGCTACTCCACTTGTACGTCTGCCGAAAATCGGTGCGGGACTGCCGGGGTTGTTGCTCGGCAAGCTCGAAGCGTTCAACCCTGCCGGAAGTGTAAAGTGCCGCATAGGGGCGGCGATGCTTGAAGTTGCTCGCCGTGACGGTAAACTCAAAGACGGCGGTACGGTTATCGAACCGACAAGCGGCAATACAGGAATCGGTTTAGCGTTCGCTTGTGCGGCGCAAGGCTATCGCCTGATTTTGACAATGCCCGAAACAATGTCGATTGAGCGGCGAAAATTAGTAAAAATGCTCGGTGCGGAGCTAATCTTAACGCCGGGTAGCGAGGGTATGAACGGCGCAATCAAAAAAGCGCGGGAGTTGCTGTCGCAAATCCCCGATGCGTTCATGCCGCTCCAGTTTGAGAATCCTGCCAATCCACAAGTTCACCGTGTTACCACCGCCGAAGAAATTTGGCGTGATACAGGCGGCGATGTTGACATATTCGTTGCAGGAGTAGGCACAGGCGGCACGATTACGGGGGTAGGCGAAGTCTTAAAAGAACGAAAGCCGTCTGTAAAAATCGTGGCAGTAGAACCCGATGCTTCGCCTGTACTGTCGGGCGGTAAAGCGGGACCCCACAGGATTCAAGGAATCGGGGCGGGATTCGTCCCGAAAATCCTCAACCGCAATGTGATTGACGAGATTATCAAGGTGACTAACGATGATGCTTTCGACACCGCAAAAAGACTCAGCCGTGAGGACGGCATACTCTGCGGAATATCATCGGGAGCATCTGTGTGGGCTGGGCTTACGCTTGCCGCAAAGCCCGAAAATAAAGGGAAAGTCATAGTCGCTATGTTACCCGATTCGGGTGAACGGTATTTGGCTACTCCGTTATCTGATGTGGGGAGATGAGTGATTTGAATGTATTAGATTGTGTCGGTAATACGCCGCTACTTGAAATAAACATGGACGGTTGCCGTATTTATGCCAAAGCCGAGTATTTTAATCCGAGCGGTTCGGTTAAGGACAGGGCGGCGAAACTGATGTTGCTTGAAGCAATCGCAGACGGGCGGCTCACGAAAGATAAGATTATTCTCGATTCCACAAGCGGAAACACGGGAATAGCCTATGCGATGTTCGGTGCGGCTTTGGGTTATAAAGTTACGCTGTGCTTGCCCTCAAACGCGAGTATGGAGCGTAAGAAAATCCTCAAAGCTTACGGGGCTGAAATTATCGAAACAGACCCGCTTGAAAGTTCCGACGGTGCGTATTTGAAAGCTGTTGAAATTGCGAAGTCCGACCCGGACAAGTATTTCTTCCCCGACCAGTATAACAACGATGCTAACTGGAAAGCGCATTATTACAATACTGCTGTTGAAATACTAAAACAAACTGCCGAAATATCGCCGCCGGCGAAGCCGGGTTTGCCCGCGGGACGAGTGTCGTCTGCGGGGGCTTCCCCGCTTACGCACTTTGTGGCAGGGACAGGCACGTCCGGGACTTTCACGGGGATTGCAAAGCGGCTCAAAGAGGACAAGCCCGATGTAATCATAACGCTCATGCAACCTGATTCGCCTTTTCACGGCTTAGAAGGCATGAAGCACATGGAAACTACGCTCAAACCGGGGTTTTTCAATAGAGAAATCGCCGACCGCGAAATCGAAGTCGGTACAGAAGAAGCGTATAACATGGTGCGGCGGCTTGCGAAAGAACAGGGGATTTTCGTGGGGGTAAGTTCGGGCGCGAATGTTCATGCCGCACTCGAAATCGCCAAAACCGCCCCGAAAGATGCCGTCATAGTGACGATTTTATGTGATAATGGCTATAGGTATTTAACAGAGCCGATTTGGAGGGATTTATGATTTACATATCCGAAGAAATCAAAAACCTAATAAAAGCAGAGGGCGAAAAAGCCTATCCCAATGAGTGTTGCGGGGTTATTTATGGTAATTACGACGACTGCAAAAAAGCTGTAAGCATTGAGCCGATTATAAATGCAAGCGAGGACGGTGAGCAGTATCACAGATTTTTGATTACGCCCGAAAATATGCTAAAAGCCGAGCTGAAAGCACGGGAGCAAAAACTTGATATTATAGGCTTTTATCACTCCCACCCTGACCACCCTGCCGCGCCGTCCGAATACGACAAAGAACACGCATTGCCTTTTTATTCTTATGTAATAGTTTCGGTTATAAAAGGTAGGGCAGAAGATTTTACGAGTTGGGAGTTATCGGACGACAGAGAAAACTTTAATTCAGAGGAAATAGAAAATGAGAAATGAATAAGTTTGAAAATCAATCTACTGAAACGGGGAAAACGAAACTTTTCAATACTTATTTGTGAAGAAAGGAATGGTATGGAAATGGCAGTTACAATTTTAATTCCAACGGCATTGCGTTCTTTTACGGAGCGAAATTCGGAAATCAGCGCGCAAGGCACGACGGCAGGGCAAGCTCTGCAAAATCTTACGGAGCAGTACCCGGCGATTAAAAAGCACTTGTTTCTTGATGAAGAAAATCTCAGAGATTTTGTCAATGTTTTCCTCGGCTCGGACAATATCAAGAATTTAAAGGGGCTTAACACTCCGCTAAAGGACGGCGATACCTTGATGATTGTCCCCGCAATCGCAGGCGGGCGGGGAGCCCCCGCTGGCGAGAGTGACGATTTATCTAATGAAGAAATCGCCCGTTATTCACGCCACTTGCTCTTGCCGGAAATAGGCATTGAGGGGCAGAAGAAACTCAAAGCCGCAAAGGTTTTGATTATCGGTACGGGAGGGCTTGGTTCGCCGCTTGCTTTGTACTTAGCGGCGGCGGGTGTCGGGACAATCGGGCTTGTTGATTTTGATTATGTGGACGAATCGAATTTACAAAGGCAGATTATCCACGGTGTCAAGGACGTAGGCAGACCGAAAGTCGCTTCGGCAAAGGACAGGCTCAAAAGCATAAATCAGCATATTAACGTCGTTACTTACAATGAATCATTGTCAAGTGAAAACGCCCTTGACATCATCAAAGACTTTGACATTGTAGCCGATGGGACGGACAATTATCAAACCCGATATATTGTAAACGATGCTTGTAAGTTTTTGGGTAAGCCTAATGTTTACGGCTCGGTCTTTCAGTTTGAGGGTCAAGTCAGCGTGTTTTATGCGGAAAAAGGTGCTTGTTACCGCTGTCTTTATCCAAGCCCGCCGCCGCCCGGTCTTGTTCCGTCATGTGCGGAGGGCGGAGTTTTAGGGGTATTACCGGGGATTGTCGGGACATTGCAAGCAAGTGAGGTTATAAAGTTGATTGTCGGTGGGGGCAAGCCGCTAATCGGAAAACTTCTCACTTTCGATGCGTGGAATATGCGGTTTAATGAGTTAAACCTCGAAAAATCACCTAACTGTCCCCTTTGCGGCGAGAATCCCACAATAACAGAAGTCGGTAGTGACGAGTATTATTGTGAATTTTGCGGTATTAAAAAGCAAGAACAGGAAAAACCTATTCTTGCAATCACGCCTACAGAATTAAAGGAGCGGCTTGATAACGGCGATAAAATCACCATCATCGACATTCGAGAGCCGCACGAACGCGCAATCGTCAAATTCCCCGGTGCGGTTGTAATCCCGCCCGGACAGCTTGTTCGCAGAATGGACGAGTTAAAACCCGAAGTTGACACGGTACTCATTTGCCGTGAGGGGAAAAAGAGCATACTGTCAATCGAAGATTTAACCGAAGCGGGATATTCGGGTAAACTTTTTAATCTGATTGACGGCATAAAAGGTTGGGCAAGAGATGTAGACACGGCATTGCCGATATATTGAACGGCAAAAATTACTTCACCTTTAAGCAATCGGCTTAAAATAAAAATAAAATATTATGGAGGAAAAAATAATGGCAGAAAACAAATTGAACGCGCTGGGGGCAGCTACTGCCTTGGGTGGTATACCCGCCTATCAGTTAGCGGACGTTGCCAAAACACAGCCACAATTCGGGGCGATTACGCCGAGGTGGTTGACAAAATTTCTTGAATTCAAGGGGCTTGAAAGCGGAATTTACAGGGTGAATAAAGTAGTCGAGGGTGAAACGCCGCTTGACGTGCTTTGCTCAACTAAAAGAAAAGGCGATGAAATTCCGGAGGGGTTTGTTGAGTATGAATCAAAACCGCGTGAGTACATTCTGAACAGTATCTCGACAATTGTAAACGTAAACTCGACAGTGCAGGACGTGTTCTCGCAACCTTACGACCAGACCAAAGAGCAATTACGGCTTGCAATCGAAAGTCTGCGTGAACGGCAAGAAAGCCAGATTATCAACAATGATGATTACGGGCTTCTCAAAAATGTCGCCGATTCCCAAAGAATCAGCACAAGAAAAGGCGCGCCTACCCCCGATGATTTAGACGAGTTAATCTCAAAGGTTTGGAAAGAGCCGGGCTTTTTCCTTGCCCATCCGAGGGCAATCGCCGCTTTTGAGCGTGAATGTACAAAAAGAGGTGTACCGCCTGTTACTGCGAATATCCACGGTGGGACGTTTATACTGTGGCGCGGAATCCCGCTTATTCCGACCGATAAATTATTCGTGGATGGGTTGAAAAATCCCAAAGGCAAGAGCGGCAAGACGAACATTCTGCTCGTTCGTACAGGCGAAGCAAAGCGCGGTGTAGTCGGGCTGTATCAAGCGGGACTTGAAGCCGAGGGCGGGCGCGGTCTGTCAATTCGTTTCAGAGGGGTTGACAATAAAGGAATCGGTTCGTATCTCTTGAATCTCTACTGCTCTGCCGCAATTTTGGCTGATGATGCGGTCGGCGTTCTCGAAGATGTTGAAGTGGGTGAATACTATGACTATTGATTACGCCGGCGCCGGCGAGCCGCCGGGGGCAAAATATTTTGATTCTATTCTCCAGGAATTATTATTAGAGGAAGAGGCAAAAGAGCAAGCCGCCCATTCTCCTGTAATTGCACCTTATTACGGTGATACATTTACGGATTTCGGCGGTAATAATGTCGCTCATGTCGGTAATGTGAGTGTAGACAAAATCCGTGCGGATTTTCCTATACTTTCAGAAAAGGTAAACGGCAAGCCTTTAATTTGGTTCGACAACGGCGCGACTACACAAAAGCCGCGCCAAGTAATAAACAGAATCAGCTATTACTACGAGCATGAAAATTCCAACGTACACAGGGGGGCGCACGAATTGGCGGCGCGTTCTACCGATGCTTACGAAGCGGCAAGGGGGAAAGTAGCCGATTTCATAGGGGCGGGTTCACCGGAAAATATAGTTTTCGTTCGCGGCACTACCGAGGGGATTAACCTTGTAGCACAAAGTTACGTCAAGCCGCTATTAAACCAAAACAGCGAGATTATCCTCACCATGCTCGAACATCACGCCAACATAGTTCCGTGGCAAATTATAGCCGCCGAAACGGGCGCGAAAATCAAGGTCGCGCCTGTTGACAGCACAGGGCAAATTATACTTTCGGAGTATGAAAAGCTGTTCAATCATAACACCAAATTTGCTTCGGTAACGCAGGTGTCGAACGCGCTCGGTACAATTACCCCCGTGCATGAAATGGTACAAATTGCTCATCGGCACGGTGTGCGGATTTTGGTTGACGGCGCGCAGTCAATCTCGCATATTCCGGTAAACGTAACCGCTCTCGATGCTGATTTCTTTGTGTTTTCAGGGCATAAGATTTATGCACCGACCGGTATTGGCGCACTATACGGCAAAAAAGAATTGCTTGAAATTGCACAGCCGTATCAAGGCGGCGGTAACATGATTAAAGACGTTACTTTTGAGCGAACAGTCTACAATCCCGCGCCGCTTAAATTCGAGGCAGGGACAGGGAGTATCGCTGATGCCGTGGGCTTAGGCGCGGCTTTGGATTATGTCAGCGAAATAGGTCTTCCGAATATTCTGAAATACGAGCATGATTTATTGGCTTATGCAACGTCGGAACTTGGTAAAATAAGCGGTGTCAAGTTGATTGGTACTGCCGCCGAGAAAACAAGCGTTTTGTCGTTCGTGCTTGACGGATTCACAACCGAGCAAGTCGGAAAGTACCTCAACAATTACGGCATTGCGGTTCGCACGGGGCACCACTGCGCTCAACCTATTCTGCGGCACTTCGGCGTGGAATCAAGTGTACGCCCGACCTTTGCGTTTTATAACACTTTTGGGGAGATTGATGTAATGGTAAGGGCGATTTATGAACTTGTAGGGAGTTAGGTGTTATGATAAGGTCTGTTGCAGAGCAAATTTTGAAAAACTTTGATAAAACCGTAACTGAAAAACAACCGGAAAAAGATGTAATCAGCGATATTATCGAGAAAATGAGATTTATTCTTTTTCCGGAGTATTTCGGTAAAGGTAAAAGTGTAGAAAACGAATTAGTAAAGTCGCTTGAATATGTCTATGCCGACTTGAAAAGTCAAGGTGTATCCGAGGAAACGGCGGGTAGTTTTATCGCAAAAATACCCTCACTTCGGGAAACACTCAAAACCGATGTAGAAGCGGCGTATGAGGGCGACCCCGCCGCTTACAGTCGTGCCGAAATAGTAATTTCATATCCCGGTGTTTTTGCGGTCATGGTACAGCGAATTGCACACGTCTTGTACGATTTGAATGTACCGCTCATTCCGCGAATGATGACAGAACACGCTCACAGCATTACCGGAATTGATATTCACCCCGGCGCGAAAATCGGAGCGTATTTCTTCATCGACCACGGTACGGGCGTGGTAATCGGCGAAACCGCAATCATCGGAAATTACGTTAAAATCTATCAAGGTGTTACCCTCGGTGCGTTGTCAACGAGGGGCGGTCAAAAACTTAAAAGCGTAAAAAGACACCCGACTTTGGAGGATTATGTCACGGTTTATTCGGGGGCATCTATCTTAGGCGGCGAAACGGTTATCGGCGAGGGCGCGACAATTGGAGGAAACGCATTTGTTACAAAGTCCGTACCTGACAAAACGAGGGTTAGTGTTAAGAATCCCGAATTACAATTCAAGAGCGGTAAAAGCTCAAATCTTGAAAAAGTCGAATTAGAGCAAAACGAATTTTGGGATTATGTAATCTAAAAGGAAAAGGAAAAAATGAAATCAATTACAACAACCAAAGCTCCGGCGGCAATCGGTGCTTATTCGCAAGCAATAGTAACAAGCACTTTCGTTTACACATCGGGGCAAATTCCTCTTTCGCCGGAATCGGGTGAAATAGTCGAAGGTGGAATTAAAGAGCAAACCGAGCAAGTAATTAAAAACCTTAATGAAGTGTTAATTGCCGCTGAAAGCAGTCTTGACAGCGTAATAAAAACCACTTGTTTTTTGACCGATATGGATAATTTTGCGGAATTTAATGAGGTTTATGCCCGATTCTTCACTCAAAAGCCCGCGCGTTCATGTGTCGCTGTTAGAGCCTTACCGAAAGGCTCTTTTGTGGAAATAGAAGCTGTTGCGGAAATACTAAAATAATTTAAGAAAGGTAAAATACTTTTAAAAAAGCTCAAATATCAGAGGAAAAACGCCTTATTATTTCTCGAAGCTTGGAGAGGAAGGTTTATAAAATGTCAAATAACTACAAATTTGAAACCCTGCAAGTTCATGCAGGACAAGAAAACCCCGACCCCACCACCAATTCGAGAGCCGTCCCGATTTATCAGACCTCGTTGTATGTGTTCAAGGACAGCGCGCAAGCGGCAGGGCGTTTCGCACTCAGCGAGGGCGGCAATATCTACACACGTCTGATGAACCCCACGTCCGATGTTTTTGAAAAACGCATTGCAACTTTAGAGGGCGGTACGGCGGCACGGTAACAATCATACAGACTTTCGACCTTTTGAACCGCATGAAAACATGGACAAACGGCGCTTCGACAACGCTATACGACTACAATCCCGACAACATGCGGTGCAGTAAAACCACCGGAAATACGACAACCGAACATGTCTGGCTCGGCACGGATATTGCACTTGACATTTCGGGGCAAAATGTGGTATCATATATTAACGGCATAAAATCCGACTACGGTTGGTATGTCTACAACGCGCACGGCGACGTGGTTCAGCTTGCCGATAACGGCGGGAACATTGTCAAA